>Ga0105048_10002479_pt1 | contig 30012 bp, 16 predicted proteins | sample MAT05_FD_78382 | JGI IMG/M metagenome (GOLD analysis project Ga0105048, IMG submission 78382) | Freshwater microbial communities from Lake Fryxell liftoff mats and glacier meltwater in Antarctica - MAT-05 | ecosystem: Environmental > Aquatic > Freshwater > Ice > Liftoff microbial mat | place... | reverse complement strand
TGCCCTGGGTCTTCGGCGTGATCGAGAACGACAACATCAACGCCTTTTCTGCACCGGGCGGCTACGTGGTCGTCACCACCGGCTTGATGCGCCTGGTCGAGAACGAGGCGCAGCTGGCGGCAATTCTCGCGCACGAAATCGGTCACGTGGTGAACAAAGACGTGATCAAGAGCTACGCGAGCGTCAAGCACACCATCTGCGTGCCGGCCGTGACCGCCGCGGCGTACATTCAGTACGGCGTGGGCGATTCGCTGCCTGAGAGCGTTCGCTCGCAAGCCGACTTCGCCAAAGAATTCGACAAGCCGGGCCTCGACCCGAGCTCAGGCGGCTTCATCGACGCGCTGACCAACGGCGTGCTCAGCCTGCGTAAGACCTTCGGCGCCGGCAAAGACGCCGAGTTCGCCGCTGACAAGGTGGGCTTCGAGCTGATGATGTTCGCCGGCTACGACACCAACGAATTCGACAAGGTGATTCGCAAGGCCGAACAGGGTGGCAAGACCTTCAACAACCACCCGGGCAACGTCGACCGCCTCAAGGCTTTCACCATGCTGCGCAGCGGCAAGCCCGCCGAAGGCAGCGAGGCCGCTGAGGACTACTACAAGGACTTCAACACCAGTGGCGCCGCTCCCGCGATGCCGGCCGAGGTGAAGTCAGCCATCCCCGCAGAGACCGCCGCGAAGTAGCGCGCAGGTCGTGTTTCGAGCGAAGAGCCCGGCGCGCCCCGATCAGGGTTCGCCGGGTTTTTCATTTGAGCAGCGAGATCAGCTCGCGGGTCGAGAGCGACGCGGCTTGATCAGTGCCTTCGAGCACGCGGGTGATCAGCGACTTCTTCGCGGCGTGCAGCGTGAGCATCTGCTCTTCGATGGTGCCCATCGCCACCATTCTGAACACGGTGACCGGCTTGGTCTGGCCCAGTCGGTGCGCGCGATCAGAGGCTTGATCTTCGACGGCCGGGTTCCACCAGGGGTCGAGGTGAATCACGGTGGTGGCGGCGGTGAGGTTGAGGCCGACGCCTCCGGCCTTGAGCGAGATGAGAAAAAACGGCGCGTCGCCCATCTGAAACTCGTGTACCCGCTCGGAGCGCGCGCGTCGCGGTGTCTGGCCATCGAGATACACCGAGGCGATGCCTTGCGCGTCGAGCGCTTCGCGAACCAGCGCGAGGTGGGTGGTGAACTGGCTGAAGATGAGCGCCCGGTGGCCTTCGGCGCGCAGCTCGAGGGCCAGCTCGAGCAGACGGGCGAGCTTCGACGAGGCGAGCTTGGAGCGCGGGTCATGCAGCCTGGGGTGGGCGGCGATCAATCGCAGACGAGTCAGTGCAGCCAGCACCTGAATGCGGCGCTCCTGCTCTTTCATTTTCGCGCGCGAGGTCTCGAGATCAGACAGCGCGGCGAGCCGGGTGTCTTCGTAGAGCTGCCACTCGGGCGCCGAGAGCACCACCGGTACCCGCACCTCGGTGCGCGGCGGGAGCTCGGTCTCGACCTGTGCCTTGGTGCGCCGCAACAAGAACGGGCTGAGCACCCGCGAAAGGGCCGGCGCGGCCGCGGGGTCGAGCTGCTTCTCGATGACCACCGCGTAGCGCGAACGAAAGGCCTCCCAGCTGCCGAGCAAGGGAGGAAAGACGATGGAGAAGAGGCTCCACAGTTCGCCGAGGTGATTCTCGAACGGCGTGCCCGAGAGCGCGCACTTGAAGTCAGCGACGAGCTGTCGAGCCGCGCGGGCGCGCTGGGTCTTGGCGTTCTTCAGCGCCTGAGCCTCGTCGAAGACCGCGGTCGCGAAGTGCACCGACGCGAGCCGCACGAGGTCTCGCACCAACAACCCGTAGCTCACCACCAGCACATCGCCAGGCCCGAGCGCTCTGAGCCCATTCACCCGATTCGCTTCGTCGGCGTACACCGTCAGCTTCAGCGAGGGAGCGAAGCGCGCCGCTTCTTCTTGCCAGTTGAACGCGACCGAGGTCGGAGCCACCACCAGCGCCGGGCCCAGCTCGCGGCGATGGAGCAACAGCGCGAGTGACTGCACGGTCTTACCCAGGCCCATGTCATCGGCCAGCACCGCGCCCGCGCCCCACTCCGCCAAGGTCGCCAGCCAGCGAAACCCGTCGAGCTGGTAGCTGCGCAGCGACGCGTTCAGCCCTGGTGGCGTGGTCACCACCGTCTGCTTCGCGGCGGCGATTCGCGTCTCGAGCGCGCGCCAGTCGGAGTCAGCGGTGAACTCCGCGCCGGCCAGCTCGAGCGCTCCCAGTGATTCGAGCGCGGAGGGGCCGACCTCGAGCCCATGCTTGGTGGGGTGCACGTGATCAACCAACGCCTCGAGGTGCGCACGAAGCGCCTGGCTCAGCTCGAGGTAGCTGTGGGTGCTCAGGCGCAGGTACCGCTCTTTCCGCCGCACGGTGTCGAGCACCCGCGCCAGCTCGACGCGCTCTCCGCCGACGTGCAGCTCGCCCAGCACGCCGAACCACTCTCGCCGCTTCTCGAGCTTGACCCTGAGGGCACCGGGCCCGCGACTGCCGAGTGTTCGCAGCGGCTCCCCCACCCACTCGAGCTCGACCGGCGGCGCGCGGTGAGCCACCAGCGCCAGCGCGTCGAGGGCATGGTGGGCCGAAGCGAGGCGATACTGAAACGGGTCGTGGAGCGGCTCGACGTCGGCGAGGGGCAGCTCATCGCAGAGCGCGCGAGCGGCGAGCGTCTCGTCGCCGAGGGCTCGCACGGCGTGCACGGCTCGCTCGCCCCGTCGCAGATGCAGGTCACGAGGCCCCTGCCCCGGTACCAGCGCTGGCCCGTCGGGCAATGGCCGAACGCGAATCTCCAACGCGACGGTGCCGCCGGTCTCGACCTGCAGCCGCATCACCAGCGCCGTGCTGGCCGAGACCGATTCACCCATCACACTTCGGGGCATGGAGACCGGCAGGTGTTGGGCCCACTTCGACAACGCGCCGAGCAGGGCGCTGTGGCTCTCGGGCGGGAAGATGTCGCGGTCGCTCTTCAGCACGGCGAGCGCGGCGCGCAGCTCCGGCTTCACCTCCAGCAGGGTCAGGCGGCGGGGGCCCTCGTCCCAGAAAAAGAGGGCTTGGGTTGGCGGCGCGAGGCGGGCTTGCTCTCGCAGAACGTCGGGCAGGCTCGCCCCGTCGACGCCCGCTCGCACGTGCACCGAACCGAGGCGCTCCTCGGCGACCAACCCGACGATGGCTCGCTCGACCCGCACCGCTCGCTCGGGCGCATCGAGCAGCACCACCCGTGGGTGTTCAATCAACGCCTCGAGAAACAGCTTCGACGCGAAGCCGCGCGGCTCGCCTTCACCCGGCATCAGCGAGACGAGCTTCTCGTCGACTCCCGAGAGATGCGCGCCGGGCGCACGGAACAGCTCCCGCGGCGAGGTCTCGACCCAGCGCTTGCCCTTCTGGAGCAGGGCCACCACCTCGACTCCCTCGCCTTGAGTCACTCTCACGCCCCACGTCACCCGCGCGGTGGTCGCCTTGGCGTCGCGCTGCAGTGCGCGCTCCAGGCGCTCGAGGGTTCGCTCCCAGGGCTGGCGGCTGAGCTCTTTCAACTGGGCGTCGAGCTCGGGGGTTCGGGGCTGAACGCACCAGGCCAGCGCGGTATCGATGGCCGCCAGAGCGTGCACGCACAGACCGAGGCCGCAGCTGCAGGTCACCTCAGCGGGCGCGAGCGCGATTCGAACCTCAGGCCGAAGAAACGCTCCCGTCGGGCGCGACTCGCTCAGTAGATCGTCGCGAAAGACGAAGCCGGGCAACGACGGGTCGACCCGGAGCGCCTCGAGCGACAGCTCCGCTCGCGGAGCGACCGAGTCGGCAAAGCGCGCGCGCAACGTGAGGAGCGTTTCGAACACCGGGTTGCCCGGCTGCGGCGCCTGGAGCCTCGCGGGGACCGCCGCCCGCGCCTGAGCCGCCTTGGCGAGCTCGGCTTCCATGAAGAGCGGCATCGCCTCTCGGAAGGCGTGGCTCGCCGGCGAAGGAGCCAACCATTGCCGGGCGCGTTCGAGATGCTCGGTGCTCGCGAGTTCGATGAGACGCTTCTTCGCACCGAGGGTGGTGAGGGAAGCGCGATGCTCGGCGGCGACGTAGGGCGCGAGGGCTTCGAGGTTCAGGCGCGCCACGTGCGCGATGCCGCCGGCGTCGAGCCAGGTCAGCAGGTCGGCGCGGGTGGCGAAGGGCAGCACGACACGTCGAGTATTGGATCAGGAGGAGGATGAAAAGGTGAACAGCTCGCATGGAGCCGGGTGGGTTCTAAGCTCACTTCGGGTCGAAGGAGGCGCTGGTCGATGTCGCACTCCGACGCTCGGGCGCCGGCTCTCGGGAGTCACCCTTCGCGCGGCTCGAAGAGAAGCCCGAAGACGTTCGAGCCCTATGGTCCTCAACCGCGTGCCGGGTGCTTCGATGATTCGGTGAGTCTTCAGCCCTGAGAAGGTGGAGGCGTGGTTCGTGACGCTCAAGCGAGGCCGTTGGGCACCGAAGCCCGCAGCTCACCGCGCACCGTGGCGCCTTTGCGGCGCACGCTCTCTTCGGCGCCCTTGACGGCTTCGAGAGCCAAATCAGGCACATTGCTGAGGCCTTTCGAGCACCCCGACAACCCTTTAGCCCCCGCGCAATTTGGGTGTTGCCCTGGCCCGGCAAGAAGGTAAATGCGGTTTGAATATTGCAATCCCGCCAGCCGCCCACGCCGCCACCCAACCTGGAGATTTCATGAATCGTCTGATTGCCCTCATCATGCCTGCCCTTGTGGCCGTCGGTTGTGCCCACCAACAGCCCGTCGTCGCGGAGCAGACCGACCCGGTCAACGCGCCGAGCACGCCGGCAGTGAAGGTCGCCCCGGCTGCGACCGCTGACCTGCCCACCGGCAAGGAAGATCTCGAAGCCGCGGTGAAGAACGCCACCATTCGCTTTGACTTCGACGCGGCGACCCTGAAGCCCGAGTCGCAAGACGCCCTCCAGAAAATCGGCTCCGTGCTCAAGAAGCACCCGAACCTCAAAGTGCGCGTCGAAGGCAACTGCGATGAGCGCGGCACCACCGAGTACAACATGATGCTCGGCTCGCGACGTGCGGGCGTGGCGCGCAAGTACCTCACCGACCTCGGCGTCGCGGTCGCGCAGGTCGACGACGTGAGCTACGGCGCTGAGAAGCCGGTCGACGCGCTTCACACCGAAGACGCGTGGGCGAAGAACCGCCGCGATGAAGTGCAGATCGCCAGGTAATTCATCGTCTCACAGGTTTCCGGCCCGCGATCGAGCTGTGCGATCGCGGGCCTTTTGTTTGCGGCTCCGACGCCAAGCTGACCGAGCGCCTTCACCCAGACAAAAGGGCTCATGTCGACCCTTCATCTTCCCACACCAGCATCGAGCTGGTCGACGCCGAGGGCTCGGCACGCGATGCCGCCACCATTGCCACGCTGGCTGACCTGGCGCAGGTCGACCTGCTGGTCGCGACCTTCCGATGGAGCCTCAAGTCATGCGGGGCTCGGTCACCCGAGGTGGCTGCGCACGGTCGAGTGCAAGGTGGTCACCGCGCGAACCAGCCAGGCCTTGAAGCTGTAGACGGTCGCCTTGGAGGTCACCGTGGTCGGCAGCCCGGTGTCGTCGACCCGATAGAGCGCCGCCGCGCCGGCAGAGTTGGTGCGGTTGAGGTCGAGAATCGAGAAGTGATCCGACCCGCCTGGCGCGTTGGCGCAGACCCGCAGCCAGCGACGCACCCGAATGTGCGCTCCGGCAAAGCTGCCCGGCTCGCCGTGACGCTCGATCTCCCAATTGAGCAGATCGCTCTCGGCCTTCACGTCGGAGCCCAGTGGCCAACCCCTGGTGATCTCGAGCGGGTACATGGTCTCGGCCCCGCGAGAATCGGTGAGCACCGAGAGCGCACCCTGCTCCCGCAGCACCTCGAGGTAGTGCTCCGGCAAGGTCGCGTTCGACCAATCGATGGGCGCGCTCAGGTGCCGCGTGCGCTGGGGTGGCTTGGCGAGCCGAGCGACGAATTCGGCGATGGCTTGGGCCGAGTATGGCCCGGTGGCTCGAATCGCCGGGCCCTTCGCGCCGCGGCCGAATGGCTGCAGGTCGAGACCCGCGTCGATGAGCTTGGCGAACCAGGCGTTGGTGTCGGAGACGATGCGCTTGTACGACTCGGCCTCGGTCGGCAGCGCGAAGTCGTTAGCGATTCTGGCGAGGTTGCCCGCGGGGTTGGCTGCCCGCTGCTTCTTCTTCTTCGCTTTCGCTTTCGCTTTGGCCAGCGAGGCCTCACCGGGCTCGTCGAGCTGCGTGACCGTCACCGAGTCGCCCCAGGGCCTGATGGAGGTGAACAGCTTGCCCGACCAGTGACGGCATTGGCCTTTGGGCCCGATCGACCACCCGACTGCGCTGCGGTCGAAGACTTTGTATTTCTCGCGGGTCAGCTCAGTGACGCGGGCCTTGAACCACGCCCGCGCTTTGGCGGCCGAGGGGAATTGCCGTTTGGTCACCGTGGTGACGTTGTCGATGGTCATCGCCCAACACATCACCCTGTCGCCGTCGAGAAACAGCTCCTGGCGGTCGAGCTCGTGCGAGCTCTTGCCTGTTTTGACCGCTTTGTTCGCGCGAAAGAGCACCATCTGCACACCGTAGTGCACGCTTCCCCAGGAGAGGGAGAAGTGATGCTACGACCCGGGTTGGAATGCAGCCGCCTGACCTTCTCGAGCGCAATCTGTTCATCACTCGCTTCGGAAAAAGCGACGTCACCAATCGACCGGTGAAACGGCTGCACGAGTTGGTCTCGAGCCCGCCGCAAGACTCCATCGACACCTCGATCGAGTGGCTCGAAGACATGCTGGACTGGCTCTTCGACGGGGGTTCGATACCGGGCCGGGCCGCGTACGAAACGGAGACCGCCGCACGGACTCGCGTGCTGAACGAGCTGCTCACCGAGAGCGACCCGGTGCGCGATCGGGCCCGCTCGGCGGTGGCGCGAGTGCTGGGTCAGACCACCGCCACCCGGCTCTTCACCGACACCGGCCTGCCCACCCACCACGGTTTCTGGCGCGAGCTGTTCGAGCGCTTCGGGCGACAGGCACTACCCGAGCCACCGGTCGGTCGCGACTTCTCACGCTTCGTGACCCGGCTGGTCTCTTCGCGCCACGTCACGAACTGGCTCCGCGAGCTGCCGGCCCCGCTGCGACACCGTTTCTCGGAGCTGCTCGGGCTCAGCCAGCTCACCCGCCTGCTCGAGCCGGCGATGTACGAGGCCGCCATCTTGCTGGCCGCGCGCCTGGCGATGCTGGGCACCAGCGACGACATTCGGCGTCGGGTGCCCACGGTCTCGGTGGCTGACTCGCCGTTTTTAACGCTGCAGGCTCACGTGCCGGGCACGCTCGATGCGTCGATGCCGCTGGCCCGCTTCGATCTCGATCTCGCGAAGTGCCGCGAGATGCTGACCCGGGTTCACCTCGCGCTGGAGGCCACCGGCATCAGCATCGACCTGGTGTTTCGGCTGGAGTTGATCTCGGCGAGCATGACCCGGCTCGAGCTGCTGATGCACATCGTGCGTGGCACCGAGGCTCAGAGCGAGCCCGCCTGGCTGCGGCTCGAGCGCTCGCTGATCGAAGGCGCGCTGACCGACCGCAGCTTGATCGCGTTGTTGCGTTCGAACACACACCTGCTCGCGCGCCGGGTGGTCGAGCGAGCAGGAGACGCGGGCGAGCACTACATCACCCGAAGTCGGGCCGAGCAGCACCAAATGCTCGACACGGCCGGCGGTGGCGGCGCCATCACCGCGCTGATGGTGATCAGCAAGTTCGTCTTGGCGTGGTTCATGTTGCCGCCGTTGATCGACGCGCTGGCGATCGGCCTCAACTACGGCATCGGGTTCGTGGCGATGCAGCTGGCGCACTTCACCCTGGCCACCAAGCAACCCGCGATGACCGCGGCGGCGTTGGCGGGCTCCATCGCCATTCAGAATCAACAGACTGACTTCGAGCCGCTGGTCGATCAAGTCACCCGCGCCTCGCGCACCCAGCTCTTCGCGTTGATCGGCAACGTCGGCGTGGTGATACCGGTGGCCTGCGCCATCGACCTGCTGGTGACGCTGATCACCGGCCAGCACCTGCTCGATGCCCACCACGCGAACGAGATCGTGGCGGCGCATCACCCCTTCTTGAGCGGCACCATCATTCACGCCGCGGTCACCGGAGTATGGCTGTGGGCGGCGAGCCTGCTCGCGGGGGCGGTCGAGAACTGGTTCGTGCTCCGCGAGATGCCGGGGTCGATCGCCTCGAACCGGGTGCTGCGTCGAATGATCGGAGGCCAGCGAGCCGCGCATCTCGCCCGCTTCATGCGCCAGAACATCAGCGGCCTGGGCGGCAACCTGGGCTTCGGGCTGCTGCTCGGCCTGATGCCGTTCTTGTTTCGAAACGTGGGCTTGCCGCTGGAGGTGCGACACGTGACCTTCGTCTCGGGCCAGCTGGGCTACGCGGCGATGTCGCTCGGGCCCTGGGTCACCACCCGCAGCGACTTCTTGTGGGCGCTGCTCTCGATACCGATGGTGGGCCTGCTCAACTTCGCGGTCAGCTTCGCGCTGGCGATCTTCGTCGCCCTCAACGCCAAAGGGAAAGGCATCGGTGCGCAGGCCGCGCTGCTGGTGGCGGTGCTGCGACGGTTGGTGAAGTCGCCGCGCGAGTTCGTGCTCGCGCCGAAGACCGAGGCCCCCACTCCCGAGGCGCAGCCGAACGCGTGAGTGCCTACCCGCGAGCCGTTCACGCAAGGCGAGCACGGTGTCGAGCGCCTTGTCGAAATCGGCGTTAGTCAGCTGTTGCCGGTGGCGACCAGCGTGGGGAGTCGCTTGACCTGGGCGGCTCCGGCCTCCTCGAAGACCGAACTCAGATCCTCCATCGAGAGACGGTTGGCAACCCCGACGTTGAGCCCTCGAAGCCATGCGACATGCCTGTGAGAAGCCATGGCGTCGTCTACCGCGACTCCGAGCCGGTTCACCCCTAAAGTGCGCCGAATGTCTGACGGAGGCCCGCTTCTCGAGGAACAGCTGCGCTCGACCCTCGAGAGCCGCACCACGCATCGGGTTCTCTTGTCGGGGGCCGAGGGTGTGGGGCGCTCGCACGCCCTGGCGCGCGTGGCCAAGGGGCCCCTATCGACCATTCGCGTCGAGTGCGGCCGCGGCCGGGCGGGCGCGCTGGTGCTCAAGGCGATGCTCTCGACCAGCACCACCAATGACGAGGCGCTGTGGCAGTTGGTACAGCAGGCGACGCAGCTCAGCTCGCTCGAGTCGGGGCGCAAACAGTTGGCGGCCGAGCTGCTCGCGTCGCTGGTCGGCATTCGGCGGGTCGATTTTCGCAGCCACAAGCTCGATGAAGATGCTCGGCGCGACGGCGCCTTCACCGAGCTGGCGCGCTGGATCACCGAGCGGGCCACCCACGAGGGCCTCGTGCTGGCCTTCGACGATGCGCACCGCTGCGATGACGACAGCATCGCGTTCATCGAGCTGCTCTCGCAGCAAGAGACGCCGATGCCGCTGTGCTTGATCGTCACCCACGACGCCGATGTGGCGCGCTTCACCCCTGCCTTTCGCGCCCGCCTCGCGCGGTGGCAAGCCGAGCCGCGATGGGAGCGGGCTGCGCTCGCAGTGCCCAGCGAAGCGACGCTGGTCGGGCTGCTCAGCGAATTGGGAGCCACGCCCGTCAGCGCTCAGGCGCTCTTCGCCCAGAGCCGCGGCAACCCGAGCCTGGCGATGGGCCTGTGGCGCTTCTGGCAATCGCAGCCCGAGCTGGCGATACCGGAGCTGCCCGCCACGCTCGATGGGTTGCGGGTGGCGCGGGTGAAGCTGCTCGGAGAAGACGTGGCGCGCGCGGCGGCGACGCTAGCGGTGTTGGGCGGAGTGGCTCCGATGGCGGCGCTGTCGACCATCGACCCGAGCTTGCCTCTGGCGCTGCAGCGGGCCGCAGTGGCGGGCCTGGTCTCGTTCGAGCGACAGGGGCCGTTGGAGGTCTGCCGCTTCACCGACAACCGGCTGGTGCCCGGGTTGGCCTCGGGGGTCTCCTCGGCGCAGTCGCTGGGCATTCTGGTGACCGCGGGGGCCTGGGCGGCCGAGGCGCTCGAGCAGCTGGAGCCGCCAGCGTTCGGCCCGGTCGCCGACGTGCTGGTGCCGTTGGCGGGGCCGGCGCTCGATGGCCACGTGACCTCCGTATGGCTCGAGGCCTGGGCCGGAGTGGCGCCGGGTCGGGCCGATGCGGTGGCGCGTCTCGAGGCGGCGCTGCCCTCGGCGCACGGCGTTCGACGGCTGGTCTTGCTGCGCCGGTTGGGCGAGCAGAAGCTGTTTCTGGGTCACCCCGAAGAGGCGCTGGCCTCGCTGCAAGTCGTGGGGCGCACCGTGCTGTCGGCGAATCGGCAGCCGCGCTCGAGGGCGCTCGACATTCTGGCCACCCAGCCCCTGGGGGTGCTCGACCGGTGGGACACGTTGAGCCCCGACGAGGCGATGCTGGCGATCGAGATTCTCAAAGGCGAGTGCCTCTCGCATCTGCTGCGCCGGGAAGAGACCGAGAAGGCGTTTCAAGATCTCGAGCGACGGCTGGGCAAGCTGGTCGGCGGAGCGAGCACCCATTTGTGGATTCGGTGGGCCCGGGCCTGGAGCTGGTTCTTGTGCGAGGTGCTGGGTCGGGCGGCCGACGCGGTCAAGGCCTGCGCGATGGTGCGTCAGAAAGCATCGGCGAACGACTTGCTGGCTGACGAAGACGCACTGGGCTTCGTGCGCGCGCAAGAGATCGCCTGCGTCAGCGTCGGTGATTTCACCCGGGCCCGGCAGCTCGCCGACGAGCTCATCGGGCTGGCGGAGCGCAACGGGCGGCTGCGCGATGTCTGCCTGGCGTGGAATGCGCGGGCGATTCTGCACTTCGGGCAGGGCGAGTTGCTGCAAGCCAAGCGGGCCTTCGAGAAGGCGATCGAGATGGCGCGCACCACGGCGTGGACGCGCCGCGAGGCCATCTCGTCGCACAACCTCGCGCTGGTGCTGACCGAGCTGGGTGAGCTCGACGTCGCGCACGCCATCGAGACCCAGTATGCGAAGCTGTCGGTGATGATCGGCAACCACGCGGCGAAAGCCGAGGCGCCGCTGGTGTGGGCGAACATCGAACTCTCGCGCGGTGATTTGACCTCGGCCGACGGCTACGTGGTGCAGGCGCGCAAGGTCTGCGAGGCCAATGGCTGGGCGATGATGACCGCCACGGTGCGCGCGCTCTCGGGGCGGCTGCGGCTGCTGCGCTATCGCTCGGCGGGTGACGGGCTCGAGCTGACCAAAGCGAAGAACGACTTTCTGGCAGCAATCGAAGTGCTCGAAGAGCACAGCACCGCGTGGACGGAGGAGCTCGACCCGGGCGAGGTGTACGCGCTGTATGCGGCCACGCTGAAGCTCAACGGGCAGACCGACGCCGCGCGCCAGATGCTCGCCGCGGCGCAGGCTCGCATGCCGGCAGAGAACATCGTCTCGCAGAAACAACTGGCGGTGGCCCGCGCCTACCTCGACGAAGCCAGCATCGAGCCCTCGCTGCAGTGGTTCGCGGAGCGGAGCTTCGAGCGGCGAGTCGCGCTGTGGCGCCTGCTCCACGGTTGAAGCCGACCGGTCTCGGCTTGATGGTTCGAACCCGATAGACGACCGCGAGGGGTTCTCGACATGCGCATTCTCGTTCTCGGCAGTCTTCTGCTCGCCATCGCTTCGTTCACGTCGTGCAACTGCGGTGATGACCTGCCCCGCGACGCTGGCACCGCCTTCGACGCAGGTGCTTCAGACGGCGGCCATCCGCCTCCCGACGCAGGCGCCTCGCCCGCAGACGCCGGCCCGACGAGCGATGCCGGTCTTGTCGACGCGGGCACCACCGTCGATGCGGGCGACACCGTCGATGCGGGCCTTCCTCCGCTCTCAGTGTGCCCCGCTCCGGTCGATGCCGGGCCCGGAGCCTGTGCCGCAGGCACCGCCGATTGCGATTCGAACCCGAGCGACTGCGAGACCACCGTCAGCTCAGACGCGATGAACTGCGGCCGCTGCAACCGGGTCTGCGGAGCCACCGCGACCTGCAATGCCGGCCTCTGCGGAGCGACCGTGCTGCTCGACCCGAATGTCAGCTCGAACTACTGCCACGCGCTTTTCACCAGCGACCGCCTCTTCGCCGTCACCTGCTGGGGCAACAACGACTTGTCGGAGCTGCGGACCGCGCCGCTCGAGCCGGGCCCCGACGTGAAGGGCACCTCGCTCGTCACCAACGTTCGCGCACCCCGACGCGGTACCGCAGGCCATCGTCACCGGCCTCAGCACGCCCGAGGGCCTCACCAGCGATGGCCAGTGGCTCTACTTCAAGCAAGCCGACGCGATGTACCGGGTCGGGGTCTGCGGTGGCACGCCCCAGCAGCTCTCGCCAGTGGTCGCCGCGCATGACGCGCAGGCCACCGAGGTCTACGCCGCCGACGGTAAGTACGTCTACTGGGCTGCGGGCCCCGGCTTCGGCGACTCGAAGATTTACCGCGTCGCCAAGTGGCGTCTGGCCATTCTCAGGGCCGCGCGCGCTGTCGAATCAAGCCTTCTTGCGCGGTCGAGGCCACCAGCCGACCGTCTTGTGAGAACACCTTTCCAGTGACCAGGCCGCGCGCGCCGCTGGTGCGCGGGCTGTGAATCACGTGCAGCAACCAGGCATCAGCGCGAAACGGCGCGTGAAACCACACTGCGTGATCGATGCTCGCCACCTGCATGCCTGGCGTCAGCCACGACACCGCGTGCGGCTTGAGAGCGACCGACAAAAACGAAGCGTCTGACGCGTACGCGAGCAACGCCTGGTGCACGCCCGGCACGTCGTCGGGCAACTGGTGAATGGCGCGAAACCACACCGCGCGGTCGGCCGGCGCGACCTCGGCTGACATCGGGTCGACCTCGGCCACCGTGCGAAGCTCGATGGGCCGGGGTGCCAGCACCCGAGCCCGCATGAACGAGGGAAAGCGGTGCGCCTCTTTAGCCAGCCGTTCTTGATCAGTCGGCACCGTCTCGGGGTCGGGCACCGATGGCATCTCGTCTTGATGATCGAAGCCCGGCTCGGGCTTTTGAAAGCTGGCCGCCAGGTGAAAAATCGCCGCGCCGTGCTGAATCGCCGTGACCCGCCGGGTGGTGAACGACGAGCCGTCGCGGCTGCGATCGACGTCGTAGACGACGGGCGCTTTCACATCGCCCGGCCGCAAGAAATACGCGTGCAGCGAGTGAACGGTGCGCTCGTCAGAGACGGTCTGCTGCGCGGCCGACAACGCCTGACCCAGCACCTGACCTCCGTAGACGATGCCCCACCCCGGGTCTTCGCTCTGCCCGCGGTACAGGTTCACCTCCAGGCGTTCGAGCGCGAGCTGCCGCACCAGATCATCGAGAATGGTCATCGCGTCACCGGCAGGTGGCCTGGGCGCTGCTGGCGATCGGGCTTCGCACGCCCGAGAAGTTGCAGGGGTCGACCGAGTTGACGCGTATTCGACCGACACCCGCGCCGCCTCCGGCCCCGCCACCGTGGTCAACGTTCTGATTTGGCCCACCGCTGGTCGCGGCGGTGCTGCCTGCCGCGCCGGAGCCACCGATGCCGCCGCTGGTGGTGCCGCAGCTGACCACTGCGGCTGGTGTGGCGGTGGTCGCGCTGCCGGGAGGCCCGTCGCTGCCGTCGCTCGAATTGCCCGCGCCGCACCCGCCCGCGCCGCCATTGGCGGTGACCGCTCCAGAGACGACCACCAGTTGGCCCTCGAGCAACACTCCGCCGCCGGAGCTCCCGCCGCCACCACCGCCGTTGTCATTGGTCGCTCCCCGGCCGCCACCACCCGCCGCGCTCACCTGGCCGGCGACGGTCAGCGAGCCAGAGGCCGAGATCTGCACCGCGCCAGCCGCAAACGCGCCGCGGCCGAAGTCGGTGATCAGGGCGCCCTTGCCGTCACCTCCGAAGCAACCGCCTCGCAGTGGCACCAGGGTGGCCGACGCATTGGCGACGCCGCCTGCGCCCGGCACGCCGCCGTCGAGGGGGCCGAAGCCGCCGTGGCCCTGACCGCCCATGCCGCCGCTGGTGCCATAGCCGCCGCCTCCGCCGCCCGAGTAGGAGCGCGTGCCGCCCGTCGCGTTGCCGCCGTTGCCGCTGCCGCACACCCGCCCACCGGCGCCGGAGCCGAGAGTGGTCGCGCTGACGTCGATGGCTCCTGCGATGGTCGCGCTGCCCAGCACCGCGATGATCACCGGCGCGTCTCCATCGAAGTGCATCGACCCGGTAGGGGGAATGGTGAGCCCGTCGAGGGTGATCAACAGCGCCGGCTGTGCGGTGCCCGCCTGCTGAATCAGGCGCCAGGGCAGCGCGGCCGACAGACACTGGCCCCCGTCACGCACCTGCGGTTTCGGCTGAGCGCCCGTACCGGTGTCGATGATGACCGGGCAGGCCACGGTCAGGGTGACTCCGGCGTCGGCGAGCTGGTCGGTGGTGAAGTTGCTCGGCGCATAGGGAAAGAGGTTCACGCAAGTGCCCAGTGCGGTGCAGCGACCCCGGCCCGAGCCACACGCCGCGCCGGGCTGGGGAGCGAAGATGCACGCGCCGCCGGCGGTGCAGGTGCCGGTGGTGGTCTGGCACTCGCCCGGGGTGCAGGTGACCTGCTGACCGACGCAGGCCCCGGTCGAATCGCAGGCGTCAGCGGTGGTGCAGTTCTGGCCGTCGTTGCAGCTGCCGGCGATCGGAGCGTAGTGGCAGGCGCCGCTGCCCTCGAGGCAGGTGCCGATGGGTTGAAAGCACATGCCCGGAGGAGCGTTACAGACCCTCGGCGTACCCACGCAGCCGCCGTCGGCCGCGCAGGTGTCTGAGAGCGTGCAGAGCAGGCCGTCGTCGCAGGTTGCGCCGCTGTTCACCGTGTAGGCGCAGCCGTTGGGCTCTGAGCAGACCCCGGCGTTGAGGCAGACCGAAGGGGGTGGCGGGCAGACGCGGGCGGCGCCACCTCCGCAGGCCTGCGAGCCACACACCTCGTTCACCGAGCAGCTGAGCCCATCGGTGCAGCTCTTCGCGTCGCAGCTCGGGTCAAGACAGTCGGTCTTGCCGTTGGAGTCGTTGTCGACCCCATCGCTGCAGTTGATCTCACTGGTGCACAGCGAGCCCACACAGCTGCCGGTGCCGCAGGCCTTTGCGGCGCAGTCGGAGTCGCTGCAGTCAATGCCGTTGGCGCCGTTGTCATCGAGGTTGTTGCCGCAGGCGCGCTCGCGACACACGCCGTTGTCGCACGAGGCGAGCGTGGCGTTGGCGACGCCACCGCAGACCTGGCCGTTGCATGCCGAGCCCCCCGCGCAGGTGGCGCAGCGCGGGCCGGCGTCGCTCCCACCATCGGGGCCGCCGGAGTCTGGCGTGAAGCCGCCATCGGCGCCGGGGCCCGCGTCGGTGCCGCCATCACGCCCACCGTCGAGGCCGGCGACCGCGGGCTCGACTGACAAGAACACGTCGAGAATGCCACTCTCGGGGAAGGTGACCGCCTCGAGCGCCGACGACTCACCCGAGCGCTCGAGGCACGACACATCGAGGTAGCCCACGGCCTGCACGGTGACTTTCACCGGCAAGGTCGACTGGGCGACCGCCACCACGCTGGCTGCGCCCCGCTCGAGAGAAAACCGGGAGGACTCGGCCGACACGCCTTCGCCAGAGACCACCAGCCGCGCGCAGCTCGAGGTGGCGCCCATACCCAGCCTCACCTCGACACGCAACCCGGGCTCGGTGCGACTCGGGCACGCAGCGCTCGACAGAATCGGCACCAACCACAGCCACTTCGAAGCCCGCATGGTCACCGACCCTAGCACTTCAGGCCTTCGCAAAGCCTCAAGAACACTGCCTTATTGCATCACTTGGGAACCACCCGAGGGGTGTGCTACCCAGTGCGCCTCATGTCAGTCGCCCTCGAACTCGACCCCGCCGGCTCACCTGCTTCGAGCGCCCGCCGGCCCGAAAAAGAGCTGCTCATCGCGAGCAAGGTCTACACCGTCGAAGATCGCGCCCGGAGCTGGTCGGTGACGCTGTCGACCTTCGCGCTCGTGGCAGTGATGGTGACCGCGACCGTTCTGTTGCCCTGGTGGTGGGCGCGGCTGCCCATCTCACTGGTGTTGGGGTTGGTGATGGTGCGCGCGTTCTGCCTGTTTCACGATTTTCAGCACGGCGCGATTCTGCGCAATTCGAAGCTCGCCCGCGGCATGTATTGGCTGTTCGGCGAGCTGATTCTGACTCCGCCCTCGGTGTGGCGCGAGACGCACAACTACCACCACGCGCACACCGCCAAGTTGATCGGCTCGCACATCGGCAGCTACCCGATGTTGACGCCGGCGATGTACCAGCAGCTCTCGCCGGTGACCCGCTGGCTGTACCGGGCGGCGCGGCACCCGGTGAACATGCTCTTCGCGATCGTGACGGTGTTTGGCATCGGCATGAACCTGCGGCCGTTTTTACGAGCGCCCAAAAAGCACTGGTCGGGCCTGGTGTCGCTGCTGATACTGGGGGCGATTGGCGCGCTGTGCATGTGGCTGGGCCGACCTGACGCGTTCGTCTATGGCTGGGTGATACCGATGGCGGTGGCGGCGACCACCGGCTCGTACCTGTTCTACGCCCAGCACAACTTCCCCGACGTGCACGTGGCTGATCGCCAGACGTGGACGTTCTCGGGCGCGGCCATCGATTCGTCGAGCTACCTGAAGATGGGGCCGGTGATGAACTGGCTCACCGCGAACATAGGCTTTCACCACGTGCACCACTTGAACGCGGCGATACCCTTCTACCGCTTGCCCGAGGCGATGCAGTCGATACCCGAGCTGCAGACCCCGCACACCACCACCCTCTCGCCCGCTGACATGGCGGCCTGCTTCAAGCTCAAGCTGTGGAGCCCTGATCAGAGCGCGATGGTCGGCTACCCGACTGCTTCGAAGTGACTCCTGACTGGAATGCGGAGGTGTACCACCGCGTCTCTGAGCCCCAATGGAACTGGGGGCTCGCAGTGCTCTCGTCGCTCACGCTCGAGGGCAACGAGACGGTCATCGACGCCGGGTGTGGCACCGGCCGTCTGACCAACGTTTTGATGGAGCGCCTGACCTCGGGTCGCGGCATCGCGCTCGATTCATCAGAGGCGATGCTCGAGGTCGCGCGTCGTGAGCTGGCCCGATTCGATGGCCGCATCGCGTTTCTCAACGCCGACCTGGGCGCCCTCGACCTGCACAACCTGGCCGACGTGGTGTTCTCGACGGCGACGTTTCACTGGGTCAAAGATCACGCCGCGCTGGCGACCGGGTTGTACCGCGCGCTCAAGCCCGGAGGCCGAGTGCACGCACAGTGCGGAGGCCACGGCAACCTGGCCGCTTTTCTGAAGCTGGCGAACGAGGTCTCGGCGCAGTCGCCCTTCGCCGCGCACTTCGAGGGCTTCGTCTACCCGGCACACTTCGCGACGCCCGAGGCCACCAAGGTGCACTTCGAAGCGGCCGGTTTCGCCAACGTCGAGTGCTGGCTCACCGATGCACCGACCCCGTTCGAGACCCGCGACGATTTCTCGACCTTCGTCTCAGCGGTGGTGTTGCGAACGATGCTGGCGCGGCTGCCTGACGCGTTGCAGCCGGCCTACCTCGAGCAGGTGATTGACCGCGCGCCACAGCCGTACACCCTCGACTACGTGCGGCTCGAGCTTCGCGCAGAGAAGTGACGAGCGCTTTTTCTACGCCCTTCACTCGGGTCGACAGAAGTCGAGCTGCAGCCGCCGCCGATGAGCCGGGTCTTGTGCTTGACGATCACCGTCTCGACCGCTTGCACCCAGCTCGCGGTCGCAGGGGTCGCATCGCGTACACCGGCCAATGACACCGCGCGCACCGACAGCGTGTGCGAGCCCTCGCTCAAGTCGCCGAAGGCCGCGTTCTGCGCGCAGACCGCAAAAGCCGCACCGTCGAGGCTGCACTCGTAGGTCGCGTGAGTGAGGTTCGAGCCGAACACGAAGCTCGCAGCGCCGAGGTCGCCATCGGGCGGAGCGGTGACGATGCGGGTGTCGACGACCCCGCGCGCACGTCGATGATCACCGGCGCGGAGCGAAGCGAGGTCGAACGCCGCCGATTTCAGCGGGGCGAGACGTTGCCCGCGGTGTCAGCCGCGGTGGCGCTCACGGCGTAGGTGCCGTCGGCCAGATCGGTACACCAACCCGAAGGCCCGAAAGGGGCCCAGGTCCTGGCTCGTGTTGTTAGCGGGAATGAGATCGACCCGGCGGCGAAGGCGGTGACCAGCGTCTGGCCGTCGACCTTCACCGGTGAAGGTGGCTCCGTCTCCGGAGCCGGCGCCCCCTCACCCAGCCAATGCCAGCGCAGAGCTGTGAGAGAAGCGAGGACCTTCAAGGCGCCTTCTCCAGGGTGCCGACCACGAAATCGACGCGTCGGTTGTTCTCCCGACCTGCCGCCGTGGCGTTGGAGTCAGCCGGGCGATCGGGCCCGTAGCCCCTCGAATCGAGTCGGGTCATCGCCACGCCCTTGGAGACCAGGTAGTCGCGCACCGACTCGGAGCGCTTCTGCGAGAGGGTGCGGTTGGCGTCGGGTTTGCCCACGCTGTCGGTGTGCCCCTCGACGACGATGTGCGCGATCTCCGGGTGGCTGACCAGAATCTGAGCGACCTGGTTGAGGAGCGGGAAGCTCTTCGGCTTGATGGTCGCCTTGCCGGTATCGAAGAAGACCTTCTCTCTGATCACCAGCTTCTCGCGGGTGATCACCACCAGCTGCTTCTGCGCCTTCGGGCAGCCCTGGTTGCTGGGGTCGCCCTTTTCGGTCGGGCAGTTGTCGACGTCGTCGGGCACGGTGTCGGCGTCAGCGTCTTTGATCGGGCAACCGCGTCGGTCAGCGGGCCCTGCTTCATTCACGCAGGCATCGTCTTTGTCGAGGGTGCCGTCGCCGTCGGTGTCTGGCCACCGGCAGCCCTTGTTCTCTTTGGGCCCCGCGACCTCAGGGCACCCATCGTCGCGGTCGGCGACCCCATCGTTGTCGGTGTCAGGCCACGAGCAGCCCTTGTTCTCTTTGGGCCCCGCGACCTGAGGGCAGCCGTCATTGGTGTCGGCCACGCCATCGCCATCGGCGTCGGGGCAACCGGCCAGGCTCGAGAGCCCCTTGACCTTCGGGCAGCTGTCTTGATCATCGGCGATACCATCACCGTCGGTGTCGTACTCGGGGCAGCCGCTCAAGCGCTTGAGGCCAGCCTCAGTGATGCACTTGTCATCGCGGTTGAGCACACCGTCGTGATCAATGTCGAGATCAGGGCAGCTGCGCGGCTCGTAGGTGGTGTTCTCGTCGCAGCGGCCGTTCGGCACCGCCAGGCTGAGGCCGCCGAAGACGCGAAACGCGGGAGTGCCCGGCATGGTGCCGAACCCGGGCCCGCCCATCACGAACAGCTCGATTGGCCCTATCGGCGCACGAATACCGGCGAGCAACTCGAGCGAGCTGGAAGTACGCGTCAACGGCACCCAGCCGATCACGTCGAACTCTCCGCGCACGCCCTGGTTGGTGGTGGTGAAGTTCGCGCCGAACTGCAGCAACGGCCCCACCTCGTCACCGATCACCGTCGAGTCGGGGCTGAGCACCGAGCGCTTGCGAAGAATCGCGCCCGCTTCAACGCCAGCGCGAATCAACCCGAAGCTGCGGCCGAGGCCCAGGCGCGGAGCGAAGGCAAACCCGTTGTCGCGGGTGTACGCGGCGGTGCTGCCGAGCGGCAAACCAAGGCCGAGCTGCAGCGCGAGGTCGATGCCTTGATCTTGCGCCTGCGACAAGAAGCCCACGCGGGCCTGCACCCACGGCGTGCCGAGCGCGGCGCTCGACGGCGTGACGATGCCCGAGATGGTGTCGCCCTTCTGGTAGACGACGATCGGTACCTGCAGCCCGATGTCGAGCCAGCGGGTGATGCCGAAGCCCGCGAGCACGTGCGCGGTGAGTCGGTTGCGAACGATCGCTCCCACGCGATTGTCGTCCTGGAGCAGGACCAGCGGGTTGTGCTGGTAATGCAGAATCACCGATGCGCGAAATTGATGCTCCCGCATCATATCGCCAGTGTTGAGCAGCAACCCCGCCTGCTGCGCGGGGTTGAACGTCAGGTGCTCAAGTTCGAAGGTTGGAAGACTTCGCGGCGCCTGCGCTACTGCGGTTGCAGCCACCAAGGTCAAGACCACGAAAACAGCTCGGGGAAAAAGCATGAGGCTTTTTATGGCCGCGATTTTGTGATCGCCAGAATCACTTCATTCGTTTTGCAGAAGTCTTTTGCCGCCAACGGTCAGCAGGCTCCGCAGAGCGGAAACGCCACAACCCGCTACAGGCAAATGTGGCACCGAGGTCTCTGATCTGCTGGAAGCGAGGTCATGAAAATCAGTCTGTTGTGTGGAACTGTGATCCTTCTCGCGGCCTGCGATGAGAAGAAGACCGAACCCCCCGCGTCTGCGCCGAACGCAGTCGAGGTCAAGCGCGTCGAACCGGCCGATGCCTCGACGGCGACGGCGATCTCGAAAAAATTCGATTCGCTGGCGCGCAAAGACTTCAACCAGCGCGCGCAAGAGCATTTTCTGCCGCTCTTCTGGCGCACCGACGCCAACTCGAACGCAGCGCTCGATGCCAACGAGTTGGTGGTGCTGATCGGGCCGCAAGGGCTCAAGCGCAGCGACTTCGTCGACGCCAACGGCTTCACCCAGAGGTTCAAAGACACCTACTCGGCGATGGTGACCCCGCTCGAATTCTCGAAGCTGCCGCCCGACGAGAAGAAGCGACGCGAGCTGGTGCAGCTCGAACTCTCGCAAGGCCAGCCGACGCTGGTCGAGACCGATTTCTCGAGCAGCTCTGCGCAAGACAAGGCGATCATCACCCACCTCACCCGGGCCAGCGCGCTGCTCGAGACCATTTTCGCCAAGCAGCTCGGCACCGATGGGCTCAGAGGTCAGCTCGCCGCTGAAGATACCGTGAGCCAATCGCTGTTCTGGCGCAACCAGGGCCCGTGGTGCGTGGCTCCGAAGACCGAGAACGACCTCGACTGCAGCGCGATCGCCGCCAAGCCCAGGCGCATCAGCGGCCTTTACCCGACCGAAGCTCAGAGCGACTCGAAGTTCTGCGAGAAGCTGGCCAAAGAGAAGAACGCCAAGGTGCTCTCTGAGCATTTCTCGGTGGTGGTGGCCGAGGGCAAGGGTTTCAAGACGGTGCCCTATCACCAGGCCTACGCGACCGAGATGAAGGCCATCGCCGACGAGCTGAGCGCCGCGGCCGAGGCGATCACCAGCGACGACGAGGCGGCCTTCAAGGTCTACCTGCAAGCCGCGGCCAAGGCCTTCACCACCAACGACTGGGAGAGCGCCAATGGCCCCTGGGTGGCGATGGGCCCCCAGAACTCGAAGTGGTTTCTGCGCATCGCGCCCGACGAGGTCTACTTCGAGCCCTGCGCGTGGAAGGCGGCGTTCGCGATGCAGTTGGCGCGCATCAACCTCGATTCGCTGGAGTGGCAGAAGAAGCTCGAGCCGGTGAAGGGCGACATGGAGAAGGCGTTGGCCGCGTTGGCGGGGCCTCCGTACAAGGCGCGCGACGTGAAGTTCAAGCTGCCCGACTTCATCGACGTGGTGCTCAACGCCGGTGATCAGCGCAACCCGAGCGGCGCGACGGTCGGTCAGTCGTTGCCCAACTGGGGCAAGACCGCTGAGAAGGGCGGCCGCACCGTGGCGATGACCAACCTCTACACCGACGCCGACAGCCGCGAGGCCTACAAGACGCAGCTGGCGTCGCTCTACTGCCCGGCGACGATGGCGAAGCTCGACACCGACCCGAAGTACTCGACCATGGGCACCGTGCTTCACGAGGCCGCGCACAACCTCGGCCCGGCGCACGACTACAAGGTCAAGGGCAAGGTCGACGACGAGGTGTTCGGTGGGCCGCTCGCTTCGACCCTCGAAGAGCTCAAGGCCCAGACCGCGTCGATGTACTTCGTCGAGTGGCTCGCCGAGCGAAAGATCATCAGCAGAGACGAGGCCGAGCGCACCGCGCTGCGTGACGTCGCCTGGGCCTTTGGCCACATCTCGCGCGGCATGTACGACGGAGGCGGCAAGCCGAAGAACTACAGCCAGCTCGCGGCGATTCAGCTGGGTGAGCTGCGCAAGGCCAAGGTGCTGGAGTGGAAGAAAGACGCGAAGGCGGCCAACGACACCGACTTGGGCTGCTTCGAGGTCGACCTGGTGGGCTGGCGACCCGCGGTCGACGCGCTGGCCAAGCGGGTGCTGAGCATCAAGGCCTCGGGCAACCGAAAAGATGCCGAAGTGCTGATCGCCGAGCACGTTGACGCGAAAGACGAATGGGGCGATTTGCGCAACACGATCGCCACCCGTTGGCTGCGCGCGCCGAAGGCGACGTTCGTGTACGCCATCACCCAGTGAGGCTACGGTGCGCCGCATGTCTGTGACTGACGTGCCGACCACCAGCGATCGCATTCGCTATCAAGTCGATCGGTTTCTCTCGTGGAGCCCGTTCGCGCGTTTTCTCGGGCTGTTCGCCATCTCGTTCGTGTTGGTGATGTTTTGCGCGGTGCTGGCGAAGCTGGTGGTCACGCCCGACGAAGGCGAGACCTTCGACATCTTCGAAGCGATGTGGTTCGCGATGACCCGCGTGGCCGACGCCGGCACGATGGGCGGCGACAAGGGCACGCTCACCCGCTTCGTCGCCACCCTCGCCACGCTCTCGGGCGTGGGCGTGGTGGCGCTGTTGATTGGTCTGGTCTCATCGACGGTGGGCGAGAAGATCGAAAATCTGCGCAAGGGCCGCAGCCCGGTCATCGACTCGGGTCACACCCTCATTCTCGGCTTCAACGAGAAGATCTTCGCCATCTTGCGCGAGCTGCGAGAGGCCAACTCGAACCAGCAGCACGCCAGCATCATCATCCTGTCGGACACCGACAAAGAAGAGGTCGAGACCTTCGTGCGCGAGCGCATGGGCGAGATGGGGGTCACCCGGGTCATCGTGCGCCAGGGCAGCCCCTTCTCGGTACAAGACCTGCGAAAGGTCGGCGCCGGCCGGGCCAGATCAATCATCGTGCTCGCCGACGACAGCGCGCGGGCCGGAGCCCGGAGCGATGCCGAGAGCGGCGACATGGGCGCGATCAAGACCCTGCTCGCCTTGCGCCGAATTCCCGGGGCGCTCGAGAAGAACCACGTGGTGGTCGAGCTGCTCGATGCCAACCGCCGCTCGGTGGTCGAGAAGCTCGGCAACGGGGGCGTCGAGGTGGTCGCGATGGCTGAGACTCTCAGCCGCATGATGGTGCAGACCTCTCGGCAGAACGGCCTGGCGGAGGTGTATCGGCACCTGCTCTCGTACGAGGGCAGCGAGTTCTACTTTCGGGCCTACCCGGAGCTCGAGGGCCAGAGCTTCGGCGACGCACAGTGGAAGATGAAAGACGGCGTGGTGTGCGGAGTGCGCCGACCGGGCCACGACGGCGCAGCGGCGCAGTGTTTGCTCAACCCGCCCGACCACTTTCTGCTCGATGCCGGTGACGAGCTGTTGGTGATCGCCGAAGACGACGACTCGTTCTCGCTCACCGCGGAGCACGAGCCGATCGTCGCCGCCGAGTTTCATGGCGCTCCGCCCATCGCCCGGTCGCCGGAGCGGATGTTGATCTGCGGCCTCAGCCCCAAGCTCGAAGACATGCTGCGCGAGCTCGATCACTACGTGCTGCCCGGCAGCGAGGTGTGCTTGATGCCCGGCACCGAGACCCCTCAGGTCGAAGCGCTGCTGAAGGTCGAGCTGAAGAACCTGAAGCTGCGGTTGATCGCCGGCGACCCGACGATGCCCGAGCCGCTCAAGCAGGCCGTCACTGGCGACTTCATCGTGACGATGGTGGTGGCCGACACCAGCCGAGACAGCGAAGAGGCCGACGCGCGAACGGTGATCACGGTGCTACTGTTGCGCGAGCTGATTCGAGACTTCGCCGAGCCCACGCCTCGAATCATCAGCGAAATTCTCGACCCCAGAACCAAAGACCTGCTCGAGCAAGACTACGGCGCCGACTTCGTGGTCTCGGCCGAGATGACCTCGATGCTGCTCGCCCAGGTCTCCGAGCGGCGCGACTTGAACATGGTCTTCGCCGACCTGTTCGACTCCGACGGCAACGAGATCTACCTCAAGCGCGCCGCCTGCTACGCAGTGATCGGCTCGCCAACCAACTGGCTCGCGGTGCAGTACGTGGCACGACAACGCAACGAGGTGGCGATCGGCTACCTGCGGTCGAACGACCTGCCGGTGATCAACCCCTCGCAGAGCGAAGACGTGGTGCTCGAGGAGGTCGACCGGGTGATCGTGATCGCCGAAGACGACGCCGAGGCGTTGGGTGACGAGCGCGGCGGTGAGCTGCCCCAGCCCTCGATGCCCTCGCAAAAGGCGCGCTCGCCGTTGTTGCCGCCCGAGCCGAGAGCGGCCGCCCTGCCCGCTCCGAGCACGGTGTCGGCAGGCCCCCGCGTCGAGGGCCCCAGCACCGCGCCCAGACCTCCCTTGCCGGTGAAGCCCAAGTCGTGAACAGGTTCGGTCACGCGTTGGCCGCGGTGCTGCTGATCAGCAGTGTCGGTCTCGCCCAGGGTCGGGTGACACCGGCCGGAGCGCTGCGCACCGCACGCACCAACCACACCGCTACATTGCTCAACGATGGCCGGGTGCTGGTCGTGGGCGGCCGGGGCCTCGACGCGCTGAGTACGCTGAAGCTGGTCGAGGTCTTCACCCCCAAGACCAAGAAGTGGTCGTTGGCCGCCAGCCTCGCGCACGGCCGCTCGCACCACACCGCCACCCTGCTGCGTGATGGTCGGGTGCTGCTCACCGGTGGCACGACCCACGAGTCGGCTGATGACGGCGCACGCTTCGTGGCCATCGCCTCGGCAGAAATCTACGAGCCCATCAAGAACGAGTGGAAAACGGTCGCGCCAATGCACGAGGCCCGCAACGGCCACACCGCCACCCTGCTCGATGACGGCCGCGTGCTCGTCGCTGGCGGTGCCAAGACCCAGCGAGCGCATCTGGCCTCGGTGGAGCTCTTCGACCCGGCCACCGGCACCTGGGCCTTCGCCGCGCCGTTGCATCTCGCCCGCTGGCAACATGAAGCGGTGCGCCTCGCCGACGGCTCGGTGGCGGTGGTGGCCGGCCGCTCGAATCACGACCACGCCGACGCGGGCTCCGGCCGGCCCGTGGCTGATGCCGAGCGCTTCGTCGATGGCGGGTGGCAACCCCTGGCGCCGCTCGCCGAGCCGAGGCAGCGCACGGCCCTGGTCAGCTTCGGCAATCAGGTGACGGTGATCGGCGGCCTGAGCACCACCACCGCCACCAACTACGTCGAGAGCTGGTCACCCGGGGCGGCCGCCTGGTCGCTGAACGAGGCCAACCTGAGCGTCGCGCTTTCCGCCCACACCGCCTCGGTGCTCCCAAATGGCGATCTGGTGGTCATCGGCGGCGAGCCCCCCCATGCGGTCGATACCCCCCGAATTCAGCGCTGGGACAAGAGCCGCACCCGGTGGTGCTCGGCCGGCAACCTGGTGGTCTCGCGCAAACAGCACACCGCAACAGTGCTGAACGACGGCATTCTGGTGGTCGGAGGCCTCTCGGCCGGGGTGCCCGAGGCCTCAGCCGAGTGGTGGCAGAGCGCCAAAGGCGAGTGCGCCGAGCCGGCCGGCCTGGGCCTCGAGTAGCCAACTCAAAAACAAGCCCGGGCGAATGCCCTGGAGTGAACGCCGCTCCGCACGTAAGAGGGATTATGGCCAATACGGGAACCGGACTGTGGGACAACGAAGCAAGCGTCGACAAAATCGGGCGATTCACCAAGATTCCAGCGAAGCCCGAATTGCACGACTACCTGGTCTCGCACTCGGTCTTGCTGTGGTTCGGTGAGGTCGACGGCACCACCTTCGCGCGCGCCATCGATCGCCGCTCGAAAGAGGTCAGCAAGCTGCCCAAGCCCCTCTTCAACATCTTCGTCGACATCGCGAGCAAGAAGGTCACCAGCCGCGGCTCGCGCACGGCTGAACACATCAAGATTCTCGGCACCAACCGAGACGGGTACCGCGTTCAGCCGCTGCTCGACATGCCTGAGACCGCCAAGCTGCTGGGCCCGATGGCCGAGCTGGTCGCCTCGAAGCTCGACAAGACCTTCAAGAGCAAAAAGACCTTCGCCGAAGAGCCGCTGACCGAGCTGGGTCTGGTGCTCGAGCTCACCAACGCCCACCTCTACCCCGACCCCGAGCGCGTCGCCGCCTGGGAGAAGGGCTTCATGGAGATGTCGGCTCGCACCACCGAAGACCGCGAGCACTGGGATGCGTACGTCGCTCGGGTGAAGCCGATGTTCGCGATGCTGTCGGCTCCGGCCAACGCGCGCAAAGCCGGCTGAAAAAACCGATGTGAGCCCGTTGGCGCCCCAGGCACACGGGGCGCTGACCTCTGCGGTTCTCACTTTGACATCATGTGGTGAATGGCTGAGCTTCCTGCTCGAGAACGGGTTTCTGTTGGTGAGTGACCTTCGTTTCCCCCCCGAGCTCGCGGTCGATGCTCAGCGCATCGGCTGCTCTCAGTGACGCGCCGTCACTTCTGACTCAACGTGGTGGGCATCGCGACCTCGAACGTACCGCCCTCGCTTCGGCCCCAGGTCTCCGGCTCGTACATCAGCGTGCCCTTCGCGGGCTTGAGAATGTAGGTGCCGGGCGTCGTCGCGCGAGCCACGAAGCTGGTGACGTGCACTCCCGGCGGCAGGTGATCAGCGAAGACAATGACTCGGTTGTCGCGCATCTCGGTATGGGTGAACGGGCTCCAGAAGCCGTACGCGAACGGGTTTCGCGCGGGCTCATCGTCGGCCTCACCGTCTTCGTACTCACCTTCGCCCTCGCCTTCAGACTCGGCCCCGCGCGACTCTTCGCGAGGCGCTGAGCCCAACGAGGCAGTGGTGGCCAGCCCGGCGTTCACCGGCTCGAGCCCCGCGGGCAACGGCACCTCGAAGGCCACCCAGTGCCGCTCCTGATTCGAGGCGGTGCGGAGCCGAATGCGAACGAGATCTCCCGCGAAGAACTTGAGCGCCTGACCGCCACCCGCGTAGGGCTCGAACCAGCGTTGCACGAACAGGCCCTGATCGAGCGACGCGGTCGGCATCTGCTTCGGCGCGTACTTGAGGAGCGCGGTGTAATAGAGAACGCCAGTGCCCTCCTTCGAGAAGGCCAGCTTGCCGTCGGTGGTGTTGATCAGCTCCGACATCGGCACGGTCTTCGTCTGCACCGCCATCGAGCGACCCTGAAACGGCATCTTGATCAGCTCCTGAGCCCCGAGCGCGACCGTCGCGGTGAAGGCCGGCGTCTCTTTCTCTTTGGTGCGCATCACCTGCGTCAGCGCGAGCAGCGAGAAGGCCGCCTCTTGCGTCGAGCGCCACTGGCCGTCACCTTGACGAATCTGGGTGAGGTACTGAGTCATCTTGCCGACGTACGGGTGGTCGGGGCTGATGTCGGTGAGCGCCTGCAGCACCATGCCGGTAGTTCGGGTGTCGGAATGAAAGTAGGTCGCGTACGAGCCTGACTTCACCTCTTCGAGATGCACGCCCCGGGTCGACTCTTTGGCGTTGTTGAGAATCTCCTGCAGCAGGGTGTTTGCGTTCTTTCGGTCTCCACCGCCGACGAACATTGCGTTGGCGAGCGCGGCACGCCCGAAGAGTGAGAGCTTCTCCCGACGCGCGTACAGCTCTCCGTAGCTCGAGGCGCGAGGCTTCTTCATGCGTGCCAGCACATAGGCGGCGAAGGCTCGCGTCTCATCGGTGCATTCGTATTCACAGGGGTGGCACTTGCCGCCGACCACGTTGTTCAAATACCCGGTCGCGCGGGTCAACGCCGCTGGAGGCACGGTGAACCCCACCTCCTTCGCGCGCGCCAGCGACAGCGCCGCGTACGCGCTCGTCCACGAGTTCGAACAGAGGGCGTCGGGCCAATAGCGAAACGAGCCATCGTCATCTTGCAACGCGAGTATCGACTTCACCGTCGCCGCGACCACCTCGTCAGGGTCAGTGCGCGCCGAGTTGTCGAGCGTGGGAAACAGGGAGGTGTTGAGCAGCGCGTTGAATTCGTCGTCGGCCGCCGCCTTCTTCGCGTTTCGTGTCGGCCACGGAACCTTGAACTGGCCGGCGATCTCCCGCAGCGCGATGAACGGCACCAGTCGCGAGGCTTGCTGCTCCAGACAGCCGTAGGGGTACTCGATGAGCTGAGCGAAGCCCTGGCTGAAGTTGCCCATCGACGTCGACGCCAGGGTCACGGTCAGGCCGCCCTGATCTTCGTAGACGTCTTTGGGAGGCACCACACCCTCGACGCGAGATTCTCGCGTGTCACCCGAGGTGGCGATGGCGTCGACCTCGACAGGCAATTCGATGGGCAGCTTCTCTTCAACGCCGTCATCGTTGGCCCCGTTGACCGCCTTGAACCTGAAGGTGGTCAGACCCGGCTTGACTGCCTTGAAGGCGAAGCGAACCTCTTTGGGAGCGCCCTCACCGACCTGGGCCTTCTGTTCTGCCGGCCCGGTGAGCTCGACGCCGCCTTGAACCGAGGCGGTCACCGTGACCTCGCCTGCGCCGGCCCCATGGCTGTGCACCACCACGCCAGCCTGGAACATGTCTCCGACCCGCGCGAAGCGGGGCATCGCGGGCAGCGCCATCACCGGTTTGTTCACCAACGCGGGTGACTCGCCAGAGCCGAAGCGGTCGCTCGCGGTCACCACCACCGCCATCACCCGAAAGGTCGTCAGGTTGTCGGGCAGCACGACCGAGGCCTTGGCCACGCCGTCTTTGACCTCGAGAGTCGGCAACCACAGCGCGGTGGTCTTGAAGTTCGAGCGAAAGCCAGCGCCCTCTTTGCCGCCGCCACCACCCTGCGGCTCGCCCTTCTCTCCGTAGCTGCGCTGCCGTACCAGGTGCAGCAACGGCTCGCCCAACCGGGTCGATAACGGCCGCTGGGGGAAAATGGAGCTCAACGGGTCGGGCGTGACGTACGCCGTCAGCCGCAGCACCGCTTCGTCGACGATGAACACCGTGGCCTCGCCGCTGACCGGCTTGCCTGCCGCATCGCGCACCGCGAGCTCGACGTTCAACGTTTGCCGCGGCTGGTACTCTTTCTTGTCGGTCTTCACCGTGACGGCGAGCCGCTTGATCTTCATCTCGACGCCGAGCTTGATCAGCCCGATGCGCGCGTTGGGGCGACCCGGGTCATCGCCGGTCTCGATGCCACCGGTGGCGACGCGCGGCCGCATGATCAGCACCCCGACGAACATGTTGGGCACCATTTCTTCGGTGATCGGCACCTCGACGGTGACCACGCTGCCCTTCAGGTTCACCAGGCGCCGCTCGAACACGCCTTCGCGCTCCACGGTCACCATCGCCCGGGCCTCGGGGTACGGCGACTTGATCAACACCTTGGCCACGTCGCCCACGTTGTAGCTGGTCTTGTCGGCGATCAGCTCGACCCGGTCGGTGTCGTTTCGCTGCCAGGCGACCCAGCCGCTGCCGGTGGCGTAGAGGCCCATGCTCGAGCTGTGTTGGCGACCGGCGCTGTCTTTCACCACGCCGCGCACGATGAAGAAACCCGCGCTCTTCGGGGTGAACTTGCACGGCACTGACGAGTCGCCGCTGGTCAGACTGCACTTTGAGACCTCGTTCTCGACCGGCTCGCTCAACGTGGTGAAGCCGCCGCTGGCGTCTTTCTTCTTCACCGACTTCCACACTCGCGAGGTGACGGTGACCTCGAAGCTGCTCCCTTTGAGGCGTTGGCCTTCGGGGTCGACCACCACCGCGTCGATGGGGTACTCGGTGCCGACTTGCATGAACGAGGTGTTGGCCTTGAGGCCGATGTACGCCGCCGACGGGTGCACCATCACCTCGGCGCGCCCGGCCACCGCCTGGCGATTCACGTCGGTGACCTCGGCCTCGAAGGTGTAGGTGAACGCCTTGCCGCCGGGAGCCTCGGTGGCGCCGGCCTTCACCTTGAGCTCGCCCTTG
>Ga0105048_10002478_pt1 | contig 30018 bp, 19 predicted proteins | sample MAT05_FD_78382 | JGI IMG/M metagenome (GOLD analysis project Ga0105048, IMG submission 78382) | Freshwater microbial communities from Lake Fryxell liftoff mats and glacier meltwater in Antarctica - MAT-05 | ecosystem: Environmental > Aquatic > Freshwater > Ice > Liftoff microbial mat | place... | reverse complement strand
GGCCAAACGCCATTAGAAGTCTACCGCCGCCCGACCGAAACCAGACAAGCCGCCTAACGGCGGCGGGAAGAGCGGGAAGGGAGCCTTGCTCCCTCCCCTGCACCCCTCCCTGAAAATCTTTTTCCTTCTCAATCCCTCCCATCCCTTATAATTTACTTTCACGATCCCCTGGTCCAGTCAACGGGGTCCACTTCAAACCGAGGATTAAAGCCCAGTTAAAACCACACAGTTGCGTCGGAATATTCCGCATCACGCTTTCAGCTTCGCGATAAGGGCGGAGATCAGGGCGTCGAGGTTCGACTTGTAGGCTTCGAAGTCGGGTTTCAGGCCGAGGTCGGTCAACGTCTCGGTCGTCTGCGGACCAATGCTGCCAACGAGTGGTTTGGTCGCGCCAGCCGCGAGTTCGAGCGAAGCAGCCTGTTCGGAATACGAAGTCACGGCCGAGGAGCTGGAGAATAAAATCGCATCCGCGCCTTTCTGACGGAAATCGTCCGCCACAGGATCGTTCGCCAGATCGGTCTTCTCGGTTTTGTACAGCGGGAGTTGATCGACGATGGCATGGGCGGCTTCCAATTTCCGCACCAGTTTGTCGCGGTTCAAATTGCCGGTGACGACGATGACTTTCGCGCTATCGAGGCTGCCTGTCGCGGCGAGCGCGTCGGCCAGCGAATCGCCGGTGGCGGCGTCGGGCATGCACTCGACTTTGATCTTGTAGCGCTCAATCTCGCGCGCGGTGGCCTTGCCCACGCAGGCGAAGCGCAACAGCCCGAGGGCGCGCACGTCGTTGAAGCCTTTGAAGAAATCCTCAAAGAAATAGCGCACGCCGTTGGCACTGGTAAAGACGATCCAGTCATAACCGCCAAGCTCGGCGAGAATCTCGACAAACGAATCGCGACTGACGTCCTTCGAGATCGTGATAAGCGGAAGCTCGACCACTTCCGCGCCGAGGACTTCGAGCTTCTCGCGCAGTTCACTATTTTGATCGCGGGTGCGGGTGATGGCGACGCGTCGGCCGAAGAGCGGCAGGTGCTCGTACCAGTCGATCTGCGTGTGATTGCGCACGACTTCGCCGACAAAAATGATCGCGGGAGAACTGATTTTGGCGCTGGCGACGAGATCGGCCAGCGTGGCTGCGGTGCCGGTGACGCTGCGCTGGCGTCCGAGCGAGGCCCATTGCACAACGGCGGCCGGGGTGTCGGGCGCGAGACCGCCCGCCTGCAATTCCGTCATGATCTGGCGGAGATGGCCCATGCCCATGTAGATCGCGAGCGTGGCGCCTTTGAGCGCGCCGTAGCTGCGCCAGTCGATTTGGAGTTCGTGCTTTTCCGTATCCTCGTGGCCGGTGAGAAATACCACGGAGGAACTCGTGTTGCGGTGCGTGAGCGGGATGCCCGCGTAAGCACCGGCGGCGAGCGCGGCGGTGACGCCGGGCACGACTTCGAAAGCGATATCGTTCTTCGCCAAGGTGCGCGCTTCCTCGCCGCCGCGACCGAAGACAAACGGGTCGCCGCCTTTGAGGCGCACGACGTTGCGGCCGGCCTGCGCGTGTTGGACGAGGATCGTCTCAATCTCGCTCTGCGGCGCGGAGTGAAAACCGGCTTTTTTCCCCACGTAGATGACTTCGCAGCCAGGCTTGCACCATTTTACCAGTTCGGGATGGGCAAGGTAGTCGTACACCAGCACGTCGGCTAGGGAAATGAGTTCGCGGGCGCGCAGAGTGACGAGGCCCAGATCGCCGGGACCAGCACCTACAAGAAAGACTTTACCAGTGGAAGACATAGAGGGAAGAGAAGCACCAAATAACAAAGAACAAATGCCAAGAACCTTTGCGCCGAGCGCTCGGGTCCTTGGCATTTAACGCTTAAAACAGATCACTTACTTGCTTACTTCCTCGTAGGCCCATTCGAGCCACGGAAAGACTTTTTCGATATCGGACTTTTCGACCGTCGCGCCGCACCAGAAACGCAATCCCGGAGGCGCGTCCTTGTAGGCGCCGCAGTCGTAGGCGGCTTTTTCGGTGTCGAGCAGTTTCACCATCTTCTTCACCTGGTCGGGCGTGAGATCGAGCGTGAAGCAGACGGACGTGTTGGAGCGGTATTCCTTTTTGTCGGCGAGGAAATGAATCCAAGAGTGCGTCGCGACAAACTGCTCGAACACGGCGAGGTTGTCCTCGCTGCGCTTGATCAACGCGGGCAGGCCGCCGATGGACTTGGCCCAGGCGAGCGCGTCGAGGTAATCCTCGTTGGCGATCATCGAGGGCGTGTTGATGGTCGAACCATCAAAAATCTCCTCAAGGAGCTCCGTGCCCTTGGTCAGGCGGAAAATCTTCGGCACGGGCCAGCCGGGCTTGTAGGTGGTCAGGCGCTGCGCAGCGCGGGGCGAGAGGACAATGACGCCGTGGGCGGCCTCGCCACCCATAACCTTTTGCCAGGAAAAAGTAGTGATATCGAGTTTCGACCACGGCATCTCCATGGCGAACACGGCGCTGGTAGCGTCGCAGAAGGTGAGTCCTTCGCGGTTGTCGGGAATCCAGTCGCCGTTAGGGACTTTCACGCCGCTGGTGGTGCCGTTCCAGGTGAAGACAACGTCGTTGGCAAAGTTGACCTGAGAAAGATCGGGCAAGCGGCCATACGGCGCGGTGATGACGCGGGTGTTGGCGAGCTTAAGCTGTTTTTGAATGTCATTCACCCAACCATCGCCGAAAGATTCCCAGTGAATCGCGTCGACCGGGCGGGCGCCGAGCATGGTCCACATGGCCATCTCAAACGCGCCGGTGTCGGAGGCGGGCACGATGCCCACGCGGTAGTCGGCGGGAATGCCGAGCACGGCCTTCGTCTCAACAATGGCCTTAGTGAGGCGCGCTTTGCCGAGACTGGAACGGTGGGACCGCCCAAGGACGTCGGTCGGCAACGAACCGAGCGAGTAACCCGGGCGCTTGGCGCATGGGCCTGAAGAGAAGTTGGGAATAGCCGGCTTGACCGATGGCTTCATGATGCAGGTGTGTGAGGACAGATTGCGGTTAACGTGACAAAGTGAACGCACAATGGAAACGGCCGCGCCCTCGGGTGCAATCTACTTTATATTCGCGACCGTCGCAGCGCCGTCTATTTTTTGCCTTTGATGCGCAACCGTTCGGCCGCCTTTGCTATCTTTGAGCACCGCGATTTCCGAAATTTCCTCATCGCGCGGTTTTTTACCACGTTCACCACGATGATGAGTGTGACGGTGGGCAGGCAGGTCTACGAATTGACGCAGAGCGCGTTCGCCCTCGGCATCGTGGATCTGGTGCAGTTTTTTACCGGCGTTTTTGCTCACCTTGCCCGGCGGCTTGGCAGGCGGACCACTTTGAGCGCAGTAAGATTGCGTTCCTCGGCATCGCGTTGGAACTCGTCGTCGTCGCCGTCTCGATGCTCGCGATCACGCTCTCGGGCAGTCCGCAGGTGCGGATGATCTACGCGGTGCTAACGCTGATCGGCGTGAGCCGCGCGATCATCGCCGGTCCGACCATCGGTGGATTACTCTACGCGCTCGGACCAGTCTATGTCTACAGCGTCGCAGCCGCCGGGCTGCTCGTGGCCACGGTGCTCGTCACCCTCGCGCCCGCCCATCATCCGATCAAGGCCAACGCGTGTAAAAATTTTTACCGGTGTCGCCGTGTTCGGCCTTTGCATCATCGTCTTCGGCCTCTCGCGGTCATTTTATCTCTCGCTGGCAATGCTCGTGCTGCTCGGCGCGGCCGACATGTTCAGCGTGGTGATCAGTCAGACGCTGGTGCAAATCGCCACGCCCGACGCGATACGCGGCCGCGTCAGCGCCGTGAATATGCTTTTCAGATCGGCGCCTCCAACGAGCTTGGCGAATTCGAGTCCGGCCTCACCGCCGCGTGGTTCGGCACCGTGCCGTCCGTTGTGATCGGCGGACTCGGCACACTCGCCGTCGTGGCCGTGTGGGCGTGGCGCTTCCCGCTGTTGCGGAAATTACGCCGCCTGCTCCATAAGCCAGCGCGCCTCACCCCCAGCGACAAACCGCGCAAAGGCCTCGCCACCGACGCCTCCCAAGTGCGCAAGCCCAGCGTCGGGCACTCAGGGCAAACCCAGCTCTCTCAACAACCGCTGTGCGTAGACAATCGGCGCGGTCGCGTCGGCTGCGCTCAGCGGAAAATGGCGCACGCCGGTTTTCTCGTGGAAAAAATAAAGCATATCCGCCGTGGCGTGAACCCCCAGCGCGGTGTGACAGCCGCCGCCCAGCGCCGTTTGAAAGGCCCGCTCAATCGTCACGGAGCGCATTGTCGCCGCGTCGAAAACAGGGTGAAATCTTTCCACTTCCGCCGCGCGGCATTGCACGGCGATCGCGCCTTGTCCCACGGCCGGAACCATCTGCTCAAAGCCAAGCGAATGAAACTCCACGCCCGGCCAGTTGCCGATGCAGAGACGATTCATACCGGCAGCGGCGAGGATCGTGGCGTCGGCCAGATGATCAGTGCCGATTTTGCGCAGGCGCGTATCGACGTTGCCACGGATTTCCGTGAATTGCGCGTTAGGAAACAGCGCGGCGATTTGCAAGCGGCGGCGCGGACTGGCGGTAGCGATGGTTTTCGGTTGGGCCACGCCTGAGCGCAGCACGAGCACGTCGTGCGTATCCGCTCGCGACAGGTAGCCCGCGATGGCGAGTCCGGTGGCCATTTCGCCGGGCAAATCTTTCGTGCTGTGCACCGCAAGATCGGCTTCGCCGCGTTCGAGCGCGTGTTCGAGTTCGCTCGTGAAAAGTCCCTTGCCGCCATTTTTCTCCAACGACCATTCGATCTGTTGGTCGCCGGTGGTAACGAGCTTCAACAGGTCGACCTCGACGCCGAGGCGTTCGCGTAGATGCGCGGCCACGAGCTGAGTTTGGGCGAGCGCGAGCGGACTTTTTCGGGTGGCGAGGATGAGCTTTTTCAAGATGGGAAAAGTGAAAGGCTGGCTTGAGGCGCAAACTTGAAACGCAAAGACGCGCAGAGGCAAAGAAAACGGCGAAGATCATGCATAACCACGGCGCGGACGGCGCCGCGCCCTCCAGGCGGAAGCGATTGCGTCAGATAAAAACCAACCGCTGGAGGGCAAGCCGCCGTGCCTGCCGCACCGCTGTCACGTGCGTTCACAAAAAAGGCCATCGAGGTGAATCGATGGCCTTGAGAGTAAAAAACAGAGTCAGAACTCAGTAAGAGGCCTGCACGCCCTTGGTGTTCTTCTTGGCCATCCAGGGCATCATGCCGCGGAGGTAAGCACCGGTCTTTTCTATCTGATGCTGTTCGCCCGCTTTGAGCAGCTTGTTGTAATTCTTGAGGCCGCTCTTGTGCTCTTTGACCCATTCCTTGGTGAACTTGCCGGTCTGGATCTCTTTCAAGATCTTCTTCATCTCGGCCTTAGTATTCTTGTTCACGACGCGGGGGCCGCGGGTGATGTCACCGTACTTGGCGGTCTCGGAGATCGAGAAACGCATGCCAGCGATGCCGGACTCGTACATGAGATCACAAATGAGCTTCAGCTCATGGAGACATTCGAAGTACGCCATCTCGGGCTGATAACCTGCCTCGACGAGGGTTTCGAAACCGGCCTGCACGAGGGCGCTGGCGCCACCGCAAAGGACAGCCTGCTCACCGAAGAGATCGGTCTCGGTCTCTTCCTTGAAAGTCGTCTGGAGCACGCCGGCGCGGGTCGAACCAATGCCCTTCGCCCAAGCGAGCGCGTTCTTCTTGGCTTTCTTCGACTTGTCCTGAGCGACCGCGATGAGAGCGGGCATGCCTTTGCCTTCGGCATAGAGGCGGCGCACCATGTGGCCGGGACCCTTCGGGGCGACCATGATGCAATCAACGTCCTTCGGGAGCTTGATCAGGCCGAAGTGAATGGCGAGGCCGTGGCTGAAGAGGAGAGTTTTACCTTTTGAGAGGTTCGGCAGAATGTCGCTCTCGTAAATATCGGCCTGCTTCATGTCGGGCAGACCGACCATGATGACGTCGGCGCGGCGGACAGCCTCGGCGGTATCGACCACTTCGAAGCCATGCTTCTCAGCGACTTCACGGGATTTGCTGCCCGCGTAGAGGCCGATGATGACTTTGCAGCCACTGTCCTTCAGGTTGAGGGCGTGCGCGTGGCCTTGGGAACCGTATCCGAGCACTGCGAGCGTTTTGTTTTTGAACACGCCGAGATCGGCGTCTTTGTCGGTGTAGACTTTAGCGGGCATGATAAAAATTTAAGGGTTTAAGGGGTATGTGATAAAAACGGATTGGCGACAGAAAAAGGTTTAGACGGCGGTAGCACCAGCTTCGCGCTTGAGGGCGAGTAGCCCGGTGCGAGCGATTTCGAGAATACCGAAACCTTCGAGCATCTTCAAAAACGCGGTGAGTTTGCCCTCGTCGCCGGTGATCTCGATGATGACGGCATCTTGCGCGACGTTGACGATCTTCGCGCGGAAGATGTCGCAGATCTGCATGATTTCGGAGCGGGTCTTCGAGTTGGCCTTCACGCGAGTGAGGAGCAGTTCGCGTTGGACGACCTCGCCTTCGTGGAAATCGACGACCTCGACGACGTTGATGAGTTTGCGCAGCTGCTTAGTGACCATATCGAGCGCGGTGTCATCGCCATTCAGCACGGCGGTGATGCGCGAGAGCGCCGGGTCGTGCGTGGGCGCGACGTTGAGCGAATCGATGTTGAAGCCGCGCCCGCTAAACATGCCAGAGACGCGCGCGAGAACGCCAAACTTGTTTTCAACGAGGACTGAAAGCGTGTGTCGCATGGCGGTATTTGGGTGGTGAAAAGGAAGAGCAAGGAGAGTCTCGAGGCCGCGTGCAACGCGTTTTTTGGCCTGTTTCACCTAGCGGGGAGGTGCCTCAATAACTCGTTAAAACCGAATCTTGCCGGAAAATGGTAGACGCTGAGGGACTCGAACCCCCGACCCTCTCGGTGTAAACGAGATGCTCTAACCAACTGAGCTAAGCGTCCAAAAAACAGTGGAGTGGTGACAAAGGTGGGTGCAGGGCGCGATGACAAGATATTATTACCGGCGCGCTGCAGGCCCTTGGTGGCGGCGTGCCTCAGCCCTGCGGCTTTAGCCAACCGTTGCGGATCATGAGCTCGGCATTTTGCACGGCGTTAAGCGCGGCACCCTTCCAAAGGTTGTCGCCCGAAACCCAGAACGAAAGTCCGTTATCGAACGCCGTATCCACGCGGATGCGACCGACGCCGCACTTCACCTTTTCGGCGAAATCAACCGGAGTCGGATACTGGCGGTTGGCGGTGTCGTCGACAAGCACCGCGCCTTCGAACGCCGCGATCGCTTCACGCGCGGCCTCGACGCTGACCGGCTTTTCAAACTCGGCGTTGACCGCGACGGAGTGCGCCCGCACGACCGGCACGCGCACACAGGTGGTCGAGACGCGCAGTGCCGGCAGACCCATGATCTTGCGGCTCTCTAGCATCATCTTGTTTTCCTCGCCGGTGTAACCATCGGCGCCAAACGAGTCGACCTGCGGAATGCAGTTCTGAAAAATCTGATACGGGTAAATTTTTTTGTTCATCGGCTGCCCCTTCACGTAGGACTGCGTCTGCTCTTCAAGCTCGCGAATCGCCTCGGCCCCCGTGCCGGAAACCGACTGGAACGTCGCGGCAAAATATCGCTTCAGCCCGAAAGCCTTGTGCAGCGGGAACAGGCCCATGAGCGTGACGGCGGTCGAGCAATTCGGATTCGCGATCAGGCCCTTGTGCTTGAGCAGATCCTGCGGGTTGATCTCCGGGATGACCAACGGCACCGCCGGATCCATGCGATGCACCGAACTCTTGTCAATCACCAGACAGCCACTCTTGATCGCGTCGGCCGCGAAAGCCTTCGTCACCGAGCCGCCAGCGGCGAAAAACGCCACGTCCACGCCGGCAAACGCACCCAGCTTGGCCTCTTCGATCGTGTATTTCTTGCCAAACTTTTCCACGGTCTTGCCCGCCGACCGCGCCGAGGCAAAGAGCCGCAGCGAGGACATCGGGAAATTACGTTCGTGCAAAAGCCTGACGAGCTCTTGACCAACTGCGCCGGTCGCGCCGACGATGCCTACTGTGAGTGACGATGTATTCATTTCAACTTTTGAGCGGGTCAGCAAAACCTGCCAACGCCTCGGCATCAAGTCCGCAGAACGGATTCTTTTCGTGCGCATTAGCACCCAAACCATGCAATTTTACCACCGGGGCGAGCTCGTGCGCAGCTTCGTGATTTCCACGTCCTTGCGACCGCCCTCCAACCTTAAAAACTCCCTCGGCACCCCGCGCGGCCTCCACGAAATCGCCGAACGCATCGGTGCCGGCCAGCCCACCGGTATGGTCTTCAAAGGCCGCGTGCCCACCGGCCGCCACTTCTCCGAGTTCTCCGAAGCCGACTGCAAAACCAATCTGATCACCAGCCGCATCCTCTGGCTCCGCGGCCTCGAACCCGGCGTCAACCAAGGCGGCGACGTCGACACCCACGACCGCTATATTTATATCCACGGCACGCACCACGAAGACCGCCTCGGTCAACCGCAAAGCTCCGGCTGCATCCAGATGGCCAACCTCGACCTCATCGCCCTCTACGAAGAAATTCGAACCAGCGACCAGGTACTAATCGTCGACTGACGCCGCGCCATGCCCTGGGACATTCAGTTTAAGAAAGGAGTTTACCTACCGCAGATCGGCTGGTGGCTCGACGCGCAAAAAGCCGCCGACCGCGCCTTCGTTTCTCACGCGCACAGCGACCACTGCGCCCGCCACCGTGAAATCCTCTGCACGCCCGCCACCGCGCGCCTGATGCGCGCCCGCCTGCCCGGCCGCCGCACCGAGCACGTCCTGCCCTTCGGCCAAACCGAACAACTCACCACCGACACCACGGTCACACTCCACCCCGCCGGGCACATCTTCGGCTCCGCGATGAGCCTGATCGAACACTCCAGCCACGGTCGCCTCCTCTACACCGGCGATTTCAAACTCCACGCCGGACTCGCCGCCGAACCCTGCGCCACACCCCGCGCCGACGTGCTCATCATGGAGACGACGTTCGGACTTCCGCGCTATGTTTTCCCGCCGGTCGAACAGATCCGCGCCGACATCGTGCAGTTTTGCCAACGCGCCCTCGCCGACGGCGTCACCCCGGTTTTCTACGCCTACGGCCTCGGCAAAAGCCAGGAACTCCTCTGCATCCTTGGCGCCGCCGGCCTGCCGGTCATGCTGCACGCCGAAACGCTCCGCCTCACCGAGACCTGCCGCGCGCTCGGCCTCGCCCTGCCCGCCTGCCGCGCATTTTCTGCCGACGCCCTACCCGGCCACGTCGTCATCTGCCCGCCGCAAAGCCAGCACGCCGCCTTCCTGCGCAAAATCCCCTCGCCGCGCACCGCCCTCGTCTCCGGCTGGGCCATCGACCGATCCACGATCTACCGCCAACGCTGCGACGCTGCCTTCCCGCTCTCCGACCACGCCGATTTCCCCGAACTGCTGCGCTTCGTCGAACTCGTGCAACCCAAGCGCGTGCTCACGCTCCACGGATTCGCCGCCGAGTTCGCGCAACAACTCCGCCAACGCGGCATCGAGGCCTGGGCCATCAGCGAGCACAACCAACTCGAACTCGCCCTCCTCGGCCCGCCCCCGCCACGCGCCGACGACGCCGACCCCGACTTGCGAACCTTCTGAACGTGGCAAACCTGCTAGTATACTGCATCTCAGTATTTTTCGGATTAGCCACAGAGCCAAGCCGGAGCCCAGACACAGAGTCCACAGAGGAAAAGCAGAACGGATTTCATACCTCAGTGTTCTCTGTGTCGGAGCTCTTTGTTCTCTGTGACGAAAAAATCATCGAGGGGACTGCTAAGGCGTCCCGAAGCTTCTCGTGTTACGGCATACTAGCCGCAACTCTCGCCCCGGCCTTTTACCCTCCATGAGCGCCAAAGACCTTTTTATCCCCACCCCGAAAACCCCATCGTCGTGCCGACAAACCATCTTGGCGCGAAGCGGTCACGTTCAACCGGCATCATCCATCACGACAGGGTGTTTGACCTTTTCGAACGCTGCGTCGGTTCGGTGCGTCCTTTTCATTGCTACATCGGCCTGCAAACCAGCACCGACGGCGTGCACTTCACGTCTGTGGGGGACCAACCGTGATCCGGCAGAAAGTTTTAGGCATTAAATATGGTTCGGTGCAGACCCGCGCGTCGTCGCCCTCGAAGGTCGCTTTTATCTCGCGGTCGCATACCGACCCTACGGCCTAGACTTCGAACCCCACCAAGTCGCCTAACCGGCTTTTCCATCCGCGCCGTCATTTTCTTCCGGAAAAAATCGGCGGAAAATAATGAATCACCCTCCCCCCCCCGCCGCCTTCGTCAGTAAGCAGGCGAACCACGCAGAAGCGCCGCTTGCTCGCGTCGTCGACGAAGTGCTACGCCACCCGGTCAAGTAAGCCGCGCCATCAGCCGTCTAAGTCGGGAGAGCGGCAGCATCCCGACAAGTCCAAACGGCCCCACTTCTTGACACAAACAGAAGTGAAGAAAGCAAAGACAACTGCTCGGCGTTGACGAAACCGCGTCCACCGCCAGCATCCAAACTGCGTTCGTACGCACGCCACCACCATGAGCAAACCAAGCCATTGGATCCACTCCGAGTCATCGCGCTGGGTGCGCGAGCAAATCATCACCGATGCGCAAGCCGCACGAATTTGCTCACTCTACCCCACGCCCACCACTGTGCCGTGGGGGCTTTTGCTCTTCACCGGATTCGGAGCCGTGGTGCTCGGGCTCGGCGTGATTTTGCTGCTCGCCTACAACTGGGACGAACTACCTAAAATCGCCAAGCTTGGTTTGGTTTTTGGCTCCGTTGCGGCAGCACACGGCGGCGCGCTCCACTTGCGGCGTCTCGATGGCTGGCGTCCAATTCTGGGCGAAGCCGTGGCGCTGCTCGGCACGATGTTCTTTGGCGCGGGTATCTGGCTCGTGGCCCAAATCTACAACATCGACGAACACTACCCGAACGGCTTTCTCTTCTGGGGCCTCGGAGCGCTGGCCATGGCTTGGGCAATGGACTCTATTCCACAAGCCTTGGTTTCGGTCGTGGTGCTGACGATCTGGGGCTGCACAGAGATTTTTGCCTTTCACTCCGCGATCGACGGCTCGTGGTTGTTGATCGCTATCGGCGTGGGCGCGCTTGCTTGGCGCAAACATTCATCCCTACTGCTGGCCACCGTACTCGCCTCGCTCTACATCCTCATCCTAAGCAACGCCGGATATTGGAGCAACGAGTCAGGCGTGTTTTTCTCGGCCCTTGCCTTCAGCGTTGGATTACTCGGCACCCGGCACCTACTCGACGTGCCGATGCGCAACGCCGGTTTTGGACGCGTGATCGCGTTCTTCGGGTTCACAGGATTTCTTATTTGCGCCTTTATCCTTACCTTCGAAAACACGGCGGAACACCTTCTTAAGTGGTCGCTGCCAGAGGACGCGGCAGCCTGGGTTTGGTTCTACCGCTGGGTTTTGCCAGTGGCCGCGCTCGCGAACTGGTGCCTGCCACTACTGCGTCTCTTTCGTGAAAAATCCACCGCTGTGCCTCGCGAAGAGTGGCTGTGCCCGATCGCGATTTTCTACAGCCTTGGCTTATCGCTGGCCGGACTCAGCTCCGAGCACGAACTAGCCACCCTCGCTTTCAACCTGATCGTGCTCGCCCTTGCCACGGCCTGGATGGTGCGCGGCTGCCGCGATGGCCAGCGCCGCGACATGATCATCGGCTCGCTCATCCTCACCACGCTGGTATTCGCACGCTACTTCGATCTTTTCGACAACCTCGCGGCGCGGGGTGCGGCCTTCCTCCTACTCGGGGCAATTCTCTTTGCCGAAGGTTTCTACTACCGACGCCTGCGCAAACCAGAAATAGCAAATGAAGGAGGTGCATCATGAGAACGCGGTGGATTATCGCCGTCGCCGCCGCCCAAGTGGCCCTGCTGTTGTTCATGGCGGGCGAACGCGAATGGGTTTTGCACACCGGCCGAACAGTGATTTTACGCACCGTTCCGCTCGATCCCGATGACCCGATGCGCGGCGCCTATGTGCGTCTCACCCACGAACTCAACCGCGTCCCGAAGGCCCAATGCCACGATGGATTGGTCAGCTGGTTCGCCCCACATGAATCTACCTGGCGTTTCCAACGCTCGCTGCGCGACCAACGCGTTTACGCGACCCTGCGCCTCAATGAAACCAATGTCGCCGAACTCGTCTTCCTCTCCAATCAAAAACCCGCGTCAGGCCTTTTCCTGCGCGGCCGCGTGGAGTCAGTCGATGATGACTCCGTACAAGTGCGCTACGGCGTCGAAGCGCTCTTCATGGCAAAACAGAACGCCCAGAAACTCGATACCGAACGATTCGGTTCCAAAGCCGGCGTGCCCCTCGACCTCGACGTAAGAGTAGACCCTCGCGGCCTCGCCGTCACCCGCGCCCACCACTGGGAATCGCTCGGTCTCACCGTCGCCATCGACCGCCCCGCCCCCACAACCACGCCACAAAACCAACTGGCACGCCCCCCGCGCGCACCAACCGGAGCCACCCTCACATTGAAAAACCACGGAACAACGCCCATTGCGATCGTTAACCGCCCCGGTGGCCGGTCCTTCCGCCTGATTAGCGAAACACGTTGGGGCTTCGCCAACGACCTCTGGGCACATGAAACCGAGCCGCTGCCCGAGCCGACACCGGCCGACGTCATCATCTTGCAACCCGGTGAAAACCAAAAAGTGTCAATCGACTTCTCCGCCGCCGCTTGGACAGTCCTGCACCGCATCAACGAAGAAAATCCAGTCAAGCCCGTCCTGCTCGCGCAACTCGACCCGTCTGGCAACACCACGCTCTTTCGCTTCGAATACGTGCCACCGAGTCCAATAGAAAGAGCTAAACTTCCACACGCCGACTTGATTTCAACCACCCCCCTAAAATCCCGCGCCTTCAACCTCTGGAGCGGCGGCGTAGACTGAAAAACCGGTCAGATTATAAGCCCAAAGACAAAAATCGCCGCGTAGTATTGCTCGCGTCGTCGACGCAGTCCTGTGCCACCCCGTCAAGCAAGTCGCGCGCTCAGCCTTTTAAGTCGGAAAATGATACCATTAAGTCAGGTCCAAACGGCCCCACTTCTTGACTTAAAAAGAAGTGATGAAAGCAAAGACTCGTGCGGGTAAGCCAGCGGTGACGCAGGTGCTATTGAAATACCGTTTATCTCAATACACAAAAAGGCGTACCCGACCTCCTCAGGCCTTGGCACCTTCGGCGGCGGCGGCGGCGCGGGCTCCAGAGACAGCTTCGGCGATGTTCTGCGATTCGATGTCACCGCGCTCGTGGTTGAAGCGCATTGAGACGGTCTTCGAAACACCGCGTTCTTCCATCGTCACACCGTAGATCGCGCTCGCGGCGGACACCGTGCGCTTGTTGTGCGTGATGATGATGAACTGGCTCTCCTTCACGAACCGTTTCAACAGGTCGGTGAAACGTCCGATGTTCGACTCGTCGAGCGGCGCGTCCAACTCGTCGAGCAAACAGAACGGCGACGGTTTCACCATGTAGAGCGCGAAGAGCAGGCCGACGGCGGTGAGCGTTTTCTGTCCGCCCGAAAGCAGCGTGATGCTCTTGAGCTTCGTGCCCGGCGGCTGCGCGACAATTTCGATGCCGCACTCCAGCGGATCATCGGCCGCGATCAATTCCAGCGCCGCTCGGCCACCGCCAAAGAGCGTGGCGAAGGTGAACTCAAAGTTCTTTTTGATCTGCTCAAAGGTGATCGCGAACTGCTGCTGCGAGGTCTTGTTGATCTCGTCGATCGCCTTCAAGAGCTCGGTCTTCGAATTCGTGAGGTCGTCGCACTGGCCCTTGAGGAAATCGTAGCGCTGCTTCAACTCGGCGTATTCCTCGATGGCGCCGGCGTTGACCGCGCCCATGCTGTTAATGCGCTGACGGGTCGCGTCGACCTCAACCTTGATCTCGTTCCAATTCGTCTGCTCCATCGCAGCTAGATCAGCCTCGGTCGGCTCGCCGCGCGGCTCCTTTTTTTTGCGACGCTTTTTCGCAGAGGCAGCGCCCTCAACCGGCGCGCCTTCAGCCCCGGGCGCAGGCACCGCGCCGTCCTCAACCGCCGGTTCGCTGACTTCCAACTTCTGAACTCCGACCTCCGGCTTTCCTTCCTCCTCGTCCTCTTCGTCGAGGTCGAGTTGTTTCATGCCTTCTGGTTCGTCTTCGGCGCGCCAGAGCAGTTGTTTCCAATCAAGCGATGCGACGTCGGTTTGAAATTCGTTTTTAACTTCATCGGTGAGGAACTGCGCTCGGGCGCGGCTCTCGGCGAGTTTCACCTCGCAACGATTGAACTCCGTCTGCGACGCCTCGGAGGCGCTGCGCAGGCCGTGCTGCGTGGCTTCGACGGCGTTGATCTCGCGCTCGACGTCGACGAGTTCCTTGCGGATCTGCTCCACCTGTTGCTGGGCGACAACGAGGGTTTCGGCAATCTGCACGCCTCGAGCGCGCTTGGCGTCGGTCTCGTGTTCGAGTTCTGCAATCTGCTGCGTCCAGACTTCGATCTCCTGCTGGCGCTGCACAAGCAACGCGCCGAGTTGTCCGCGGCGGCGCTGCATGTCGGCGATGCCGCGGTCGAGCACTTCGACTTTTTGCCGGTGTTCAGCGAGTTCGAGACGGGCTTGCCCGAGCGTATCACGTTTCTCATCACGGTCGGTGCGGATCTCCATGATACGCGTCTCGATTTGTTGAATACGTTCGCGGCCCTGCGCCACGGCGGCGTCGGCCTCGGCGAGCTGCAGTTGCGCCTTTTCCCAACGCGTGTGCGCCTGATTTCGCACGGCTTCGAGCGCGCCAACTTCGCCTTCCATGCGGCGCAGGCGGGCGGCCACTTCTTCAACGGCGCGCTGAGCGTTGCGCTGCTCGGCCTGCACGGCGGCGAGCTCCTGCGTGGCGGAAAGGACTTCGCCGCGCTTTTGTTCGAGCGTGGCCTCGGCTTCGGCGAGTCGGGCGTTGAGCGCGTCGATCTGGAGCTTCTGCTCGTCGTGCAACCGCTGGTCCTCAATGAGGGCCTTGCCGGTTTCGCGCAGGTCAATTTCCCGCTGCACGATGCTGTTGGAAGACTTCTTGGCGTGTCCGCCGGAGACGAGTCCGCGGCGATCGACCACTTCGCCTTTGCGCGTGGCGATGGAGAGAAACGCGAAAGCGGGATTCGCCTTCCAAAAATCGAGGAACGCGCCGAGGTCGTCGGCGATGTAGCACGCCGAGAGCAGGCTGAGCGCGGGGTGCGCGGCGTCGATGTCGCTGAACATCGTCAGCGCAGGCGTGAGAAACGCCGGGATGCCTTCCGCGCCAGCGGAGGACGCGGTGTTGATCTCCGCCACTTGCAAGCAGACGCTGCCGACTTGTTCGGTTTCGAGCTGGGCGAGAATCGCGCGCGCCACGCCGAGATCGGCCACCGAGATTGCCTCGACCGCCGAACCAAGAAGCGCCTCCAAGGCGCGACCGAACTCCGGCTTCACTTGCATCCCGTTCATGATGGGCTGCGGTTTCGCCCCGCCGAGCACACCGTCGAGCCGACCTTGCAAAATGGCCTTCGCGCCCTCGCCGAAGCCTTCGAGTTTTTCCTGAAGCTGCTGGAGGAGTTTCAGGCGGGCGGTGCGCTGCGCGACCTGGCGGTCGATCTCTTGGAGCTTGCGCTGCGCCTCACGGAAATCACCGGTCAACTTGACGATTGCTTGCTGCGCTTCGGCAGATTCCTGACTGGCGCGGGATTTGGCGGAAAGAGATTCTTCGACGCGCGCCTCGTACTCGGCGGCCATTTGCGCGGCGGCGGCTTGCTGCTGGCGCACGCCTTCGATTTCGCCCACGAGCGAGTCATGTTTATGAACGCTCGTTTTCTGATCGACCTCGTAGGACGAACAGTCGGTGCGCAACCGCGCGACAGAGCTCTCGAGCGTGAGCAGTTGAAACTTCGACTGCTGCAGCTCTTGTTCGAGTTTGCTCAGCTCTCCTTCGACAACGGCGAGCTCACGGTTGCGGTTTTGAAACGTGGAATCGGACGAACCGAGCAGGCTGAGCTGCATCTGCTTGTCCTGTGAGCCGCTGTCGACCTGCGCGGTGAGCTCGTGCAACTGCATCTCGGTTTCGCCGAGGGTGGCGCGCGATGCCTCAAGGCGTTCCTGCAAGCCGGTGCGCTTGATCTGCGCGAGATTGGCGGCGTTTTCCGACTGTTCCTTTTCTGAGCGCAGATCGAAGACGGCCTGCTGGGCGTCCTGCACACGCTGGTTGAGGCGGCTGCGCTCGGCCTTGCGGCCTTCGAGCGCGCTGTTTTCCACCTCGAAACGGGTTCGGCGTGTGTCGGCCTCGGCGCGCAACGTCGTCACACGGCTCTCCAGATCAGCCAGCGTGGCGGCGAGTTGCTTGTATTGAAAACCACTGTGCGCGAGACTCTGGTGGCGCAGGCGGTGGCTGAGACGTTTGAAGCGCATCGCCTTGGCGGCCTGGCGACGGAGCGTGCCAATCTGGCGGCCAACTTCGCCAATCACGTCGGCCACCCGCGAGAGATTCTGATCGGTCAGCGTGAGCTTTTGCAGCGCCTCGCGCCGTTGGCTCTTGTAACGGGTTATGCCCGCTGCCTCTTCGAACACCGCGCGGCGTTCTTCGGGTTTCGACGACAGGATCTGGTCGATCTGGCCCTGCGCCATGATCGAGTAGCTGGTCCGGCCAATGCCGGTATCCATGAAAAGTTTATGGATATCCTTCAACCGGCACGGCTGGCCGTTGAAGAAATACTCGCCCTGCCCGTCGCGATAAACGCGGCGCATGATCTCGACCTCATGAAACTCCGTGCCGAGCTGTTTCTCACAATCGGTCAGCAGCAGCGAAACCTCGCACATCTGCGCTGCCTTGCGGGTGTCGGCGCCCTCGAAAATGACGTCCTGCATCTTGCCGCCGCGGAGTGCCTTGGCGCTCTGTTCGCCGAGCACCCAGCGGATGGCGTCAGCGATGTTGGACTTGCCGCAACCGTTGGGACCGACGACAGCGGTCACGCCGGGTTCGAAACGCAACGTGGAGGGATCGGCAAAGGATTTAAAACCGTGCAGCTTGAGCGCCTTGAGATACATGAAAGCCGGTGAGTTGAGCGGTGGGGTTTTCTTTCCGCAAACGGAAAAAGTTCACAGTTGTTCACACACTATTCCCAAAACCGGACGGCGGGGGTGGTTCTGAAGCCTGAACGGGAATTAAGGAAAGAGGAAAGAAGAACGAAGGCGGAGGAATTTAATCTGGAACGCAGGAAGGCTGGAACGGAGGCCGTGGGTAGGGCGAACTCCTTGCCTGCTCTTTTTACTAACTTGGCGCGCTCGGAGATCGCGTTTTGTTTTATGCTCGCAGCGGCGCTTACTTGTGATCCCAGGGGAGTTCGATCTTCAGGCGCGGGTGTTCCCAGACTTTGAATACGTAGAACATTTTACCCGGATTCAGAATGCCGTTCGGGTCGAGCGCGGCTTTCACCGCACGCATGGCTTTGATTTGCGCGGGCGAATGCTGCAGGCGTAAAAACGGCGTCTTCGCCAGGCCGATACCGTGTTCGCCGGAAATAGCACCGCCGAGCGCCACCACACTGGCCATGAGTTCGCCCACGGCTTTTTCGGCGCGCAGGTATTCGGCACGGTCATCGCGGTGGTACATGATATTCACGTGCAGATTGCCATCGGCGAGGTGGCCGAAGGTCGGGATCGGCAAACGTGAGCGGCGACGGAGTTTTTCGAGGAAACGGGCGAATTTCTCGTAGTTTTTCAGCGGGACCACGATGTCCTCATTCAGCTTCGAATCGCCGAGGGCAAACATCGCGCTGGAGCAGCTCCGGCGCACGGACCACAGCTCTTCGGCTTCGGCGCGGGTGGCAGCTTCGCGAAACGCGAGCGCGTGCGCGGTGGCCCAAGCGAGCACCGTTTTTTGAAGATCGACGAGTTCGTTTTCCGTGCCGGCAAGTTCGATCAAAATCACCGGACGCCCGGCCTGGCCGGGGAAAACGGATTGCCCGGTTTTCGCTTCGGCGCATTGCACGGCGTAGTGATCGAGGAATTCGCAGATGGCGGGTTGCACGCGCTGGGCGAAGAGCGCGCGGATGGCCTTGAAGGCGGCGATCTCGTCGGCGAAGGCGGTGAGCAGCGTCCAACGCGCGGGCGGCAACGGCACGAGTTTCAACGTGGCTTCAGTGACGACGCCGAGCATGCCCTCGCTGCCGATCCAGAGATCGCGCAGGTTAAAACCAGCAGAAAATTTCTTGGTGGGCGTCCCCCATTCCACGTATTCGCCGGTCGGAAGAAAACCTTTGAGCGCGAGAACGAAATCGCGGGTGACGCCGTACTTGCCGCCGTGCATGCCACCGGCGTTGCAGGCGATGTTGCCGCCGAGGGTCGAGTATTGCTTCGAAGCCGGATCCGGTGGATAGAACCAACCTTTCGCCTCGGCGGCGGCGTGGACGGCGGCGACGATCGCGCCCGCCTGCACTTGGGCAAGTCCGGCCTCGGCGTCGATTTTGATCTTACTCCATTTCGAAAGATCGAGCACCCAGCCGCCACGCACGGGCGAACCCGAACCGGTGAGCGAGGTGCCGCCGCCGCGCACGGTAATGGGCACGCCGTGCTGATTGGCGAGCGTGAGCGCGATGCCGATGTCGGCGTTAGTTTTCGGCGCGATCACGGCCTCGGGCAGGAAGGAAAGTTTACTGCCGTCGAAGGACGCGCGGAAGAGCGCGGCGTCGGTCGTGGCGACGCGCGAGCCGAGGCGGCGGCGCAGTTTGGCGGTGGCGGCGGCGAACTTCATCAGAAGCAAAAGACGCGCAGACCTACCGCCGACACAAGCCCGCGCGCAAGAAAATGCAGGTTGGTCTGCGTGCTGTTGGGGCAACGCATCGCTAACGAGCAGGAAAAAAAACGCCATCACACGCTGAGGTGTGATGGCGTTGAGCAAACCGATGAACCTTAAATCAAGACCTGCGGCGGAGGAGCAGCAGCACGATCAGGATCAGCAGGCCGATGGCGGCGGCCCAAAGCCAGCGAAGCAGCGGGCACGGGATGCAGGGCTTCTCGGGACGGTTATCATCGCCACCGCCGCCATGGGGATTACCGCGACCGGGTGGTTCGGGCGGCACGAGCGAAACGTAGCGCGTGGCCTGGCGCGGGGCGAGTTCGCCGCGGTCGTTGTGGCCGATGGCGTTGAAGAAGAACTTGTAGCTACCGGCCGAAGCGGTCTGGCCGAACAAGCCCGTCCAGGTGCCGTCGCCGGCGGTGACGTCACCGTGCGTGCCGTCGTCGTAGAGCGTGACGCCGTTGACCATGGAACCGTTGGGTTTGGTCACGTCGACCGTGACGCTGCCGGTGACCGACGGCCACTGGCGGTCGGAGAGGCTGGCGGTCATCGTGACGGTGGCACCGGGCTGGTAGACCGGTGCTGAGGCATTTACCTCAAGCCGGTAGTTCGACCCGACGGCGGCGCCGAAACCGATCGGCGCGAGACCGTTGTAGCCGTTGAACACGGGATCGCTGGACTGGCCTTGGGGAATACTGTGCGTCGCGGTAACGGAGGGATTACGAGGCTTCCACTTGCCATTGGGCACGAGAAGCAGTTGCCAATCACCGATGTAGGACGAGCTCAGCGTGAGGTCGGGGAAAACCACTTTGAAGATGCGGTAGTTTTCACGCTCGATCACCTGCACCGGCACACCGCCAACGCTGGCGCCGAGGCTCAGGACGTTGCCATTCGGGTCGAGCAGCTGGAGGTCATAGAATGGGCGCAAGCCGGGTTCGTCCATCACGACAAAGAGCGCGGCGAGATCGGAGCTGCAAACGTGCGCGGTGGAGACGATTTGGGCGTTGGTCGTGGCGAGGTTGACGGCGTAGGTCGGATCAACGACGAGCTGCCAGTCGAGCGTGTCGACTAGGATTTTGAAGTAGAACGTCTGCAGGTCGAAGCGCTGTGTGCCAGTGAGATCTCCGGAGACCTGGTGGAAGCCATTCGCACGATTGGTGATGGATTGTAGTTTGGCTAGTTCAAGATCGTTGCCAAGGCCGAGCGAGTAGATGCGCAGGCGGGAATCCGCGCCGGTGATACCGGGCAGCACATCGGCGATCGACGGCGTCTGGTTTTCGATGCCATCGGTCATGACCACCATGGCGTGCTTGCGGATGGAGGTGCCGGACGGTTCGAGCGTGACCGTGCGCAGCAGGTCGGCGCCGCGCTGCATGCCACCGCCGATGCCGGTGCCGTTGACCGGTTGCAGGCGGTTCACGTCGGCGATCGCGGCGGGCTCAAAGGCGGTGGTGATCGTCGCGCGGTGAGCGGCGTCGATGAGTTTTAGCGGAGCGTATTCTTCGTTAGTGACGTTGTATTTCACCAAGCCCACGGCGTCGCCGGTACCCGCGCCGGTCTCGGGGCGGAGCAGGTCGGCCCACATCTGCCCGGCGATGCGGAGCGCGCCGATCTTACTGGTTGGTCCGGCGGAGTCGGCCATGCTGCCGCTGCGGTCGAGGACGAGCACGCTGTTGACGGGAATAGGCGCGGTGCCTTTGCCGATGAGGAGCACGTCGATCGGGGGCGGCAGCGAGGGATGATTGGTGCCGATCACGCGCAGGGTGAGATCGTAGGGGCCGCCGACGGCGGTGGGTTGGAAGCGTTGGACCTGGATGCTTTGCGCGCCGGGTGCGACGGTGACGCCGGTGGGCGTGCTGAGGAGCGACCATTGCGGTTTGTCGGGATCAGCTGGATTAGCCTCGGTGATGTCGAAGACGAGCGGCGCGTCGCCGTCGTTATGCACAGTGATGCCGAGGTCGAAGGCGTAGCCGAGCTCGACGTCGTGATAGAGCAGCTGGTGGGCGTTGGGCTCGACGCGGAGGACCGGGCGCGGCTCGTGGGCGGTGGCGGTGAAATTACAGATTTTAACCGGTTCGTCCGGGTCGTCGGAACGAACCTCAATGTGGCCGGCGAAAGTCTGGTCCTGCGTCGCGGTGACGGGCGGAGCGAAGCGCACTTTCTCACTGCGGGTGTCGCCGGGGGCGAGCGGCGAGAGTGCGGCGGCGGTGACCACGGAGAACACGGCTCCTGCGCTGTCGTTCACGAGGCTAACTGGGGCGGTGAAGGTGAGGTTTTGCGTGCCGGTGTTTTTGTAGATGACGTCAAAGTCCACCGTCTGACCGGTGACGTGATTGGCCTTGATCGGGCTAGGGCTGGTACCGACGTAGGTGATGTTGGGCACACGTTTGTCGGTGGTGCCTTGGACGTTAATGATGACGTCGGGCACGGTGACACCAGAGGGATTGCTGGTGCCTTTCACACGAATCGTGCCGGTGTGCAGTTCGTTCGGCAACGCGGTGGTACCGGCGTTAAAACGCGCGGTAAACGAAGTCGGCGTGTTCGCGCCGGGACCGGAGACGATGTTGAAAAACGGCGCGCCGCTTTCGACCACAGCGGTGAGGCCGTTGATGTTGAGGTCACCGGTTTTGCTGAGGCTAAACGTCGTCGGACTGGAGGAATCGCCTTCGAGCTTATGCCCGAAATCCTTGCTGGACGGACTGACCCCGATCGTGGCCGTGCGGTCATATTTTACGGTATAAGAGCCGCCGCCCATGTTGAACGTATGGATACTGATGTGGTAGGTACCGGCAGCGAGAAACTGCGTGCCCGCCCCTGCTCCATTCGTCGTCAAGAAGAGGTCGGCTTGATTTCCATTCACGGTCGAGAGCGCGAAATCATCGCCGTTGCAGCCCGCGGTGGGGCTGTAGGTGGCCTCCCACGCGATCACTTGCGCCGTCGAGAGGGTGAAACTCGCATCCACTATCGTGTTAGTGGTACAGTTCCGAGAGGCGGTGACGGAATTAAACGCCCAAGCCTCAGGGCAGGCCAACATAAGTGAAAGAAAAACGCCGATAACGGTCATAACGCGCAACACGGCAGGAAGCAGGCGCGGTCGATACGAAGGATGGGGGACTCTTGTTTGCATATGTTTTAGCACGCCGGGCACGAGAAGCATGACGCCGTGCAAAGAGACCTTTCTCGAATTAGAGGACGTTGTTACACGAACAAGTATTACTAATGAATACGCCGACACGCATGCGCCGTCGGCACCGTCTCCCGCCAGACAAGTAGCCACCGCGCATATCGCTGCAATCGCTCTGCTCACGGACAACGACCTGACTTGGCAACGCATGTTAAAACGCCCGAGCAAAAGCTTGAAGAGCTCGCTCACCGCCGGGCATATTTTATTTCCCTAAACCAACCGAAAGAGCCTTTGACCATTGACCACGGATGGCGCGGGCAGCACGGATAAAAAAACCGTTCGCCTCGCCCTGCGCCCTCCGCCTTCTTTGCTTCTGCGCAGTTCCCTCGCATTTTCCTGTCCCGATTTAAGCCCCGCTACTTTCCGCCCGACCGCGTTGCATCGTTTCTCATCACCGGCATTCCGAGTTGCGAACCCACACCACCCGCGTATCACTGCTCCTCTTCAAACCCGATGGAAACCACGCGTAAACCCTCCTGGCTTCGTGCCAAACTCCCCTCCGGCCCCGGCTACGCCGCTATCCGACAGCTCGTGGACAAGACCCATCTCCACACGGTCTGCCAAAGCGCGCAGTGCCCCAACCTCGGCGAATGCTGGTCCCGTGGCACCGCCACCGTGATGATCTTGGGCAACATCTGCACGCGCTCCTGTAACTTCTGCGCCATCGCCACCGGCCGACCGACCGAACTCGACCTCGGCGAACCCGCCCGCGTCGCCGAAGCCGTGGCCAACATGAATCTCCGCCACTGCGTCGTCACCAGCGTCGCCCGCGATGAACTCAACGACGGCGGTGCCAGCGTCTGGGCCGCGACCATTCGTGCCATCCGCCACCGCAACCCGCATACCGCCATCGAAGTTCTCGTGCCCGACTTCAAAGGCCGCACCGAAGACGTCGACACCGTGCTCGCCGCCAAACCCGACATCTTCAACCACAACCTCGAAACCGTCGAACGCCTGCAAAAACCTGTCCGCGTACAGGCTCGCTACGACCGCAGCCGCTCCGTCCTCCGCCACGCGAAAAGCCACGGCTTCACCACCAAGACCGGCATCATGCTCGGCCTCGGCGAGGAACAGCACGAGGTGGAGCAAACCCTCCGCGACATCGCCGCCGACAAGACCGATATCGTCACCATCGGCCAGTACCTCCAGCCCACCGCCAAACACCTGCCCGTCGCGCGCTGGGCCACGCCCGAGGAGTTTATCCATTGGAAAGAGTTCGGTCTCGGCCTCGGTCTCGGCGTGATCGAAAGCGGCGCGCTCGTCCGCTCCAGCTACCACGCCGACGAACAGTCGAAAAAGTACACCGGCATCGAACATCTGAATACACAAAACGCCCTCGGTGCCCCCTAACCGCGGCGAGCGTTTTCAAAAACGGTAGGGCGAGGCGTCCCCGCCGAGCCGTCGCCAAAATCGCCAGCCGCAAGCCCTCGCCAATCCATTTCATTAAAAAAATGCCGTCGCCGTTTTTGGCTGATTGCGTTTTGTTTTTGAGTAGGCAGCGAGCTTGCTCGCGCTCGGCTCGAAGCGCGCCCGCGAGCGGGCGGCCTACACCGGCCACGGTTTAAATTTTATAACTCTAAGTGCATAAGAAGTGGCTCTGAGCAGACCCCCTTGGGCAACTACCTGCCCTCGCGCCCACCCTTCGCTTCTTCCCTTCTTCGCAGTTCAATCCTCCTGCCTGCCACCCACGCCTCGCGATCCAGCCCGACGCTTGCACCGCTCTCATCACAATAATAAAGCCAAAATGATGCTAGAGTGATTTAACCCTGCACAACTACCGCTACCAAACTCACTTAGCGTTCATGAGTGGTTAAAGAGCCGCTGTATTTAGACGATTTGGCATTGTCAGACTGTTACCATCCCGGCTAAGCATAGCCGTCTTTTTACCTTCTGCCGCATGCCCCTGTTACCTCCTCAGGCCAACCTCAAACGAAAGACGCTTAGCTTCTGGCTCTTAGTCACTGTCGCCTTCCTGCCGATACTCTATGTCATTGAACATACGATCGAAGGGAGCCGCAATCTTCCCTATTGGGATGAGTACGACTCGGCGCTGGATTTCATCGTGGGACTGCAACGACAACCATCTTTTACCGACAAGGTGACGTGGTTTTTATCACTCAGCAATGAACACCGCATGCTCACCAGCCGGATGCTTTTCACGCTCGAACATTGGCTGACCGGAAAGCTGGATTTTCACTTCATCGGCTTTGTCGGAAATTCATTCCTTTTTGCAACCTGCGCGCTGCTCATTAAATCGATGCGTGCGCCAGAGAACAGGCTTCGACTTTTGGTGATTCTCGCGTTCCTCATTTTTCAGCTCGAGAATTACGAGAACTTTCTTTGGTCGGGCTCCTCCATCGACCATTATCAAGTCGTTTTTCTCGCCGCTGGAGCCCTATATTTTTTGCTCAACGATTCAAAAAACAGTTTTATCAGCGCCTGCCTTTTTGCGATTTTAGCCAACTACACGCTCGCTCATGGCACCATGGTCTGGCCGGTGGGGGGCGTTCTGCTCGCTTTGCACAAGCGGTGGAACCATCTCTATTGGTGGGCCGGCATGGGAGCGCTGGCCATGGTCTTCTTTTTCTGGGATTTCCACACCAACCCCGGGCACCGCGTGGTGAGTTTTTCGTATGACGGAGTGGCAATTGTGGTTATGTACTGGTTGAAATTGCTCGGTGCCCCCATTGCCCTGGGAGGAACCAAACTCGCTCCTGTGATGGGTGCTGCGCTTCTCTGTTTGCTGGGATGGCAATTGACTGAAAATTTTTTACGCAAACCACGCTTCATTGCCGGCCTCGCTCTTTTTGCCACCCTAGCCTTGCTAACGATATCCGTTGGCCGCGCTGGACTTTACAACGACGGAAACCACATTCCCAGTCGCTACCTGATCCTCGGATCCCTCACTTGGGCGCTCTGCCTGTTTATGCTATTAGAGCAATGGTCGTCGACTGAGCGGCCTTACCAATTGCTGGCCTGGAGTCTGCCGGTTTTGATTTTTTTTAATATCACGGCCAACAATGCCTACATCGACCGAGCATATTCATTCTTGGAGGCCCGCGATCGGGCGGCATTGCGCTTTAAACAGCACGGCGTCGACGGGAAAGGCGTCTTTAGCCTCCACCCAGGGAAGCACCGTGCGACGAGAGTATTGGGTGATGCAAAAGATGCAGGGATTTATGCCATGCCCCCCATTTGCCGGTTGAAAGAATTCAGTGACGTCGAGCTCAGCGATCAAATCACCTTCTTTCTCGACGAGGTTGATCTCTCGCCTCGCGCTCTCTCTGTGCGCGGCTGGGCCGGGATTCCGCAAATGAAAATAAAACGCGGGACCATCCACCTGTTGCTCAAATCCGAGACTGACACCCTAGTATTCACCACGGTCCCCATGTTTCGCCCCGACGTGAGCAAAGCACTCACCCAACCGGGCTGGCGTTATTCGGGCTTCGCCTTCTCGGCGCTCCGTCAACGTATCCCAGAGGGGGAATACGAACTAGGTATTCTCATCAACACCAAAGGAAAAAAACACTACATCATGACCGGACGACGAATCTCTCTTCAGGACGAACCAGCCCCACATCAACAAGTGGCCATCACAACACACTCCTTACATCCGGATACTCCGTGAGACATTGAGATTTAAGTCGCAACGCTTGCGACTGGCACCGAAAAGACAGTGCCGCTTCAGCAGCAGTCAAAGCGGAAGACTTTCCCGTCTTTCTAGCGCGCAGCCCAGCATTGCGCTTCTTCCCGTGAGCGCCGATCATCCGTTCACCCCACCCACGCGATGAAAACCCGTCACGACATCGTTGAAAATTGGCTCCCGCGCTACACCGGCGTGCCGTTGAGCGAATTCGGCGATTACATCCTGCTCACGAACTTCAGCCACTACGTAAAACTCTTCGCGCAATGGCATCGCGTGCCGATTCGCGGCAAGGACCACCCGATGGCCAGCGCCACCGCCGGACGCATCACCATTATCAATTTCGGCATGGGCAGCGCCACCGCCGCCACGGTCATGGATCTGCTCAGCGCAATCAAACCCAAGGCCGTGCTCTTCCTCGGCAAATGCGGCGGCATCAAACACCGCGCCGTGCTCGGCGACCTCATCCTGCCCATCGCCGCCATCCGTGGCGAGGGCACCAGCAACGATTACTTTCCGCCCGAAGTGCCCGCGCTCCCCTCGTTCGCCCTGCAAAAAGCCATCTCCACCACCATCCGCGACCACGCCCGCGACTACTGGACCGGCACCGTCTACACCACCAACCGCCGCGTGTGGGAACACGACGCCACCTTCAAAAAATACCTCAAGAAAATCCGCGTCATGGCCGTCGACATGGAAACCGCCACGATCTTCATGACCGGTTTCTTCAACGAAACCCCCACCGGCGCGCTCCTCCTCGTCAGCGACCAACCGATGATTCCCGACGGCATTAAGACCGCCGAAAGCGACCACACCGTCGACGTCAATTTCGTGACCAGCCACCTGCGCATCGGCATCGACTCGTTGAAACAGCTCATCAATCAGGGCCTCACGGTCAAACACCTGAAATTCTGAGCCCCGGTGCGACAAAGCCAAAACCATCGACACACCCAGCACTTCGTTTGCCGCCATGTCCAGCCTCCCGACCGCCCCCTCCTCCCCCTCAAATGAACCTATCGCCAAACCCAACCGCGAACCCAAGTCGCAACGCGCCGAAGGCTATCGCGCGTGGCTGGTTTTACTGGTTGTCGCCAAGCTCAGCGCCCTCGTACTGCTGCTGATGCAGCACTATACGGCCGCCCTCGTTTTCTTTTTTCTGCCCGCCCCTTGGTTTTTGCTACAAATATTCAAACCCTCCGCCCGCGGACTTGGCCCGGCAGTCACCCACTTCAAAACCACACGACGTGAAGTCTGGCTCACGATCGACGACGGCCCTCATCCCCTCAGCACACCGGCGGTTCTCGATTTGCTCGACGCCCACGGAGCCCGCGCCACGTTTTTTCTCATCGGTGAAAAAGTCCTGCGCCACCCCGCACTCGTCGCCGAGATTCTCCGGCGCGGCCACACCATCGGCAACCACACCCAAACCCATCCCTGCGCCTCTTTCTGGTGCGCCTCAGCGCGAAGAACCGCCGCAGAAATCGATGCTTGCGCCCAAGCCCTGCACCAAGCCGGCGCGGTCAGCACGCAACTGTTTCGTCCACCCGTCGGCATAAAAAACCACGCGCTCCACCGCCAACTCGCGAAGCGCGACCTCGACCTCATTCTCTGGAGCGTTCGCGGCTGCGACACGGTCAGCCTCGATCCGGCCAAAACACTCGCCCGCATCACCCGCCACCTCGCCCCCGGTGCCATCCTGCTTATCCACGAAAACGCGACGCGACCCGCCATGCGCACCGCGCTCTTCACCGCGCTCCTCACGCACCTCGCCGCCGAAAACTACACCTGCGTGATCCCGCCCCGCGAGACGCTGATCCGAAAAAACTGAGGCCCAACGCGCACTGCACTTAATTCCCCTTAACAACTTCCAAGGGGAAAAGCACCGTATCGCGGCACACCTCCTGCCACAGAGCTCGCCAAGTCGGCCAGTCGTGTCCGCCCTCGATCGATCTCACGCGGACCGCAGGCAGCAGCCGAGCCAACATGTTATGCCCACCCGCAAAATCATCACCACGGCCATAGCTGAGCCATGTTGGCGGTAACAACTGGGAGCGGCTTCCGAGAAAAGCCCAGATTTGCTCTTCAACTTCACCCGCGCTCAAATCGCGCCCCACGGCCCATGCCTGCGGACCACCAGCCGCTGCGATTTGCTTAAACAACGAGCCTTCACGCCCAAGATAAGGCGCCAGCACCACCAGCCCATCGACCGAGCCCGGAAAATCCCGCTCGTGCAACAAAGCGCCCAGCCCACCCAGCGACACGCCAACCAGCAAAATCCGGCGATACCCCTTCGCCCGCGCAGGCACGATCACATCAGCCTCCAGCCGCTCAAGCGCCGTGCGGTTGTAATAATAGCCCAGATGCGCGTCCACCGTCACCACATCGGCCCGCACGCCGGCCGTGCGCATAACATCAATAAAGCCCTCCTGCTCAAAATCCATAATCGAACCATTCCGACCCGGCAAAAAAACCACGAGTGTGCTCGGCGTCACCGCTGAAGCATCCAACCGTGCGAACCGCGTGGGAATCGGCACAGGCGTCGAACGCATAAACAGCGCGCAACCGGTTCCCGCCAAACACAGAATCATCAGCAAAACACCCTTCACCCACGGCCACTGCAGCCACCACTTATTGATACTTCCGCATGTCCTCATGTGCTCTTGAATGACCAAATAGGGAAAAGGGTCAATTCCGCGCGCCCACCCTTTCGTAACTCTATCGCCCGCGTCCGGCCCGCAACGCATTAACAGAGACAAACGCGCTCGACCCCAGCATGAGCACCGCCGCCACCACCGGATGCAGCGCACCCGCCGCCGCCAGCACCATGCCCGCGACGTTGTAAGCCGCCGCGAACCACAGGTTAATCTGCACGCTCCGCCGCGCCGCCCGCGCCACCGAGATGGCCCGCGGCAAAAACCGCAGATCGTCGCCCAAGAAAACCGCCATCGCCGAAGCCCGCGCCAGCTCCGCGCCACCGCGCATCGCAATCGACGCCTGCGCCGCGCTCATCGCCGCCGCATCGTTGATTCCGTCGCCGACAAAGAGCACCGTCCGCTCCAACCGAACCAGTTCCTCCACCCTCACCAGCTTCTGCGCCGGCGTAAGCCCGCCCAGCACCGCCACGCCACCCAACACCGCCACCGGTTTTACGCCCGCCAAAGCCACCGTACCGCCGCCTCGTTTGTAACGTAATACGTTACAAACTCCCCCGGCCTCCTCTGCAGGCTTGTAACGTATTACGTTACAAACGGCGTTGGGCGCAGGGGCGTTCAACGCCGTGTCATCAAGGGCGAAGGCCGCACCCGCGTCGCCACTGAGCACCTCAGCCGCCACGCCGAGTTCGCGCAATTCAACGAACATCTCGCCAAGGCCAACGCGCCAGCTCTCCGCCAGCTCCACGCTCGCCGCGTGCACTCCATCAATAAAAACGTAAACGACCTTCCCGTCACCCGCCGCAGTCGCCATCACCGCTTCGCCGCCGAGCTCGCGTTCGCCGACCGCCACAGCAACCGGCGCGCTTTCACCGCCTTCACGCACGAAAGCCACAACGCCGCGCCCCGGCACGATCTGACGTTCACTCACCCTCAAAGTCGTGTGCCCCGCGCCGCCCACCTGCCGCAACGCCGACGCCACCGGATGCGCAAGCCCGTCCTCCACAGCAGCCACCGCCGCTCGCAACCACGCCTCACGCGAGGCAAAACCCGGCTCCACTCGCCATGCCCGCACCGAAAGCGCGTCAACGGACAACGTACCCGTTTTATCGAGACAGACCGCATCAACCCGCGCCAGTACATCCAAAAAATCTCCCGTTCGTGCCACGAGGCCGAACCTCGCCAGACGCGCCAAACCGCCCCACACCGCCACGGGCGTCGCCAATCCCATCGCACAGGGACAAGCCACGAGCAGCACCGCCATCGCATTGAACAACGCCCGGTCCCACGGCCCATGCGCGATCCATCCGACAAACGTCATCACACTCGCGCCCACCACCAGCGGCAGAAACCACGCGATCAACCGGTCCGCCTGCTGCTGCAACCGCGATGGCGCGAGCCGCGCTCGGCTGACCGCGTCGAGGATCGCGTCGAGCCGACGCGTCCCGCCCGCCGCCAAAAGTTCAAACGAGCCATCCACCGAAAACGTCCCCGCCAGCACGCAATCGCCCGGCCCGCGCGACACCGGACGCCACTCGCCCGTCATCGACGTCTCCTGCACATAACCGCGTCCCGCGACGATTTCGCCATCGACCGATATCGCGCCGCCCGGTGCCACCCGCACCCGCGCACCCGCCGCGACCACAGC
>Ga0105048_10002477_pt1 | contig 30023 bp, 23 predicted proteins | sample MAT05_FD_78382 | JGI IMG/M metagenome (GOLD analysis project Ga0105048, IMG submission 78382) | Freshwater microbial communities from Lake Fryxell liftoff mats and glacier meltwater in Antarctica - MAT-05 | ecosystem: Environmental > Aquatic > Freshwater > Ice > Liftoff microbial mat | place... | reverse complement strand
GCGCCACGGTTTGACGCCACAGGTATCGGCGATTGCGTCGTGGGAGAACCTATTGGATCGCCGCTTCTATACCGGGTTCACGCCTGTCCCGGCGATCGGCGCCCCCCGCCTGTGGCGTGCCGGATTGCGTTGGGAAGGACGAGTTCGCAGGTAGTTCAACGCGGCTTAGGTTCCGCGGTTAACGTCGTCCACGGGCGTGCCTGCATGTCCTTCAAATAGGGGCGCGTCCAACTGTTTTCCGGATACTTGGCGAGGTGACGCGAAGCTCGGAACGGCGGTCCGCATTGCGGGCCGATCGCTCCCGTAAAGCTCATCTGCGCCGCCATCCCCGCGTCCATCACCTTGTTCTGCACTGTCCCGGCCAGCCCGAACGGGGGAATCCAGGAAACAACGCCACGCGGCGAGAGGTCGATCCGGCCGCAAAGTGTGCGTTCGTTCGGATCCACTTTGCCCGTAAAACTGTCCACCGCGTCACCGAGAAATCGCTGCCCCGCTTTCACATCGATCCGGCCTTTCCACTCCGCCATGAGTTGCTCCCAGCGAATGCGGCGCGCGTTGGCGCTTATCCCCCGGTCTTTCATGTTGAACGTGGTTTCCTCCTCCGCGAGTTTCTCGCTCACCGGAAAATTCGCACCGGCAAAATAGCCATCGATGCTCCGGCGCAGCGTAACGTTTTTCAGCCCGAGTTCCAGACTGGCAATCTCGCCGGTTTTGTTGTCCCCAACCAGCCAATTGTTTGCGTAGCCGCCATTGTTGCCTTCGCTCATGATCCGCGCGAACTCATCGATGGAAGAGGCGTACTGCATCGCCTTTCGCGCCCGGACAAACTCCGGGACGCCATCGGGGTCAAATCCGGAAAACTGGCTAATCGTAGTTTCGGTGATCATGATTCCGGCGGAATTGACGCCAAAATCGTCGGCGCTGTGGATCACGCCAGGCAGGCCGTCCATGAAAATCCGGTTGCCACGTTCCGGGACAATGTCGAAGGCGATGTTCCAGCGCTGGCCATCCATGAACCCGGTCCAGGCATTGTGCCCCATTACAATCTTGCCGTCTTTCGTGTAATCGCCCGTAGCGATAAACGCGCTGCATCGCTCCGGGACGGAGACGTGCTTTTGGCTCTCTGCATCGGGCTGCTTTTTATCCCAATAAGGAACGTAGTATGGCCCTAGTTCGAGAAAGGCATTCAGGGCCACAACATCCCAAATATCGAGACGAACTCCCTTCGACAGAAGCCCATCCACGATCCCGTTTAGCTCGTCCCGGTACTCAGCGTCAACCTTGGGCCAGAGAACGTCCTCGGCCGCTTTGCGAAAAAACTCCCAGTCTTTCTTTGTATCGTGCTCAAGCTCAAGCGCAATTACTTTCTGCAATTCCGCGATTTCTTTGGCAAGCAAGTTCCCATGCTGAAACCCGATCTCGGCGGGAGTGCCTTCCAAGTGGACTTGAATCCAACCCTGGACAGGCGGTTTTCGAAATGCTTTCCGGAGAATCGCGTCGGGGTTTTCAGGAGCCGCCGAAAGCGGCGCGGCGAGATTGAAAAGGAAGACGGCTAGGGTAACAATCGCGGACCGGAATGTCACAATATCTCCTGAGGTTCGTCTATCAGTATAGGAGGTTAAGTACACTGAAAAAGATGAAGATTCGACTGGCAGCCGCTTTTCTATTTGCCTGCGGCGTTAACTCGCAACCTGTTCGGCCTCCGGACGAACGCCAAATTCAGATAGATCCGAGCCGCCCCCGCGAGGTCGTGGCGACACTGGATGGTCAGAATATCACGGCCGAAGAGTTCCAACAATTGATCATCGCCATGGACCCCAAGGCGAAAGAAGGTACGCGCAGCAGTGCGCCGGAAATGCTGCGGTACATCGGGTGGCTGCGCCGTATGGGGACGGAAGCGCAGAAACGTGGTTTGGCCGAGGAAAAAGGGCTGAAGTTGCAGTTGGAGATGACCCGGATTCAACTCCTCTCGAATGCCGTAATTCAACAACACGAAATAGAAGAGGTGGTGACGCCCTTCGAACAGCGTGGTTATTATCAGGCGAATCTCGCCGCGTATTCGGGCGTCAAGGTTAAGCTGATCCATATCCCTTTCTCGACTGAAACCGAGGAGTTGCAAGCGAAGCGGAAGATCGAGGAAGTTCACAAGAAACTCCAGGGCGGGGCGCCATTCGTCGCCATGGTGAAGGAGTATTCAAAGCACGAGGAGTCGCGGGAAAAAGATGGCGACTTCGGTGAAATTCGAATGGCCGACCCGATACAACAAATTGTCAAGGACGTGGCCTTCGGCTTGAAGGATGGTGCGTACAGCACGCCTGTTCGCCTTCCAAATGGGTATTACATCTTTCAGCGCACCGGCGTGAATGTCGACCCGTACGAAAAGGTCAAGGATCCGATCTTCACCGAGATCAAACAGAAGCGGAATCTGGAATGGGTTGAGGGCCATCGCAAGGCGGTGGTCGTGTCGATGAAGCCGTCGCCTGCTTTGGAGGGCCAGCCGGTTTCGAAAGCCGAAATGGACGCCTATCTGGGCGCTATGGACGAAAAGTTGCGCACGAATCTCCGCGATAACCCCGAAGAGATGTTGCGTGGGATCGGGTTCATGCGGCGGATGACAAAGGTCGCGATCGAACAGAAGGTGGATCAGACGCCGCCGTTCCGCCAGCAGTTGGAGTTGACGCGCCTCCAGGCGCTGTCCAACGCGTTGATGCAGGCCGAAGAAAAAACGATGCAAGTGACTGATTCTGAAGTGAAAAAGGCCTATGCCGAAAACTTGAAATACGTTTCCGCGGCCCGGTTGAAAATCGTGTATTTCGGCGAAGATGAAGCCGCGCTAAAACTCGCAAAAGAAGTTCGCGAAAAAATCCAGGGCGGCGCGGATTTCGTGGAAATGGTGAAATTGCATTCCAAAGATCCGGTTTCGCGGGCAAAAGACGGCGATTACGGGCCGTTGAAAATTACCGACGATTTACCGCCCGCGGCGAAGTCGGCGATTTGGACGATGAATCTTGGGGATGTGAGCGCTCCCGTGAAGCTGCCCAATGGGTATTATGTCTTTAAATTGATAGGTTTAGACGAGCCAGGAATCGAGAAGGCGCGCGAGGAACTGACCAAGCGATTGCGCGCTACAAAGCTCCGGGAATGGATGAATTCAACGCGCGCGCAAGTGCAGGTTAAAATGGTTGAATTGAAATGATCGCTGTTCCGGATATCCTTGCTCGCATCGTTGCGCATAAGCGCCAGGAACTCGTTGAAAACACAGTAGATCTGAGGGAATTAGAGGCGCAGGCGGAAGCGTCGGTCGCCACGCGGCGGAGTTTTCGGGCGGCACTGGAAAATTCGACGCCGGCCATCATCGCGGAAATCAAAAAAGCGTCTCCGAGCAAGGGGCTGTTGAGCTCGACATTTGACCCTCCCATAATCGCGCAACTCTATGAAAAGGGAGGGGCTTGCGCGTTAAGTGTGCTGACGGACGAGCGGTTTTTTCAGGGGAAATTTGCGGATTTGCGGGCCGCGCGGGCGGCCGTGCGGCTCCCGGCGCTGCGCAAAGACTTCACCATTGATTCGCTGCATGTTGTTGAAGCGGCGGCACTTGGAGCGGACGCGATTTTGTTGATCGCGGCGATCCTGGAAACCGGCGAGATGCGGCGGTTCCGGGAATTAGCCGAAGAGTACAAGCTGGACGTGCTGGTTGAGGTCCATGATGAGGCTGAATTCGAACGGGCGTTTGAATCCGGAGCGACGATAATAGGCGTAAATAACCGCGATCTGCACACATTTTACGTCAATTTGGACACTTCTTTGCGCATTTCTGAGCGGTTTTCAGCGGGTTTGCTGGGGGTGAGCGAGAGCGGAATTCACTCGGTCGACGATATCCGGTTGTTGCGCGGAGCCGGGTACCGGGCATTCCTGGTGGGTGAGCATTTGATGAAGTCGCCAGATCCGGCGGCGGCATTGGAGGCACTGCGGTCGTGACGGTGGTGAAGGTTTGCGGGATCACGAATGCCGAGGACGCGCGGGCGGCGGTGGAAGCGGGGGCGGGGGCGTTGGGGTTTAATTTCTACCCGCGCAGCCCCAGATACCTGTCCGCGGCTGGCGCCGCGGAAATCACGGCGGGGGTGCCCGCCGGGGTTTTGAAAGTCGGGGTGTTTGTGAATGAAACGCCGGAGCGGGTGGCGGAGATTGTGCGGGAGGCGGGGTTGGACGTGGCCCAGTTGCATGGGGACGAGGGCGCGGATGGCGTGCCGCCGGGGGTACGGGTTTGGAAGGCGTTTCGGGTGGGCGAGGGATTTAGCTTGGAACAGTTAGAGGCATTCCCGGCGGAGGCGTTTTTGCTGGACACGCCGACGGAACTTTACGGCGGGAGCGGGCACACGTTTGATTGGTCGCGGGCGAGCGGAGCGGAGCGCCGGATTTTGCTGGCTGGCGGGTTGGATGAAAGTAATGTGCGCGAGGCGATAGCGGTGGCGCATCCATGGGGTGTGGACGCATGTTCGCGGTTGGAATCGGCACCTGGAAAGAAGGATTATGGCCGTATGGCGCGGTTTATCGCGGCGGCTCATTCTGTATGATCACGACATCGGAACCGGATAAGGGCGGGCATTTCGGCCCGTATGGCGGGCGATTTGTACCAGAGGTGCTGATGGCGCCGCTGGACGAGTTGGAAAGGGCTTACGAGGCGGCGAAGCGGGACCCGGCGTTTCACGCCGAACTGGCCGACTTGATGACCAACTATGCGGGGCGGCCGACGGCGCTGTCGGAAGCGAAACGGTTGTCGGGAATTCTCGGCGGAGCGCGAATTTATATCAAGCGCGAAGACCTGCTGCATACGGGCGCGCACAAGATCAACAACTGCCTGGGGCAGATCCTGGTGGCGCGGCGGATGGGGAAGAACCGGGTGATCGCGGAGACGGGCGCGGGGCAGCACGGGGTGGCGACGGCGACGGTGTGCGCGTTGTTCGGCATGGACTGCACGGTCTACATGGGCGAGGAAGACATGCGGCGGCAGCGTCTGAATGTCTTCCGGATGCGGCTATTGGGCGCGAAGGTTGTGAGCGTGACGAATGGCTCGCGGACGCTGAAGGATGCGATCAGTGAAGCGATGCGCGATTGGGTCACGAATGTGGAAAACACTCACTATTTGTTGGGCTCGGCGTTGGGCTCTCATCCGTATCCGATGATGGTTCGCGATTTCCATAGCGTGATCGGGAAAGAGGCGCGGGCGCAGTTTCTGCAGCGGGAAGGGAAGTTGCCGGACACGGTGTTTGCCTGTGTGGGCGGCGGATCGAACGCGATCGGGATGTTCCATGAGTTTATTGGGGACACGGGTGTTGAGTTGGTTGGGGTCGAGGCGGGCGGGCGGAATCTGACGCTGGGGGAACATGCGGCGCGTTTTGCGGGCGGCTCGCCGGGCGTTTTGCAGGGCTGCTACAGCTACGTTTTGCAGAACTCCGATGGACAGATTGCGTTGACGCATTCGGTTTCAGCGGGGTTGGACTACGCGATGATCGGGCCCGAACATGCGTTTTTAGCGGATGAAGGGCGGGCCACTTACGTGAACTGTTCCGACGCGTCGGCGCTGGAGGCGGCGAAGCTGTTGTCGCGGACGGAGGGGATTATTCCGGCACTGGAGTCCTCGCACGCGGTGGCGGAAGCGATCCGCCGGGCCCCGGCGGAAAAGGGGAAAACGTTCCTGGTGAACCTTTCCGGCCGTGGAGACAAAGACATCGATATCTATCGTGAAAATTTGAAGGATTTGGATGATTAGGGGGACGCGATTGAGGGTGGCGCGGTGGCAGGGGGTTGCCGCGGTTTGCGGTTTTGAAGGCGGCCGTCCTGACGGTTTGCCGGTTTGTGGGATGAGGATCTGAATGATTAGCACTCGAATCGGGCGAAGGTTTGCGGAACTGAAGGCGAAGAACGAGCCGGCACTGGTGGCCTACATTACGGCGGGCGATCCATCGCTTGAAGCGACGGTTGGGTTGGTGGCGGCGTTGGAGCGCGGGGGTGCGGATATCATTGAACTCGGCGTTCCGTTTTCCGATCCTATCGCCGATGGACCGGTGATTATGCGGGGCGCGGAACGGGCTCTGGCGAATGGCGCCTCGCTGCGAGGCGTGCTTGATTGCGCGGCGAAGATCCGGGAGACTTCAGACGTTCCGATCCTGCTGTTTTCGTATTTGAATCCTTTGATGCGGTATGGGTTTGCGAAGCTGGCGGTGGACGCGAAGGCAGCCGGTGTGGACGGCGTGTTGATGACCGACGCCAGTGTGGAAGAGGCCGAGCCGTATGTCAAAACCATTCGGGATGCCGGGTTGGACACGGTGTTTCTGGCCGCGCCGACGAGCACTCCGGAGCGGCTGGCATTGGTGGGGAAATTCTCGTCGGGCTTCGTTTATCTGGTCAGCCGGACTGGCGTGACGGGCGAGCAGGATCAGCTATCGGCGCAGGCGCTGCCTTTGGTGACGGCGATGCGGGCACATACGGATTTGCCGGTGGCGATGGGGTTTGGGATCGCGAAGGCGGCTGACGCCGAGGCGGTGGGACGGTTGGCGGATGGCGTGGTGGTGGGCAGCGCGTTTGTTCGCGTGATAGAACAATACGCGGGGACACCGGAGATGGAAACAAAGTTGGAAGCGCTGGCTAGAGAGCTGAAGTCTGGAGCACTGCAAGGCAGAGTGCGATGACGCTGGACGAAGCGAAGGAAGTGTTGAGCGGTTGCCGGGGCGAGATCGACGCGATTGACCGGCGGCTGGTGGCGCTGTTGAATGACCGAAGCCGCGTGGTGGAGCGGATCGGCGCGGTGAAGGCGAGCATGAGCATGCCGGTGTACGAACCGAAGCGGGAAGACGAAGTGTACGCCAATATACTCTCGGCGAACGACGGGCCGATTACGCATGAGGCGATTCGGCGGATCTTTGAGCGGATCATAGACGAAATGCGCACGTTGCAGCGGACCAGAATGGGAGCGAAGTAACGCATGTTAGTTGTGATGCAAGAGGGCGTGCCTGAAACACAGGTACAGCAAGTTATCGACCGCATGGTGATGATGGGCTTTACGGTCCATCGATCGACTGGCGTGACGCATACTCTACTGGGCGGCGTGGGCCCGGTGGAGAGTGTCGACCCGGCGGATTTTGAAGTGTTGGAGGGCGTGCAGGAGTGCCACCGGATTGTGTCGCCTTACAAGCTGGCGAATAAACGTTTTCGGCCGCAGGGTACGGTGATCGATATCCGGGGTGTGCGGATTGGCGGGCCGGAAGTGGTGGTGATGGCGGGGCCGTGCAGCGTGGAGACGGCGGAGCAGATCGAGCTGGCGGCGGGGCTGGTAGCGAAGGCCGGCGCGAAGGTGATTCGCGGCGGTGCGTTCAAGCCGCGCTCATCGCCCTATAGTTTTCAGGGGCTGGGTGAAGAGGGATTGCAGCTGATGCGAGCGGCGGCGGACCGGCATGGACTGCTGGTGGTGAGTGAAGTGATGGACCGCTCGCAGATTCCGCTGCTGGTGCAATACTCCGATATTTTGCAGGTGGGCGCGCGGAACATGCAGAACTTCAATTTGCTGCGTGAGTTGGGCCTGGCGCGGAAGCCCGTGTTGTTGAAGCGCGGGATTGCGGCGACTATTGAAGAAGTCTTGTTGTCGGCGGAGTACATCATGTCCGGCGGGAACTATGAAGTGATTTTGTGTGAGCGGGGTATTCGCACGTTTGAGACGGCGACGCGGAACACGATGGACATTTCGGCCATTCCGGTGTTGAAGCAGTTGACGCATTTGCCGGTGATTGCGGATCCGTCGCATGGGGTGGGGAAACGGACGCTGGTTCCGGCGATGGCGCGGGCGGCGGTGGCGGCGGGGGCGGATGGGTTGTTGATTGAAGTTCACCATGACCCGGACCATGCGTTGAGCGACGGGGCACAGTCGTTGTTTCCGGAGCAGTTCTCGGAGTTGATGGGGCAGTTGCGAATGATTGCGACGGCAGTGGGGCGGTCGATAGCGGGATGAAGACGGTTGCGATTTGCGGCGTCGGGTTGATTGGGGGGAGCTTCGCGCTGGCGCTGCGGCAGGCTGGATTTACCGGAGAGATTGCGGGCGTGAGTTCGCCGCGGACGATTGCGGAGGCGCTTGCGCATCGGGTTATAGATCGGGAAATGACTTTGGCGGAGGCGGCTGGTACGGCGGATCTGGTGTTTCTGGCGCAACCGATTGGGGGGATTGTTTCGCTGATTGAAGAGATGGCGCCGCATTTGGGGCCGTCGACGTTAGTGACGGATGCGGGGAGTACGAAGGCGTTGATTTGTTCGGCGGCTGCTCGGTTTTTGCCTTCGGAACAGTTTTTGGGTGGGCATCCGATGGCGGGTAAAGAGTCGCGCGGGGCGTCGAGCGCGGATGGCGGTTTGTTTCGCGGACGGACGTGGGTGTTGACGCGGGCGATTTCGCATCCGTTTGTCGATTGGGTGCGGAAGATTGGGTCGCATGTTTTGGTGATGGGGCCGGAGGAGCATGACCGGGTGGTGGCGTTGACTTCGCATTTGCCGCAGTTGTTGGCGACGGCGTTGGGATGTACGGTGGGGGCGGGTTTGGAGCGGGATGAGCAGTTGCGGGCCGGGGGACCGGGTTTGATTGATATGACTCGGTTGGCGTTGAGTCCTTATGACATTTGGAATGATATTTTGGCTACGAACTCGGGGCCGGTCGATGCGGCGTTGGGGTCGTTGATTGAGCGGTTGGAGGCGATGCGGGGGCGGTTGCGGGAGGGGGAGTTGCGGGGGGATTTTGAGGCGGGGGCGCGGTTGCGGCGGAAATTGGTTAATCCGGTGGAGTTGCGGTAGGGGGGGCGGATCGGAAGGCCGGTTCCTCAACTCCTGCGCAAGGCTGCCATCCCCGAATCAGCGTGCTCAAATGCTGATGCCATCCGCTCGATTTCACGCTTTGTGAGACCGAGCTTTACCGCCTCAATACGCCATTTTTTCGTTGCGGCGCCGACTTCGCGGGCGATCTGGCGCGCCTCTTTCAGGTCGAGTTCGAAATACTCCGCGACTTCAAACGCCAAGTCGAGAGACGCGGTTCCGTCATCGTGGTTGATTGCGGTCGTTAGGATGCGTGGTTTGATGTCGGCCGGCACAGGGTTTAGATCGTACGCGGGCGCCAACCGCCAGCCTTGCGGACCCGCATGCAGAAAGCCGTGATTGCGGAGGTGGTCGTCGGTGTTCGAGATCAGGATGCTGAAAACAATTCGCCGCCAGAGTTCACGCATATCCTCCCTTGGCGCGGCGCCGTACTGGCGCAGGCTGTCCACGAATTCGAGATAGCTGTGGGGTTCATTGTCCTTGGCTCCCAGCATGCTCATCGCCGATAGGAAGGGGATCCGAATCGCTTTCTCGCGGTCGAAGCGGCGGAGTAGTAAAACTGGTTTTTCCGTCGTCGTTTCCAGCCGCCATGTGGCGGCGTTGAGACCCGCCTTGCCGGCAAGCCTCAGCGCCAGCGCCTCCCAGAGCACGTTGTTGTACTCATCGCTCTTGCTCGGGAATTTTGCGATGGCGAGGTGACCGTCGCGGTCGCGGACGGACGCTTTGGGACGCGCCCCGCCGAGCGACGATCCGGGCGCGAGCAGGAGGCGCAAATCCTCTTCGGTCTCACTGTCATCCTGTACCCGCTCGCTCGCCGAAAGGAGGCGTGGCAAGTCGATCAACGGGGGGATCTGGGCTGGTCCGGGGTCCAATAGAAGAGGCCCGCCGTCTTGATCGGCGAACCGCAACGCGCCTTGGCGTGCTTCATCGCTTACGAGGAGGAGATAGTCGATCTCGCGCAGCGTGCGGGGAGTCCGTTTTTCCCGATCCGCGCGCCGCCGTTCCGCTCTGCGCATAAGAATGCGCCCCCAGCGGTCAGGCGCGGAGTCCCCAATCGCGCCGAACAGCGGGGCGCCAGCGGGCGCCGGGAACGGGCCGGGCCCGAGATGAAGAGCCGGTTCCAGAGAAAACCGATCCGAATGCATTAGCCAGCTTCTCTCATACTCGAAAGTCGCGTTCTCTCTTTCCTTGCGCTGGCGAGCCCATAGCCGCCCTAGAAGGATGGGAGTGCCGCGAAGATCGGCGTAGACGAGCACTGTCCTGTCCATTAGGGCTTGTGCTTGAGCGCCGGCGTCGCGGTCCGCCGGAGCCTTATGCGTTCGGGAAGGCGCGCCTCTTCCAGATCGAGGCCTACAGCATCATTGCGGACGTCGGCAAGATCGGCAAGCCGGTCGGCGAGCCCTAAGACGAATAGGGTCATGGCGTAATTGCCGAACGACACGCCGGGATCTCCGCGCTCGATCTTGCCGAGCGTAACCCGGCTGATGGAGGCTCGCTCCGCCACGAGCGCTACGGGCAATCGGCGGCGGCGGCGTGCATCGCGGAGATCCCGACCGAGCTTGCGAAGGGCGCGCTTTACGGGGATGGGGATGGACCCAATAGCGATCATGATAATGACCAGTGTAGAAGATAAGAAACAGTATTATGAGCGATAAATGGCTAGCAGGATATTGAGTGCTGAACTTTGGGAAATGCTTACCGCCCTCGAAAACGAGACGCAGTCCTATCATGACGGACTGAATCGGGGGGCTTGGAAGCCAATTTAGCAGGTGGTCCATCTGAGTTTTGCTTACTGTGATGCAGGCGCGACGCCCGTTTCAGGGACACGTTCCCGGGGACTTGCAGCGCGAGCAAGGTTGTATGAGATCAAACAGACGACGGAAGTTGCGAAGCGGCTGCGATTGAAGACGTCGCGATGAACTCCAACGCTGGGAAGCCGTTTGGCTCGCGCGGAGCCTGAATCTTTCACCATCGCCGGTTTGTTCCACGAGCGGGTCTTCCATCGAAATCGCAATCCGCATACTGTTGGCGAACCATCGTGCGTACCGTATCGCCGAGCATTGAATCTGTGAAGGGTTACGCCGGCAGAAGGCGCTTGGCTGGCAAGAACCGAACCTCGACGCGACGATCCAGTGCGCCGGCGATTCGCTTGAGCAAAGAGAGCGAATGCCCAGCGTCCTCGTTTTGCGAGAGTTCTCGCTCGCTTAAAACGGGTTTGGTCCGGAGCTTGTGGATCCATCTTGTATATTAGCCGCCGGCGGCGCGGATGGCTTCGAGGCGTGGGGCGCGGCTTTTGGGAGAGTCAAGGCTGAAAGAATCGGGCGTCGCCGAGTTGATCGGTGATGTAGGTTTCTGTATCTTTAATTGCGGCGGGTAGTTCTTTGGGTGGTTTGTCGAAAGTCAGATAGACGATCTTCGCGACGCTGGGGTCGTATTTCCAGAGGCCGCTTAGACGGCCGCGGCCGGTGATGGCGTGGAGGGCGTTGGGGTTGTCGTTGTTTAGCAGATAGCCATTGTCGAGTTTTGCGAGATTGAATGGCGCGATGGCCGTTTGCGCTGCTTTGACGCGAGGCCGGAAAACCATTGGAACTCGGAGAGTTGGGCGGGGCCAATCCAACTGAAGAATTTGCGGGCCAGTTGGGTGTAGATTTCGCTATCAGTAAGTTTGACGGGCGGAAGATTCCAAAGGGTGTACTTGTAGCGCTGCTGATCGAGACGGCCATTGACGGGGACGCGGCGGATTTGGCCGGTTGCCTGGAGTAAGCCGAGACCGAGAGGAAGGGTGGTTGTCATTCCCTTCCTGATGCCCTCGGGACCGAGGCTACGACTGGCTCCGCCGATCGCTTCGCGAATGGTGGTGGGGTCCTGGGCGCCGGTTTTCAGGGCTTTCAGGATTGCGGTGCCGAGGGTGTCGATTTCCTTTTCGGTGATTCCGAGTTTGACGGCCATTTTGATGGGGACGTTCGCCGCTTCGCGACCGCAGCGGAGGGCGAGGGCGAAGTCCGATTCAGGAACGACGTAGGAGCGATCGCGGGCGGAGGGGAGTTCGTGAATTTCGACATCGGCGACGGAGCGGGCCCAGCCTGTCTGTTCAAGCGCGGCGGAGGGAGACTGGCCGCGGAGTCGGCCGTGGAGGCCCTGTTTGTGCGCCCACCAGGCGCGCAGCGTGGATGCATCCATGGGGGCCAGGATGGCAGGGTGTGCACGGTTGGCACAGGTGACACAGGGAGTGGCCACGTTGGGGGCGTGATGGCATGTAGAATAAATGAGTTAGCGTTTGGTCAGGGAAATGCTATTCATCCGGCATGCGACGCAACACACTATTTGGCCGAATGGTTGCCGCAGTCTTTCTGGCTGGGTTCCTATTCGGATTGTTCTCGGCGCGGGCGTTCTCTTGGAACCCGGCGGACGAAACGAACGTCAACTCCCGTTACACCGTGGAAAGCGTGGAGATCACAGGAGCGAGTGAAGCGCGGTTGTCCCGGGGATTGCGGGAGGAGTTGCGGCGTTATGTTGGGCAACGGTTTTCGCCGGAAGCGTTCGCGAAATTGTCGGGGCGGATTCGAGAAGAGCTGAAGGCCAGGCTGGTGTCGCCGAAGCTGATGAAGGGTACGGCTCCGGAGAGCGTTCGGGTTGTTCTGGACGTAATGGGACGGCGCGTGAATGTTTCGACGGACAATTCCCGATTAGCCTGGCATACGCGGCAGGGATGGACCGGCGGTCTGCAACTGACGATTGAGGAACGGGACAGGCAGCGACTGAACCTGGGCGTATTTTCCGACGGCGATACGCTGACGGAACGATTGAGCGGCGCCAAGGCGGGTTATTCGCGGAGTCTGTTTCAAGGCCGGATACGGCCAGGGTTTTCTGTTTCGACTGCGCATGCGCAGTACGATGCCCGCACGCTACAGGCGGCGGGAATGAATGAGTTGTATCGCAATGTCGACAGTTTCCAACCCACTGTGACGTTCGTCCCATGGCGTGGTGACGACCGGGAGGAACTCACGGTGGAGGTCGGCATGCGGTTACAGCGGTTCGCGCTCTTGTCCCCTGAGGCGAACCGCAATGTTGCCTCGCACGCGCTGGTAAATACTCTGCGATACCGGCGCGTGAGAGGTGATGTGGCGAATGGGCGGACGACGCTGACGGGATTGGTTGGAATGGCGAATGGATTGGGCGGCGATTATTCCTTTGACCGGCAGGAGGCGCGGGGAGGCGGGGAGTATCATCGGGGCGAGTCGCGATTGACGGTGGACTTTATGGGTGGTTCGTTGCGCGGGAATGCGCCGTTTACGGAGCGGTTCGCGGCGGGGAATTCGCTGCTGTTGCGCGGATGGAACAAGTTTGAGATTGCTCCTTTGGGGGCGAACCGGCTGGTGGCATCGAGCGTGGAGTATGGGCGATCGGTGAAGGGGAAATTGGAAGCGTCGGCGTTTGTGGATTCGGGTTCGATTTGGAACCGGGGAACGAGGGCAGTGGCGCGGACTTCAGCGGGTTGCGGGCTGCGGACGCGGGACGGGTTCTTCCTGTATGTGGCGTTTCCGCTGCGTGACGGACGGATGGAACCGATGGTGATGACGGGGGCGACTTTCTGAGAATTTCCCCTAAGGTCATACTTCTGGTGGCGCTCTTCACGGCGATCCCATTCCTGCGCGGATGGGAGCCGACGACGCTTGCGCTGCGGAATGACGACGGGGTGCTGCGGGTAGCGGCGCCCAATTTGCGTTTTCTGGAGGGGCGGACTTTGCGGCGATTGCAGGATGGCGCGGGGCTGGTGTTTTCGCTGCAGTTGTCGTTGTCGAGAGATCAGTTCCAAACAGTCTCGCGGCGGCAGGTGGAGCGGTTTGTGGTTAGTTTTGATTTGTGGGAGGAGAAGTTCGCGATAGTGCGGTTGGGCGCGGCGAAGCAGCAGGCTTCGCATTTGTCACGGGAGGCGGCGGAACGATGGTTGTTCGATCATTCCACGGTGTCGCTGAATGGATTGACGCCGGACGGGGCGCACTGGATACGGGCGGAGTTGCGGGCGGATGATCCGCGGGATACGGGAGGATTTTTGCTGGACCCGGCGGTGACACTGACACGGCTGGTGGAATGGTTCGGGCGTACGCAGCGCGGCGAGACGGAACGCTGGACCTTGGAGCACGGGCCATTTCGCCCGGCTGAGCTACAGCGCTAGACTGCTACCGTGAGCCTGCGGAATAAATTGATCGTCGTATTCTTAGCGGCCACACTGGCGCCGATGGCGGTGCTGGTGTGGGTGACAACACATTTATTCGAGGCGAGCCTGAGCCGGGCAACGACGAAGGAGTTGGACGAGGTGTCGTTGTCATTACGGGCGACGGGGAAAGAGATGTACCAGGCGGCACGGGAAGTGTTGAAGGCGGACGCGCAGGCGGGGCGGGCGGCGCCGTTGAAGTGGCTGCGGACGCGGCAGGCGCAATGGCCGGCGGCAGTGACGGAGTTTGCGGCGAGTGAGGAAGCGGAGTGGTTTGCGGCGAGCGGGGGGGACGGAGAGTTGCTGCACTACTTTGTGCGGCAGAAGGATGGGGACGTTTGGCAGTATGAGCGGAAGTTTGGCGGCGTAGGGATGAGCCGATTGACGGATCAGATTACGCGGGCCAGGGAATTGGTGGACCGGTCTCAGGGGTATGATTTGCGGCGGGGGCTGACGCTGGCGCTGTTTACCACGGCGGGGGCTGTGTATTTAGTGGCGTTGACGATACTGGTGTTGATTGCTTTTCGAGTGAGCCGGCCGATGCGAGATTTGACGCGGGGGTTGCAGACACTGGCGTCGGGCGATTTGACGGTGCGATTGGCGGGCGGCGGACCGGATGAGGCGGGGCAGGCGATTGCGGCGTTTAATGAGACGGCGGGACAACTGGCGGAATCGCGGGAAGAATTGGTGCAGTTGACGCGGGTAGCTTCGTGGCAGACTTTGGCGCGCAAGATGGCGCATGAAGTGAAAAATTCATTGACGCCGATTCGGTTGACGATGGAGGAGATTGGGGCACGGAACGGGTCGGTGGATGCGGTGTTTTTGCGGCAGGCGTCGCAGATTGTGGCCGATGAAGTGACGACATTGGAGAAACGGGTGCGGGCATTTTCGGACTTTGCGGCGGAGCCGCCGGCGCATTTGCGATATACGGATTTGAATGCTTTGGTTGAAGAGCGGGTGGCGTTTCTGCGGCCGTTACATCCGGGGGTTGACTACGATTTGAGTTTGACGGAGGGGGCAGCGGCGACGGCGGATCCGGACCTGTTGCGCGGGGTGCTGACGAATCTGTTGGAGAACGCGGCGCAGGCGGTGGGGCCGGCGGGGAAGATACTTACGAAGACTTTCGTAGAGGGTGGGCGGACGGGAATCGCGGTGGCGGACTCGGGGCCGGGATTGAGCGATTTGGCGCGGTCAACGCTGTTTGAGCCGTCGATTACGTTTAAGAAGAACGGGATGGGGCTGGGGTTGTCGATTGCGCGGCGGAGCGTGTTGTTGTGCGGGGGCGAGATTGAGCATCGCGTGAGTGAATTGGGCGGTGCGGCGTTTGTGGTGATGCTGCCGGCGGCGGCAATGGAAGCAGAAAATGCGAAGAATCTGGATAGTTGACGATGAATCGAATATTGGCCTTTCGCTGCGGATGATCCTGGAGCGCGAGGGGTTCGCGGTGACGACGTTTACGAGTGCGTCGGATTACCGGCGGGCGACAGGACGGGAGCAGGTGGCGCTGTTCCTGTTGGACGTGCGGCTGCCGGATGCGTCGGGAGTGGATTTGCTGCGGGAGTTGCGGGCGGCGAATGTTACGGCGCCGGTGATTATGATTTCAGGGCATGGAACGATCGCGGATGCGGTGGAGGCGGTTCACGCGGGCGCGTTCGATTTTCTGGAGAAGCCGCTGCACCGGGAGCGGGTGTTGCTGGCGGTGCGAAATGGACTGGACCATCTGGTACTGCGGGAGGAGAATAAGCGGCTGAAGGAGCAGGCGGGGAGTCCGCGGATGATGGGCGGGTCGGCGGCGTTTCAGAGGACGGTGGATCAGGCGACGTTGGCGGCGAAGAGCGACGTGCGGGTGTTGCTGATGGGGGAGTCGGGGACGGGGAAGGAGCTGTTGGCGGCGCACATTCATGCGAACTCGCCGTTTGCGACGGGGCCGTTTATCAAAGTGAATTGCGCGGCGATTCCGAATGAGTTGATGGAGAGTGAACTTTTCGGGCATGAAAAGGGCGCGTTTACGGGCGCGGCGGGATTGCGCCGGGGGAAGTTTGAACTGGCGGATGGGGGGACGCTGTTTTTGGATGAGGTTGGGGACTTGCCGCAGGCGGCGCAGGCGAAGTTGCTGCGCATTTTGCAGGAGGGGGAGTTTCATCGATTGGGTGGAGAGCAGCCGGTGCGGGTGAGTGTGCGGGTGTTGTCGGCGACCAATAAGGACCTTTCCGCGGAAGTGGCGCAAGGGCGGTTTCGGGAGGACCTTTATTACCGGTTGGCGGTGGTGCCGTTGCGAGTGCCGGCGCTGCGGGAGCGGCAGCAGGATGTGCGGATTTTGGCGGCGCACTTTTTGGAAGAGTTTTGCGCGCGGAACAATGTGCGAACGAAGCAGTTTGATGAGGCGGTGTTTGGGTTGTTTGAAAAGTATCCGTGGCCGGGGAATGCGCGGGAGTTGCGGAATGTGGTGGAGCGGATGGCGATTTTGAGTCCGGGGGAGATTTTGGATAAAGAGTCGGCTCCGATTGAATTGCGGTTGGGACGGGATATGGATGCGCCGAACTCGGTGGAGGAGGCGCGGCGCGGGGCGGAGCGAGAGCATATTACGCGGGCGCTGGATGAGGCGAGTTGGAATGTGTCGGCGGCGGCACGAGCGTTGGGGATGGAGCGGACGAGTTTGCATAAAAGGATTCGGGCGTTGGGGCTGGCGCGGGGTTTATGATGATTGTGTGAAATGGTTAATCTTTTTTGTCGCAGGGCTGGCCGGCGCGGAGTTTGACCGGGACGTGCGGCCGCTGCTGACCGCGAAGTGTGTGCGGTGCCATCAGGGGACGGGCGGGTTCGATATGACTCGCGGTGTCGCTGGGGTAGTGGTTACGGGCGATCCTGAGGCGAGCAAGCTTTATCAGCATGTGGTTTCGGGGAAGATGCCGATGGGTGGGCCGCGGTTGAGCGCGGAGGAAGTTGCGGTGATTGGCGACTGGATTCGCGGCGGGGCGGTGTGGGGCAGCGATTTGACGGTTTCGAAGCGGAAGACGTGGTGGGCGTTTGTTCCGCCGGTGAAGGCAGAGGGATCGATTGATTCATTTTTGTTGGCGAAGTTGAAGGAGAAGGGTCTGGAGTTTTCGCCGAAGGCTTCGGACAGGGATTTGATCCGGCGACTGTATTTTGGACTGACGGGGCTGCCGCCGAGTGAGGCCGATTATGGGCGGAGTTACGCGGAGACGGTGGATAAACTGTTGGCTTCGCCGGCGTATGGGGAGCGGTGGGCGCGGTACTGGCTGGACGTGGTGCGGTTCGGGGAGACGGATGGCGGGGAGCACAATTTCGAACGGTTTCATGCGTGGCGGTATCGGGATTATGTGATTGACGCGTTCAATTCCGATAAGCCGTATACGGAGTTTGTGCGGGAGCAGATTACGGGCGATTTGCTGGCTCCGAAGGATCCGGGGATGGTGGCGGCGACGGGGTTCCTGGTGGCTGGGCCGTGGGATTCGGTGAGTGCGGAGTTGAACAAAGACGCGTTGATGAAGAAGACGGCGCGGATGGATGAGTTGGACGATATGGTGACGACGACGTTCCATTCGTTCCAGGCGCTGACCGTGAATTGCGCGCGGTGCCACGATCATAAGTTCGATCCGATTCCGACGAAGGATTATTACTCGCTGACTTCGGTGTTTGGCGGTGTGGGATTCGGGACGCGGGAAGTGGTTTCGGACGCGGCTAAAGCGGCTTATGAGACGGCGGCGAAACCATTGCGGGCGGAGTTGGCGCGGGTGCAGGGCTTGCTGGATTCGATTGAAGCGCCGGTGCGAACGCGGATGATGCGGGAACGGTATCAGGCGCTGGATGAACGGCGGCGAGGGGAGAAGTATCGGGTGCCGTTGAGCCCTTTTTTCAATCGCAATGTGTTTGCTCCGGTGACGGCGCGGAATTTCCGTTTGGTGATTACGGGGCATAGCGGGAAGACGCCGAAGATTGACTTGTTGGAGTTGAAGCCGGCGGGGCTGACGGTTCGTGACTTTGCGGGACCGGCGGGCATTTTGCCGATTCGTTCGAATGGGCCGGTGACGGTTAGCGAGATGGAGTGGTCGGCGGACCGTGTGACGGGGAAGGGTGACGGAAGTATTCGCGTTTATTCACTGGAGGCTTCGGATGATGGCGTGAATTGGCGGGGGGTGGCGAGTTCGCTGGATCATGTGAGCTCAAATGAATTGGAATTGCCGTCGGTGAGTGAGGCCGAGATGGTGGCGGCGCTGCCGGGAGCGGATAGGGAGCGGAGAGCGGCGTTGTTAGCCGAACGGGACGGATGGAAGAAGAAGTTGGACGCGGCGCCGGCGCCGGCGATGGTTTATGCGGCCAAGCCACATCCGGTGGAGCCGGCATTTTTGTTGGAGCGCGGGAGCGTGGCGAAGGCGAAGGAAGAGGTTTTTCCGGGAGCTTTGTCGGCTATGCAGCATCGGACGGCTTCGTTCGGATTGGATGCGGCGGCGAGCGATTCGGCGCGGCGGAGCGCGTTGGCGGATTGGATTACGGATGCGAAGAATCCGTTGACGGCGCGGGTGATTGTGAACCGCGTTTGGTACTTTCATTTTGGGAATGGGATTGTGAATACGCCGAGCGATTTCGGGGTAATGGGCGACCGGCCTTCGCATCCGGAGTTATTGGATTGGCTGGCCGTTTCGTTCATGGAAAACGGGTGGAGCCTGAAGTGGCTGCAGCGGCAGATTGTGATGTCGGAGGCTTATCAACAGGCTTCGGCGATGAATGAGAAGGCGTTTGGGATCGATGCCGATAACCGGTTGCTGTGGCGGATGCCGCTGCGGCGGATGGATGCGGAGACGCTGCGGGATTCGATGCTGGTGGTGACGGGGAGTTTGAATCGGGAGCGGGGCGGGCCGAGCTACTTGCTGCAGAAAAAAGGCGGGGGCGGATCTTATATTTATGACGCCTTGGACAACGACGGGCCGGCGGTCTGGCGGCGGGCAGTTTATCGGTTTGTCGTCCGCGGGGGCGGTCGCATTTTCATGGACAGTTTCGATTGTCCCGATCCGTCGGTGGCGACGCCTCAGCGCAGCAATTCGAATACGCCGGTGCAAGCGCTGACGCTGTTGAACAATGGGTTTGTGATGGGGCAGTCCGAACGGCTCGCGGAACGGCTGCGGGGCGAACCCGATGTTTCGGCGCAGGTTCGAAAGGCGTATTCGCTGCTGTATGGGCGGGCGCCGTCGGAGAAGGAATCGCGCGCGGGTGTCGCCTTTATCGGGCAACATTCGTTGGCCGCTTACGCGCGGGTGCTGTTTAATACGAACGAATTTGTGTATACGCCATGAGACGAAAAACTACACGCCGGGAAATGCTGTGGGAAGTTGGCGGCGGGTTAGCGGGACTGGCCTTGGCGCAGATGGAGGCGCAGGGAGCGCCGCGCAAGCCGGGGCCGCATTTCGCGCCGAAGGCGAAGAATGTCATTTTGATTTTCCTGCCGGGCGGGATCAGCCATATCGACACGTTCGACTACAAGCCGGATCTGATCAAGCATCACGGGAAAGCGACCAAAGGCGAGAATACGATTACACCGTTTTTCGGGAAGCCGGGCGCGGTGATGAAATCGCCATGGGAGTTCCGGCAGTATGGGAAGTCCGGAAAGTGGGTTTCCGACCTGTTGCCGCACTTGGCGAAGCGGGTGGACGATCTGACCTTTTTCCATTCGATGGTGACCCGGAGCAACGCGCATGGGCCGGCGATTTTCCAGATGTCGACGGGGTACATTTTCCAGGGATTTCCGTCTGTTGGTTCCTGGGTGAGCTACGGGTTGGGGAGTGAGAATCAGAACCTGCCGTCGTTTGTGGTGCTGCCGGATCCACGCGGATTGCCGCCTTGCGGTGTGGCGAATTGGGGGAATGGGTTTTTGCCGGCGCAGCACCAGGGGGTGATGTTTGGGGATCAAAAGAATCCGATTGCGGATTTGCGCGCGCCGGTGGCGCCAGCGGTGCAGGCTGCGTCTTATGACTTGCTGTCGCAATTGAATGAAGAGCATATGGGTGCGCATCCGGGCGATGATGCGTTGGCCGGACGCATTCGAGCTTATGAAATGGCGGCGCGGATGCAGTTGAGTGCACCGGAGGTGACCGATGTTTCGGGTGAGTCCGATGAGACGAAAGCGATGTACGGATTGAATGAGCCGGCGACGCGGGCTTATGGGTATAACTGCCTGTTGGCGAGGCGATTGGTGGAGCGGGGAGTGCGTTGCGTGCAGTTGTTTAATGGCGGGCACTTTGGCGCGCCGCGAATTAATTGGGATGGGCATGAGGATCTGCGGGCGAACCATACTCGCTGCGCGGCGGTGATGGATAAGCCGACGGCGGCGCTGCTGGCGGATCTGAAACAGCGAGGGATGTTGGACGAGACGTTGGTGGTGTGGACGACGGAATTTGGACGGTTGCCGATTAGTGAAGGGATCGGTGAGGGCGGGCGCGACCATAATCCCGAGGGCTTTACGGCGTTCATGGCCGGGGCGGGATTGAAGGCGGGCTATTCGTATGGACGGACGGATGAGCTGGGGTATAAGGCCGTGGAGCATCCGACCACGCTCTACGATTTCCATGCGACGATGTTGCATTTGATGGGGCTGGACCATACGCAGTTGACGTGGTATCACAACGGCTTGCAGCGGCGGTTGACCGATGTGCATGGGCATGTGATTCGGGAAGTGTTGGCGTAGGTGAGATGCTGCTGGTGCGGGTTGCGCGAATGACAACGACTTGGACGAAGACGGAGCATCGGGATCCGAAGCAGCGGGAGCCAATCTTTCGTGAGGCTGATCGTGCGATTACCCATGTTCGCTTCGAGGATGGAGTGGCAACACTGCCGGAGGCGGTGACGGCCGATGTGCTTCTTGAGGAGACAGGCGTTTTGCATGCCTTCCGGTTTCAGCCGCGGGCGGTGGAACGGCCTTGGGCAATGTTTGGACTGCGGATGGGCGACGGGGATGAAATTGAGTTGTGGCTGCGCGATGGACGGGGGTTCTTTTACGGAACACGCGCACAACGGACACGCTTCGGGACGGCAAGATGGGCGAGTTCCTCGCCCGTTGGCGCCGCGCCTGCACGGCCTGTGCGCTTCTACGGTGCTCCGCGGCGGGCGGAGTATCGGTTGGCGGTGTTAAGACCGGGCGAGGTAACCCGGGTGATCCATAATGCGAAGAACGACTTTTCGGCGGCGAGCGGCCGGGAGCGGACTTACCGCTGGAATGACTTTGTGATTGAGCCCTTGGGGCGAGTGCGGGAGATTCGGTATGGGGCGGTAACGGACGAGTGGACCATCCCTTTGGACCGAGCGAAAACTGTGGATTTGCGTGAGGACTTGCTATGAGATTTGTTGTCTTGCTGGCTGGCGTGACGCTTGCGGCGCAGCAGAAGCCCGTTGATTTTCAGCGGGAGATCCGGCCGATTCTTTCCGATGCGTGCTATCAATGCCATGGACCCGACAAAGGTTCGCGGATGGCGAATCTGCGGTTGGACGTGTTGGGGCCGGCAATTGTGCCGGGGAAGCCGGAAGAGAGCAAGTTGTGGAGGCGAGTGAACCACGCTAACGCGGCGATGCGGATGCCGCCGCCGCAAGCGCATAAGGACTTGACCGACGGGCAGAAGGAGTCTTTACGCAAGTGGATTGAGCAGGGGGCGACGTATAAGGAGCATTGGTCGTTCTCAGCGCCGATGCGTCCGGCGGCTCCGGTGGTAAAGAATTTGAATTGGGCGCGCAACCCGATTGACCGGTTTTTGTTGGCGCGGATGGAGGCGGAGGGGTTGACGCCGGCGCCGGAAGCGGATCGACGAACGTTGGCGCGAAGGGTGTCTTTAGATTTGACTGGACTGCCTCCGTCGCCCGCGGAAGTGGAGGCGTTTGTGAAAGATAGTGCGGCGGACGCCTATGAGCGATTGGTCGATCAATTTATGGCCAAGCCGCAGTACGGCGAACACCGTGGACGCTTCTGGCTGGACGCGGCGCGGTATGCCGATACACACGGGTTGCATGTGGACAACTATCGCGAGATGTGGCCGTACAGGGATTGGGTGATTGGGGCGTTTAACAAGAACATGCCGTTCGACCAGTTCACGCTGGAACAACTGGCAGGGGATTTGCTGCCGAACCCGACGATGGAACAGCGGATTGCGACGGGATTCCATCGGTGCAATATCACGACGAATGAGGGCGGATCGATTGAGGATGAAGTAGCGGCGATCTATGCGAAGGACCGGGTGGACACGACTGGCGCGGTCTGGATGGGTCTGACGGTTGGCTGCGCGACTTGTCACGATCATAAATTCGATCCGATTACGCAACGCGAGTTCTATCAAATGGCGGCGTTCTTCCGGAACACGACGCAGAAGCCGTTGGACGGCAATATTCACGATACGCCGCCGGTGATTACGGTTCCGGCGGAGAATGAACGGGCGCGTTGGCATGCGCTGTTGATTGAGGAAAAAGCGCGGCGGGAGCGGCGGGAAGCGCATCGGGGCGCGGCACGGGGCGGGTTTGAGAAATGGGTGGCGGCGGGCAGATACAAGGGTTTGAAAACGCCGTTCCGGGACGGGCTTCGCATGCCGGGAGGGGCAGCGCCCGTTGACGGAGCGGTGAAGGGTACGCAGGCGGTTTCGTTTGGCGCGAAGAAGACCTTGGAATTACCGGGGGTGAAGGCGGACTTGGACAGCCGCAAGCCGTTCACGGTGGCGGCATGGGTGTTTTTGCCGAAGGACGAGGCGAGCTTCGCGGTCGCTTCGAAGCTGGAGTGGATTGACAAGAAAGAAGGCATTGCACGGGGTTGGTTGTTGGACTTCGAAGGCAGGCGTCCGCGGTTCCAAATGATGGGAGGGAAGGAAGACGATCTGCTGCTGATTCGCGCGGGGCAGGCTGGGCGTCTGAAGGCGAGCACGTGGCATCACATTGCAGTGACCTTCGACGGTACGCGGGATTACAAGGGGTTGTCGATTTTTATTGACGGCAAGGTGGTGGTGACGGAGACGAATCCGAACGCCGGGGGCGGGACGGTGGATGGGTCCACGCTGACGAAGGCGCCGCTGACTTTGGGCAGCGATGGGAACAAGCGATTCTTCGATGGCGGGGCGGTGCAGGAAATTCAGATTCTGGACCGGGCGTTGCGCGATGACGAGGCGGAGATTTTGGCGGGTTGGCTGGCGTTGCGGCAGGAGATAGCGAGCGGTGCGCGGCCGGTGGAGCCGGCGCTTGAGCTGATCTACTTGAATCGCGAGGATAGGGTTTGGCAGAAGTTGACTGGGCAGTGGGTGCAATCGGTGGCGGAGCAGCGGGCGATGACTCGCAGGGCGCCGGTGACGCATGTGATGAACGAAGTGAGGGAGAAGGACCCGGAGGCGTTTATCTTGTTCCGCGGGATGTACGACCAACCGCGCGACAAAGTGCATCCGGAGGTGCCAGCGGTGGCGGGAGCGTTGGGCACTGCGTATCCGCGTAACCGGTTGGGACTCGCTCAGTGGCTGATGGCGCCGTCAAATCCGCTGACGGCGCGCGTGACGGTGAACCGGATGTGGCAGGAAGTATTTGGAAACGGGATCGTTCGGACGGCGGAAGACTTTGGCGCGCAGGGCACGCCACCGACGCATCCGGAGTTGTTGGATTGGCTGGCGGTGGAGTTCCGCGAGTCAGGTTGGGATATGAAGCGGATGGTGCGGACGCTGGTGACGTCGTCGGCTTACCGGCAGGGGGCGGTGGCGACTGAGGGGAAGCGAAAGAAGGATCCGGAGAATCTGCTGCTCTCGCGCGGGCCGCGATTCCGGATGGACGGCGAGATGGTTCGGGACTATGCGCTGGCGGCAAGCGGTTTGATGACGACGGCCATTGGCGGCCCGAGCGTTCATCCGTATCAGCCCGATGGGATTTGGGAAACGGTGGCGATGAAGGGATCGAATACGCGGTCGTATAAACAGGATCACGGCGAGAAGCTGTACCGGCGTTCGATGTACACGTTCTGGAAGCGCAGTGCGCCACCGGCGTCGATGGAGATCTTCAACGCGCCGACGCGCGAGAACTGCACGGTACGTCGCGAGCGGACGAATACGCCATTGCAGGCGTTGATCACGATGAACGATGTGCAGTTCGTGGAGGCAGCGCGGTATCTGGCGGAGCGGACGATGAAGAACGTCAAGAGCGGGTTTGACGGGCGATTGGACTATCTGTCGGGACATGCGCTGGCGCGGCCGTTGGAGGCGCCGGAGAGGGCCGTGGTGCAGCGTTCGTTCAAGAGTTATCTGTCGCATTACGATGCCCGGCCGGAGGAGGCGAAGAAGTTGTTGGCGACGGGTGAGTCGGCGCATGATTTGAAATTGTCCGCGCAGGAGTTGGCGGCATGGACGATGGTAGCGAGTCAGATCTTGAATCTCGATGAGGCCTTGAACAAATGACGAACCCGATTGAGCAAGCGGTACGGTTGGAGACACGGCGGCAGTTGCTGCGGCGCGGCGGGCAGGGGATTGGCGGCGTGGCGCTGGCATCGCTGCTGGGGCAGACGGCGGACGGCGCGGAGGCATTGCCGCATTTTGCTCCGAAGGCGAAGCGGGTGATCTGGCTGCACATGGTGGGCGCGCCGCCGCAGTTGGATCTGTTCGACTATAAGCCGAAGATGAAGGACTGGTTTGATAAGGACCTGCCGGAATCGGTGCGGAACGGACAGCGGTTGACAACGATGACTTCGGGGCAGACGCGGTTCCCCATTGCGCCGACCGTGTTTAAGTTTGCGCAGCATGGGGAGAACGGGGCGTGGCTGAGCGAGTTGCTGCCGTATACGGCGAAGATGGCCGATGACATTTCGATCATTCGCACGATGCATACGGAAGCGATCAATCATGAACCGGCGATTACTTTTATTCAGACCGGGTCAATGGCGCCGGGGAAGCCGTGCGCGGGTTCATGGATGGCGTATGGCCTGGGGAGCATGAATAAAGACCTGCCGGCGTTTGTTGTGTTGAACGCAAATCACACGCACCCGAAAGCGAATGTGCAGGCGATATCGGCGCGCCTGTGGTCGGCGGGATTCCTGTCGGCGCAGTATGCCGGTGTGTCGTTGCGGTCCGGCGGAGATCCGGTTCTCTACATCAACAATCCGAACGGCGTGGATGCGAAGACGCGGCGGACGATGCTCGACGGGTTGGGCGAACTGAACCAGATGACGTTCGACAAATTGGGCGACCCCGAAACGCAAGCGCGGATTCAGCAGTATGAGATGGCGTTTCGGATGCAAACGTCGGTGCCGGATTTGACGGATCTTTCCAAGGAGCCGGAGAGCGTCTACAAACTATACGGGGAAGCGGCGCGAAAGCCGGGGAGCTTCAGTTACAACGCGCTGATGGCGCGACGGCTAGCGGAGCGCGGCGTGCGCTTTATTCAGTTGTATATGCGCGGCTGGGACGTTCATAACGATCTGCCGGAGGTGCTGCCGGCGCAGTGCCTGGATGTGGATCAGGCGTTATATGGGTTAGTACAGGATCTGAGGCAGCGCGGCATGCTGGACGAGACGATCGTCATTTGGGGCGGGGAATTCGGGCGCACCATTTATTCGCAGGGAAAGCTGACGGCGACGAACTATGGGCGCGATCATCATCCGCGGTGTTTCTCGATGTGGGCGGCGGGGGGCGGATTCAAACCCGGGGTTGTTTGGGGAGAGACGGACGAGTTCTCTTACAACATCGTTCGCGACCCGGTCCATGTCCGTGACTTCCAGGCGACGATACTTCACAACCTTGGAATCGACCACAAACGGTTCAGCTACAAGTATCAGGGACTGGATCAGCGGTTGACAGGCGTGGAGGAGGCGCATGTGGTGAAGGGGTTACTGCGAGGGTGATCCCACAACGGGGTGGCGATTTGTGTATGATGAGCGCAGCGGAGAACTACGTTCGTGATTCGCCTGATCCTGTTAGCTCAAATCATCGCCATGTGTGCGCTGCACGCCGCCTCCTCGCCCGTCGCGGGAGAGATCGCCGTTATTGTCCAGGCCGACGAGACATTCTCGCCGCAAGCATGGCAGGCGATGGAGGCCGAATCGAAGCGAATCGCGAAACAAGCAGGCTTGCGTGTGCGCTTTGTAGAAAGATCACAGGCGGCGCAGGAACAGTTTGCCGATCTGGTGGTTTTTCGTATGAAGGGCCGCTGCGAAATGGATTCGTTTCCGGCACTTCTGGATGAACGCGGGCCATTCGCTTGGGCGTTTACAGCGGACGGGAATGTATTGCCATTTGGTGAAGTGAAATGCGATCGGGTGCGCGAGTCGATTAAGACCGCGCTGCGTCCGAAGGACTATCACAAGGCGGATGCTTTGTTCGGGCGCGCACTGGGCCGGGTGGTTGCGCACGAGCTTTACCACATGTTGGCGAACACGACGAAGCACGGTAAGTCGGGCGTCGCGAAGGATGCTTTGAGCGCGCATCAGTTGGTGGCTGAGAAGCTGGATTTTGGCGCTCATGAGCGTGTTGCACTTGAAGGCAAACGCGACTTCCGCTAATAAATTCTTCAACGCTGTTGACACTCCGATAGCGTTTCGGCTACAGTCCTAGAAATAACGCGGGTTCGCACCGTCCGTTACCATCCGCGCTTCCCAGTCGACAGCACAGCCTCTTGTCCGGCTTGCTCGCCTTGTCGCTTTCCTAACTCCTAGTGAAGAGTCCAACCGGCTCGTTGTGAGAGCCGTATCTAACTTTCCTTATGGGGAAACTGAACGCACCTGCGCGTTCGGGCACAAGGGGGTTTCTGTGATGCTTCGTTGGACACTCAGCTCTATTTTACTAGCCGCCGCACTGTATGCACAGTCATTCCAAGGCGGTATTCGCGGACTGGTCACCGATGCGGGAGGCGGCGCCGTGGCCGGTGCTAAAGTTTCTCTCCTTGACCAGGGAACCAATGCCATCCGCGCGACCTTAACCAATGAATCCGGGGAATACGTCTTTAACGGCGTGGTGCCTGCCACGTACTCAGTCGCGGCGGAATCACCGAGCTTTAAGAAGTTTGAGCGTAAGGGAATCGCGCTCGGCACGCAGCAATTCATAACGATTGACGTGAAATTAGAGGTGGGCCAGGTGACGGAGAGCGTCATGGTCACCGAGGAAGTTCCGGTTATCGAAACGGCCAACGCTTCAGCGGGCCAGTTAATCGACCGGCAGAAATTGATCGATCTTCCGAACCTTGGGCGCAATCCGTTCATGATGGCGAAGGTCGCCCAAAACGTGGTGGCGGTCGGCAATCCGCGCTTCAATCGAATGCAGGATCAATCGGGCTCCTCGCAGATTTCGCTTGCGGGCGGTCCGGTACGGGGCAATAACTATTTGCTCGATGGCATTCCGATCACCGATTCGATCAATCGCGCAGTGATCATTCCCACCCTCGAAGCTGTTCAGGAAGTGAAGGTTCAAGCGAATACCTATGACGCCGAGATGGGCCGAACGGGTGGTGGCATGTTCAACACGTTCCTGAAGAGTGGCAGCAACGACCTGCATGGTTCTGGCTTTGGCTACATGCGGCAAACCGAATGGCTGGCGAACAACTTCTTTAACAACCGCGCCGGCCGCGGGGTTCCCAATCAGCCTTTTCGGAATTACGGCGCCTCTATCGGCGGCCCCATTTGGATTCCGAAAGTCTATAACGGGAAGGACAAAACGTTTTTCTGGCTTTCCGGTGAAGCCTACCGGCAAACTTCTTCGACTTCGACGGAACTTGCCGTTCCCACGGCCCTCGAGACACGAGGCGATTTCTCACGCAGCTTTCTGAGCGGGACCTCCGGCGCCGTTCAACTCGTGTATGATCCCCTGACAACCCAATCGAGCGGGGCACGTACGCCCTTCGCCGGCAATGTGATCCCCGGCGCGCGGCTCAACCCGATCGGCGCCGCCGTTGCCGCGCATTATCCCGCGCCCACGCGCGAGCGCACCGGGTACGGAACCAATAACTATTCGGCCGCCTCCAGTCAGTATGATCGCGCCGATCAGTTCACGGCGAAAATGGATCATCAAATGACCAGCTGGTGGCGCGCTTCGGCGAGCTACCTGCACTACGGTTCCCGCGAGCCAGGCGAATGGTGGATGGGCACGATCGCCAGCCCCGGCCAGTGGCTGCTCGCTCGCAAAGTGGATGCGACCGCCGTGTCGAGTCTGTTTACTCCCAATCCTACAACCGTGGTCACCGTGCGCTATGGCTTCAACCGCTTTCCCAACTTGAACTCCACGCGTTCGGCCGGATTCGACGTGACCTCGCTCGGCTTCTCGCAGGCGTACGCATCGAAGATGCAAGCCAAAACGTTCCCGCTGATTGGTATGCAGAATTTCTCCGGGCTGGGAACGACTAACAACAATGCCCAAGTATTCCACTCCAAGAACCTGATGGGATCGGTGGCCAAGTTCGTCGGCAAGCACAGCTTCAAAATGGGTACCGATTATCGGCGTCTTCACATTGACGGTGTGGAATACGGCGACCCTGCCGGCAATTTCGCTTTCAATGACATCTTTACGCGGGAGACTCCGTTGCGCGCGACCCCAGGCTCCGGCAGCGATCTGGGCAGTCTGCTGCTGGGCATGCCGAACACCGGCAGCTTCCTGCAAGCAACGAAGATGTTTCAGTTTGTCGACTACTATGGATTCTACTTTCACGACGACTACCGCATCAGCCAGAAGTTGACCCTGAACTTCGGCCTCCGCTACGAGTACGAGACAGGTCTGAAAGCGACGGACAACACCTTGATCACGGGCTTCAGCCAGACCATCGCGAGTCCCATCACCGTGACCTCGCCAGTCTCCGGATTTAGCCCGAAGGGCGGACTACTGTATGCCGGAAAGGACGGGGGGCGCACGCAGACCGGGAACCTAAACAAGATCAAGTTCGCGCCGCGCGCTGGGTTCGCTTACCAGATGAACTCGAAGACCACTATCCGAGGCGGGTACGGATTGTTCTGGGCGCCAATTGCTTATGGATTCCAAAATACGCTTGGTTATTCTCAGACGACTGCTTATCTATCTTCCGTTGACGGCGGGTTCACTCCGGCCGGCTCCATTTCGAATCCCTTTCCGAATGGAGTGCTCGCGCCGGTTGGAAATACGAACGGGCTTCTCGCTGGAATTGGGCAGGCTGTTGGATTCATCGATCAGAATCACCGTGCGCCCAGCATCCATCAGTTCAGCTTCGACATTCAGCGGCAGTTGCCGTGGGGACTCGCGCTGGCTGCCGGGTACGTCGGAAGCCGGTCGTATGACCTTGTACTCGGCGCGGGCGGACTGAACATCAATCAGCTCAATCCCGCCTCATTTGCAGAAGGGACCGCGGCGCTCAACGCCAGCGTAACTAATCCTTACTTCGTTGCCGGCGGACCGGGTTTCATCGGCGGCCGCACCATGACCAGGGAGCAGTTCCTGCGCCCGTTTAATCAATTCGGCAATGTCACGTTGAACAACAGCGACTACAACCGCGCTAGCTACGATTCGTTCGTCAGCAAGATCCAGAAACGAATGTCGAGCGGGTTGAGCCTCCTGGCGAGCTGGACCTGGTCACGGAACATGGACGCATCCCTCGCGGGCGGCGGAACATTCTTCAACGGACTTGGCGCCGTACAGAATGTTTATGATCTCGATGCCGAGTACTCGCTCTCCAGCGTTCACTCTCCACACCGGTTCTCCAGCGCCTTCACCTACGAAATGCCGTTCGGCAAGGGTAAGAAATGGGGCGGTAACAACGTCGTTGCGGATTTGTTGATCGGCGGCTGGTCGGTTAACGGCATCGTCATCTACCAGACTGGTTATCCGCTGGCGATCACGCAGTCATCCAATAACAACGCGTCCTTTGGCGGCGCCGGACAACGGCCCAATGCGACTGGAGCGTCACCAGTTACCGCAGGCGGATTAATGGATCGCATTGACGGATACATCAATCGCGGCGCGTTCACTGAAGTTCCGAAATATCAGTTCGGCAACCTGTC
>Ga0105048_10002476_pt1 | contig 30027 bp, 23 predicted proteins | sample MAT05_FD_78382 | JGI IMG/M metagenome (GOLD analysis project Ga0105048, IMG submission 78382) | Freshwater microbial communities from Lake Fryxell liftoff mats and glacier meltwater in Antarctica - MAT-05 | ecosystem: Environmental > Aquatic > Freshwater > Ice > Liftoff microbial mat | place... | reverse complement strand
GGCGCCGCCGCGTAAAGGGCGCCGCCGCGTGGAGACGGGGGCCGTGCAGGCCGCTCAGCGCCCGGGCAGCCCGCCCGGCAGCATGCGCAGCACCGCCGCTGCCGTCTCGGCGGGCTTTTCCATCGGAAAGAGGTGCGAGCCTTCCAGCCATTCCAGGCGTTCGTGCACCAGCGCGCGCGTGGCGGCCAGGCCCACCTGCCGCACCTCTGCCGACTGCGTGCCGGCCAGGAAGGCCACCGGGCAGCGCGGCGGGTGGCGGTGCAGCACGCGGCCCATGTGGTGCGGCAGCGTGTTGTAGATCCTGGTTTCTATCTCGCGACGAAAGGCCAGGCGCACACCGCCGGGTTCGGCCGTGTCGGGGTCGGGTTCCGTGCCGCAGGCGATGTAGTCGCGCAGCACCTCGGGTGCCCAACGCGCGAAGGTGTGCTTGGCAGCGAAGTGTGCATAGGCTGCGTCTGCCGATGGCCATTGCCAACGCCGCTTCACGCTCACGCGCGCCGGCGACACCTTCTGGATCAGGCGCGCCGCCTTCATCACCTGCACGCTGTGTGCCTTCCAGCCGGTGAGCACGGGGCTGTCGATCATCACCAGGCCTTTCACCAGCGCCGGCTTGCGGCAGGCCGCCAGCAGGCTCAAGAAGCCGCCCAGTGAATGCCCCACCAGATGCACCGGCTGGCCGGGTGACTCGGCAGCGATGAATTCCAGCAAATGGTCGCGCAGGTGCGGCCAGTTGCTGGTGACGGGGTGGGCCGGGTCGTGGCCGATGCGGTCGATGGCCAGCACGCGGTAGCCGGCGGCGCGCCAGGCTTCGAAGATCAGGCGGTAGGTGCCCGCCGGGAAGCCGTTGGCGTGGCTGAAGACGATGGTGGGTCCGGGGGCGAGGGCAGTCAGACAATGCGCTCCGAGGGCTTGCTGATCTTGCGCATGGGCTCGTAACGCGCGCTCTGCACCATCAGCGGGTGCGTGGCGTCGCCGCCGTCCCAGCGCGGGTCGTCGATGCTCTCGAACACTTCGCGCAGGCGCTCGCCCCAGGTGCTGTGGATCATCTGGAAATACGGGTTGCGCTCGTCCAGGCAGGCGATCTCGCTGCTCTGGAAACTGCCTTCGCGGTAGACCAGCAGGTCCAGCGGCAATCCGACGCTGAGATTCGACTTGAGCGTGCTGTCCATGCTGACGAGCGCGCATTTGGCCGCCTCGTTCAGCGCCGTGGCGGGCGTCAGCACGCGGTCCAGTATCGGCTTGCCGTACTTGCTTTCGCCGACCTGGAAGAAGCAGGTCTCGCGCGTGGCTTCGATGAAGTTGCCGGCGCTGTAGACGAGGAAGAGGCGCATCGCCTCGCCCTTGATCTGGCCGCCGAACACCATGCTGGCGTTGAAGTCGATACCGGCGTTCTTCAGCGCCCGGCCGTCCTGTTCGCAGACCCGGCGCACCGCAGCGCCGAGCACCCGCGTGGCGTCGAACATGCTCCTGGCGTTCCAGATCGTCAGGCCTTCTTCGGTGCCGTTGTCGATCTTCTCCACCTGCAGCAGTTCGCGCACGCTCTGGCTGATGCTCAGATTGCCCGCGCTCAGCATGACCATGAAGCGTTCGCCCGGCTGCTCGTAGATCATCATCTTGCGGAAGGTGCTGATGGCGTCCAGGCCGGCGTTGGTTCGGCTGTCGCTCAGGAACACGAGGCCGGCGTTGAGGCGGATGCCGACGCAATAGGTCATTTTTTGCTTTCGATCTGAAGCTGTTTGAGTTGGTACAGCGCCTGCAACGCCTCGCGCGCCGTAAGGCTATCAGGGTCCAGCGCCGCCAGTGCGCGCTCCACGGGCGAAGGCTCGGGCATGGCAGCGGCGGGTGGCGGCGCAAACAGGTCCACCTGCGCGGCACCGGCCTGGGCCTTGGCCTCCAGCGCCTCGAGCGTGGCGCGCGCCTGGCGCACCAGCGCCGCCGGCATGCCGGCCAGACGCGCCACCTGCACGCCATAACTTCTGCTGGCCGGGCCGGGCTCGATCTGGTGCAGGAAGACGATGTCGTGCCCGCTTTCCACCGCGCCCACGTGCAGGTTCACCGCACGTTCGTGCTTCACCGGCAGCTCGGTCAATTCGAAGTAATGCGTCGCAAACAGCGTGAAGCTCTTGTTCCTGTCGTGCAACTGCGTGGCGATGGCGCCGGCCAGCGCCAGGCCGTCGAAGGTGCTGGTGCCGCGCCCGATTTCGTCCATCAGCACCAACGAATGTTCTGTGGCGCCGTGCACGATGGCCGCAGCCTCGGTCATTTCCAGCATGAAGGTGCTCTGCGCATTGGCCAGGTCGTCGGCCGCGCCGATGCGCGTGTGGATGGCATCGATGGGCCCCAGGCGACAGGCCGCAGCCGGCACATAGCTGCCCATTGCCGCCAGCAGCACGGTGATGGCCACCTGGCGCATGAAGGTGCTCTTGCCGCCCATGTTGGGGCCGGTGATGACGAGCAACTTGGTCTTGGCGTCCATGCGGCAGTGGTTGGGGATGAAAGGCCCCCGTCCTTCAGAATGCGCGGTCTCGGCCAGCCGCGCCTCCACCACCGGGTGGCGGCCGGCTTCGATGTCGATGCAGGGGTAGGGCACGAACTCGGGCCGGCACCAGTTCAGCGTGGCCGCACGTTCGGCCAGCGCCGCCAGCGCGTCCAGGCTGGCGATTGCGCGTGCCAGTGTCTGCAGCGGCGCCAGGTGCGTCTGCAGCCCATCCAGCACCTGCTCGTACAGCCACTTTTCGCGAGCCAGGCCACGTTCCTGTGCCGACAGCGCCTTGTCTTCGAAGGTCTTCAGCTCTGGCGTGATGAAACGCTCGGCGTTTTTCAGCGTCTGCCGGCGCTGGTAGTCCAGCGGCACCTTGTCCAGATGCGAGCCCGTCACTTCGATGTAGAAGCCGTGCACCTTGTTGAACTGCACACGCAGGTTCGGGATGTTCGTGCGCGCGCGCTCGCGGGCTTCCAGGTCCAGCAGGAAGGCGTCGCAGTTCTGGTTGATGCCGCGCAGCTCGTCGAGTTCGGAATCCACGCCCGCAGCGATGACACCGCCGTCGCGCAGCAGCACGGCCGGCTCTTCGGCGATGGCGCTCAGCACCTCGGGCAGGGCGTCGCCGGGCTGCAGCGCCGCGTGCAGGCGTGCGAGCCACGGCGTGCCCGCGGGCACATGCGCCTGCAGTGCGGGCAGCGCGGCCAGCGTGGCGCGCAGGCCCGCCAGCTCACGCGGGCGCACCTGGCGCAGCGCCGTGCGCGCGGTGATGCGTTCGACATCGCTGATGCCGCGCAAGGCCTCGCGCAGCGGCTCGAAGCCGGTGTCGATGAAGCGTGCGATGGCTTCGTGGCGTTCACGCGCCGGTGCGCGGTCGCGCGGCGGGTGCGTCAGCCAGTGGCGCAGCAGCCGGCTGCCCATGCCGGTGCGGCAGCTGTCCAGCAAGCCCAGCAGCGTGGGGCTGCGTTCGCCAGATTCACCGCGCAGCGTCTGCACCAGTTCCAGGTTGCGGTGGGTGGCGGGGGGCAGTTCCAGCAGGTCGCCGCTGCGTTCCACCTGCAGGCTGCGCACATGGGCCAGTGCCTGGCCCTGGGTGTGTTCGGCATAACTCAGCAGCGCGGCAGCGGCGGCGTGGGCCACGGGCAGGTCTTGGGCATTGAAGCCCTGCAGGCTGGCCACCTGCAGCTGTGCGCGCAGCTTGCGATCGCCCAGGGCGCTGTCGAACTGCCAGGCCGGCCGCGCCGTGCGCGCCGCGCGGGTGCTTTGCAGTGCTTCGTTCAAGCCGCTGCCGTCGTGCAGCAGCTCGGCCGGCGCCAGGCGCGCCAGCCAGCTGGCCAATTCACGTTCGCTGCATTGCGTCAGCCCCAACTGCCCGCTGGCGAGGCCCAGCCAGGCCAGGCCGATGACGTTGCGCTGGGTGTGCACGGCCAGCAGCAGCGTGTCGGCGCGGTCGGCCATCAGCTCGCTGTCGGTCACGGTGCCCGGTGTCACGACACGCACCACCTTGCGCTCGACGGGGCCCTTCGAGGTGGCCACGTCGCCGACCTGCTCGGCCACCGCCACCGCTTCGCCAAGCTTGATCAGCCGGCCCAGGTAGCCCTCCACCGAATGCACCGGCACGCCGGCCATCACCACCGGCGCGCCCGCACTCTGGCCGCGCACGGTCAGCGTGATGTCGAGCAGTCGGTTGGCCTTGCGCGCGTCGTCGAAGAACAGCTCGTAGAAATCGCCCATGCGATAGAAGACGAGAGTCTCGGGGAACTCGGCCTTGATGCGGAGGTACTGCGCCATCATGGGCGTGTGGGCAGACAGGTCGACCGTTCGGGGCATTGATGGCGGTGGCGGTTCGGTCATGGAGCCGAAGATGTTAGGCGACCCTTCGCGAGCAACCGTTGTCCGCCGCTGTCAGCAGCTTGTAGGCCGCTGCCGCGAACCCACAGTCCTCGTGGTGAAGCGCTGGGCGCTGCAGGGCGCCGCGCAGTGAAACAGCGGTGTGGTGTGTGAAGTTGCGTGAGGGTGCGCTGATCCTGGCGATGGCCCATCAATCTCCCGCAAGGGCTGTCGCGCTACCGCCGCGTGCCAGCCTGTTAGCCTGAAGCCACACCCCTGCGGCCGAAACCAGCCCAACATGAACCCCACTCCAGACATTCTCATCATCGGCGCCTCGCGCGGCATCGGCGCCGAGTTCGTGCGCCAGTACCGTGCGGCGGGCGCTGCTGTTTCGGCCACGGTGCGCAGCCCGGCAGCGAGCGCTGCGCTGCAGGCGCTGGGCGCGCAGGCGTTGCTGTTGGACGTGGCCGATGCGGCGCAGGCCGGTACCCTGGCTGCGCAGATCAACGGCCGGCGCTTCGGCCTCGTGGTCTACAACGCCGGCGTCTTCGGGCCCAGATCGGCCGCGCTGGAGACCCCCAGTCGCGACGACTTCGACGCAGTCATGCACACCAATGTGCTCGGCGCGATGCGGGTGCTGCCGCAGCTGGCCGATGCGCTGGCGCCCGGTGCGGTGGTGGCGGTGCTGTCCTCGCGCATGGGCTCCATCGGCGGGCGCAGCAATGGCAACGCGTGGCTCTACCGCGCCAGCAAGGCGGCACTCAACTCAGTGCTGAAAGATGCATCCTTTGCTTACGCGGGCCGTGCGATCTGCGTGGCCCTGCACCCAGGCTGGGTTCGCACCGACATGGGCGGGGCGGGCGCAAACCTCGCCGTCGAGGAGAGTGTGGCCGCGCTGCGGCGCACGCTGGCCGGTTTGAAGCCGGCTGACAATGGCGGTTTTTTCGACCACGACGGCACGCCCATCGCCTGGTGAACCGAAGCGCCTGGGGCGACACTGGCGCAGCCCCCGATCTGCAGCTCACCCAGGTCTTGCGATTGCCGCTGCCAGCGGCCGCACCTGCGCTTCGTATGATGGCTGCGCCACGTACCCCGGGAAGCCTTGATGACGCAGTTTGCCTTTCTGTCCGACAACGGCTTTCTCAAAGCCCGCCCGCCCGAAGCAGCCACGCCTTTTGCCGTGGCCGGCGTGGCCTGGGACGGCGCCACCACCAACCGCCCTGGCGCGCGCATGGGCCCGCGCGCCATCCGCCAGGCCAGCCACATGCTGTGTGACGGCACGCACCCGCACTTCGACGTCTCGCCGCTGGCACAGATGGGAGACGTGGGCGACCTGGCGCTGCCCAACACCGGGCTCGAAGCCATGCGCGCTGCGCTGGAGCCTCAGGCGCTGGCGCTCATCCGCCGCCACCACATGGCCTGGCTGGGCGGCGACCACTCGATCACGCTGTCGCTGCTGCGCGCCTACCACCAGCACCTGGGGCGGCCGCTGGCCGTCATCCACTTCGATGCGCATTGCGACACCTGGAGCGACCACTTCGGCGAGCCCAGCGGCCACGGCACCTGGGTCTACGAGGCGATGCAGGAAGGCCTGGTCGTGGACGCCTGCTTCATGCAACTGGGCATACGTTCGGCAGGCGAACGCGGCGCGCGCGAATTCGTGAACGCACGCGGCGGCCAGATATTCACCGCGCGGCAGTTGCGCGGCCTGGCTTCACCCGCGCAGCTGGCCCCGGTGCTGGACGCCATGCGCCAGCGCTTGGTGCAGCACGGCATGCCGCCCGTCTACCTCAGCCTGGACATCGATGCGCTCGACCCTGCCTTCGCCCCCGGCACCGGCACCCCCGAGCCCGGCGGCCTCGACACCTCGCAAGTGCTGACGGTGCTGGAAGAACTGGTCGACCTGCCTTTCGTGGGCATGGACTGCGTCGAGGTGGCGCCGGCCTACGACCACGCCGAGCTCACGAGCCTGGCTGCAGCGAACTTCGTCTGGACCTACCTGTGTGGCCGGGTGGCGCACGGCCAGAAACACGCCCAGAAGGCGTGAGTTACCGCTTCTCGCGGGAGCCTCGGTACTGAGAACTCGCGCCTCGACCGAGGCGGCCGCATTCGAATGCGGCGCCAGGGTTCTCAGCGGGTCACAGTTGTGCGCACACCAGCCAGCCCTGCACAGGGTCTTGCAGTTCCTGGCGCAGCACCGCAGCTTCGCTGTGCACGTTCTGGAAGCCGCTCTGCGCCAGCACGGCATGCACGTAGTCGCGGCGGTGCGAGTAGCGGCCATGGCTGTGCAGCCGGTAGGGCGGTGAGTCAGCGGCTTCTTCGTGCGATTCGACGGTGAAGATCAACCAGCCGATGCCGCCGAGCGCCTGCTGCGCAGCCTGCGCGAAGCCTTCCAGCGCGCCGAAGTAGCACAGCGTGTCGGCCGAGGCGACGATGTCGTAGGCTTGCGGCCGCGCCTGCAGGAAGGCGACCAGTTCTTCCTGGTGCAGCGCTTGGTAGTGCCCGCGCTGCGCGGCACGTTCCAGCATGCGTCGCGAGAGGTCCACGCCCACCAGGCTGCATGCATGGGGCGCCAGGTGCTCGGCGCACAGGCCGGTGCCGCAGCCGGCGTCCAGCACCCGCCATTGCGGCACGGGCGCATCGCCCAGCCGCGCCCGCAGCGCCTGCCCCACCAACGCCGGGGCGCGGTAGTCCAGACGGCCGAGGATCTGGTCGAAGCTGCCGGCAAAGTCGTCGAAGGTGCGCTCGACGTAGGCATCAGACGCCCGCTCGGGGGCCTGGCCCTGCAGGGCGCCCAGATGATGGCGCGGCACGGGGTCTTCGGGGTCGTCTTCTATCCACTGCTGGTACAGCTCGCAGGCCTTGCCGGGCATCTTGCAGCGAACGTAGGCACGGCCCAGCAGTTCACGCAGGCCGCGGGCCTGAGGTGCCGTCACGAGACCGGTGACGCAATGGGCCAGCGCGTCGTTCAGGCGGCCCAGGCGCAGGCACACCAGCACCATGTTCTGGCGCGCACCGGTGAAGCCGGGTGCGACTTCCAGCAGTCGGGTGAAGGCCGCTTCGGCGGCCACCAGCTCACCGCGCCGCGCCAGCAGCAGCGCGCGGTTGTTCATCACGTCATATCGCCCCGGGTCCAGCGCCAGCGCGCGCTCGTAGCAGGCGTCGGCCTCGTCTTCCCGGCCCATCTGCAGCAAAGCGTTGCCCAGGTTGTTGTGGAACATGGCCTCACCCGGGTTCAGCGCGATGGCACGCGATATCAGCGCCAGGGCGGCGTCGCCAGACCCGGTCTGGGCCTCCAGCATGCCGAAGAGGTGCAGGCCGTCGGGGTGCTCGGGGGCAAGGGCCAGCAGGGCTTCGTAGGCGCTGCGCGCTTCGTCGAACTGCCCCTGGCGGTGCGCCGCCATGGCGCGCGCCAGCCAGGTGGCGGCGCTGGCCGCTGCGGGCATGGCAGCCGTGGGGTGGGTGGTGGGCATGTCGGTGAACTCCGGCGTGGCAGTGAAGGCGCATGGGCAAGACGCGGGTGCGGCCTGCGCCCGCGGCCGCGGCCGCGCGTGCCGAACTCTGTCTCATGCGCGCGCTGGCGGCAAGCAGTCTGAAAGCAGGCGGCAGGGTGCGGCGCGCCGCTGCGTCATCATGAGAGCTGAAAATGCGAGAGTGATGACCATGCCACCCGGGCCAGGAGAACCCCACCGGCCACAGTCGCGTGATGCGCCGGGCTTCGTGCGCCTGCGCTGGCGTGGCCAGGCGCCGCTGCGCACTCTTTTCTGGCGCGACATGCTCGTCTATGGCACCACCCTGAACCTGTTGCTCAGCTTTGCGGCGCTGATGTCTGCTGCGCTTGGCCTGCCGGGGGCATGGGCAGTGGCCGTGCACTTCGCACCGACGCCCTGGAATGCCTTTCTGGTGGCGGCGCTGTGGCGCACACCTGGGGCCGCGCCGCTGTTGCGCGGCGCCGCGCTGATCTGGCTGGGACTGATGCTGGTGCTCTGAGGCAGATGGATCGAGGCGGTGGCCTGCAGCAGAGTGCGCGCTCTACAGCCCGTCACCGGCATCGACGCCAACGGCAGCGACGCCGACGAGTCGAAGCGGCGGGTCTCGCGTTGAGCTCCATGCGCGTCTGAGCAGCGCCCGCAACAGCGCTCATAAGTCACGAGCCGGCACGTGTTCTGCACGGCGGCGGCTTCAGTGCACCTGGAAGCCCCCGATAGAACCTCTTTGCGGGGGTTTCAGATGCGCGAGCAGGGGCTGGAGCGGGTCTTTCAGGTGGGCCGGGTGTGGCGCGCTTTCGCGCTGGCCGTTCTGATGGGGCCTGCAGCTTGCATGGCCACGAGCAGCCAGACGCTGACCGACACTGAAATGCGCTGGCTGCAAGCAGCTTGGCCCGTGCTGCTGTACGCGCGCAGCATCGCGCTGCCTGTGGACGTGGTGGTGCAGCCCCAATCGGCGCCGCTTCTGCCGCCTATGGCGCTGGCGTGGGTGGGTGGGCGGTGCAAGTTCGTGCTGTCGCTCCGCGACAACCCCGAGGTGGCAGCCACCGATGCACGGCTGGACCCCGACCTGTTCGACGCTGCACTGCAACTGATGGCTGCGCATGAGCTGGGGCACTGCGCCCGGCACGTGCGGGGTGAGTTCAGCCCGAGCGCTGCTGCCGCGGATGCGGACGGGACAACCGAAGCCGACATCCCGCGACGCGGGATTTCAGCTGCAATGTCGTTCGCTTTGGCCACGCAGCGAGAGGAGGCTTATGCCGACCTGGTGGGGCTGGCCTGGACGCAGCGTCACCACGCCAAGCTGTATGGCCGCGTGCACGCCTGGCTGGTGTCTGAACGCTTGTTGTCGCGCCGGCGCGGGCCGGCGCATGACACCCTGGCCTGGACTCAGCTCGCGTCGCGAGCTGAGCGCTTCGGCAGCCGCAGCGTTTTTGCGGAGGCCGATGCGCTGTGGGTGCAGAGCATGGCCAGCGCGGACTGAACCACGCTGTCACATTGCGCCTGCCGACTTTCTATGCAACGCCTGTCACGGGCGAACCGCAATCTCGTTCTTGACCGACTTCACGCCATCGACCTTCCAGACCAGGCTTTCCGCCACGGTTCTTTCACTGCCGCTCTTGGCAAAGCCTGAAAGCATCACGGTGCCGTTCAAGGTTTCCACGCTGATGGCAGAAGCGTCGACAGTCTTGTTGTCGACGAAGCGCGCCTTCACGGCAGTCGTGATCGCGGTGTCGTCGACATAGGCGCCGACCGAACTCTGCCCGCGAGTGACGGCGCAGCCAGAGGTCACCAGCACTGTCGTTGCTGAGGCTGCAACCAGAAGAATGGCGAGTGGCAAACGTGCGAACGAAGTGAGTTTGCGTGATGTGCTCATGGAATGCTCCGGGGGTGGTGGGAAAGGCGAAAAATATGGATGCAGGAACGAGGCCTGATCGGTGAACAACTCTTGTCGGTTCGAAGACGGTCAGTACTTCAATCGGCGAGCCAGCCTTGCAACTCTTCGGCATGGCGCTGCTCGTCGGCGAGGATGTCTTCCAGCAATCGGCGCGTGGTCGGGTCGCGGTCACCGACCAAATGCACCATTTGGGTGTAACTCTCGACTGCCACGCGTTCGGAAACGAGGTTGCTGCGAATCATCGATGCCAATTCCAGCGACGAGTCGTAAGCCGCATGGCTGCGCGGCAGCAATGTTTCGGGCGAAAAGTCGGGCTCGCCTCCCAGCTGAACGATGCGGCGCGCCAGGCGGTCGGCGTGGCCCATTTCCTCGCCGGCATGCACGGCAAATTCTTCGGCGACGTGCGGCGAGCTCAAGCCCTGGGCCGTGAAGTGGTGGCGCTTGTAACGCATGACGCAAACCAGTTCGGTGGCCAGCGCATCGTTCAGCAGCTTCAACAAGCCCTGCCGCCAAACCGGGTCTGCGGGGCTGGGTTCGCTTTCGAGCGACTTGCGGCGTACACGTTCCAAGGCCTCGGTATTCAGTCTGGGCACCGACGGTCCAGCCGTAGAGGATTGCGGCGTGAGCGTGGTGGAGTCGTGCGGGGTGGCCATGTGTGGAATCCGTTTTGTCCAGGGCCCGACAGTGCGGGAATGAGGCCAATGTAGGCAGCAGCCAAGACCGCCGCGATAGGTATGCGTCCTGTCGCCGTGTAGGACGGCAGGCCCTTCTGGCGTTGTGTGTGGTAGCGAACCGACCGCGTTTCGTCGCGCCGCGAATCTCGCGCCTTACACGACGAAAGGCCACCATGAACCACACAATCGAAACCGATCCTCAAGCCCCGATCCAGATTCAGCATCGAACGCCGCGAAGCCCTCGCCGGTTGGCGGCGCTGAGCGGCTTGGCCGCATCCCTGCTGGTGCTGGCCGCTTGCGCCAGCACGCCCCCGCCCACGGCGCAGATGGCGCTGGCCAACGCCGCTGTGAGCAGCGCCGCTGCCGCTGGCGGTGTGGAGATGGCAGCGGCGGAAATGGCGCTGTCGCGCGACAAGCTGCGACGTGCCCAGACCGCGATGGACGCCAAGGAATACGACACCGCGCTGCGCCTGTCGCAGCAGGCCCAGGCCGATGCGCAGGTCGCCGAGGCCAAGGCGCAGGCCGAGAAGGCACGCCGCTCGGCGATGGCACTTCAAGACGCCGGCCGTGCGCTGCGCGAAGAGATGGCCCGCCAGCCGCGTTGAACCCAAGCCCACCACTTCAAGGACACCCCATGAACCTGATACACAAGAGCAAGATGGCCTTGACGGCAATCGCCGTGGCCGCCTTGGCTGCCTGCAGCACCACGCCGCTCGACAACATGGCGCTCACCCAGGCGCGCAGCGACTACCGCGCCGCGCAGGCCGACGCCCAGACCCAGAGCCTGGCGCCGAACGAATTGCGCATGGCTGGTGAAGCGCTGGGCAGGGCAGAGGCAGCGCAGGCAAGGCGTGACGACATGGCCGAAGTCGATCAGCTCTCCTATCTGGCACGCCAGCGCACCGCAGTGGCCCGCGCCACGGCCAGCCGCAAGGGCGCAGAGGCCATGATCGCCCAGGCGGGCTCCGAAACCGACCGCATGCGCCTGGCCGCGCGTACCCAGGAAGCCGATGCCGCCACCGCCGCCGCTGGCATGGCCACGCGTGACGCCCAAGCGGCGCAGCGTCAGGCGGAAGACGCGCTGCGGCAGGCCAATGCCGCACAGCGTGACGCTTCGCGTTCGCAGCAGCAGGCCGCCATGTCGCAACAGCAGACCGAGGAGGCACAGCGCCGCACGGCCATGCTGGAAAGCCAGATGCGGGAGCTGAACGCCAAGGAGACCGAGCGCGGCATGGTCATCACCATCGGCGACGTGCTCTTCGACACCGGGCAGTCCAATCTGCGTTCGAACGGCTTGCAGGGCATCCAGCGCCTCAGTGGCTTCCTGAAGCAGTACCCGCAGCGCAAGGTGATGATCGAGGGCTACACCGACAGCGTGGGCAGCGACAGCATGAACGTGGCCCTGTCGGCGCGCCGCGCCGAGGCCGTGAAGGGCGCCCTGCTGGAGATGGGCGTGGACCGCGCCCAGATCGAAGCGCAGGGTTACGGCGAAGCGAACCCGGTGGCGCCGAACGACAACTCGAGTGGCCGCCAGGCGAACCGGCGTGTGGAAATCGTCTTGTCGGACGAAAGCGGCGCGCTGAAAACGCGCTGATGCATCGTTGACTTCGTGCTGCCGAGGCAGCAATCAGGGGGCCGGTTGCAGGCATTGCGATCGGCCCCTTTTTCGTCGGGTTCGCCGAGGCAGGGCGCTCGTTGTCGGCCTTGCGTTGCCTACAGCGGCACCACGAAGTGATGCACCCCTTGCAGCTGCACCCAGTCCAGCGCTTGGCCGGGCAGCAGCACCGTAGCCTCTGCCGGCGCTGCCGTTCGCTGCAGCAGGAAGTGCATCTCGAGGCCGTCGCGCTTCAGTGTCAGCGTGGCCTGTGGCCAGTGGCTCGGAAGCCCCGGCTGCAGCCGCAACTGCTGCGGACCGAATTCCAGCCCGAAGATGGACTCGACCGCGGCGCGGTGCATCCACCCTGCAGCGCCGGTGTACCAGCTCCAGCCGCCACGCCCGGCATAGGGCGGCGCGGAGTAGATGTCGGCGGCCATCACATAGGGCTCCAGTCCGTACACCTCGGCCTGCGCGGGTGTGGCACTGCGGTGCGCCGGGCTCAGGCATGTCCAGGCGAACCACGCGGCGTCCAGCGCTGGCTGCCGCTCTTCTTCAGGCGTGTCGGTCTGATGGGCACTGGCCACCTGCGCCATCAGCCACCACACGGCGGCGTGGGAATACTGCCCGCCGTTTTCACGCACACCACGGGGGTAGGCCTGTATGTAGCCGGCGCTGGGCTGCTGCAGTGCCAAGGGCGGGTGCAGCAAACGCACGAGGCCGTGGTCTTCATCCACCAGGTGTTCCCGTGCCGCGATCAAGGCCTGGCGCTGGCGCTCTGGCGGCGCTTCACCACTGAGCACGGCCCAGGCCTGGGCGATGAGGTCGATGCGCGCCTCGGTGTTGTGCTGCGAACCCAGCGGCGAGCCGTCGTCGAAGAAGGCGCGTGCATACCAGCTGCCGTCCCAGGCCGGGCCTTGCAGCGCGGTGCGCCAGCCGTCGGCGGCGTCTTCCCAGCGCTGCGCGCGTTCAACGTCGCCGCGCCCGCGTGCCACCGGCGCAAAGTCGGCCACCACGCGGCACAGGAACCAGGCCAGCCAGACCGATTCACCGCGGCCTTCAGAGCCGACACGGTTCATGCCGTCGTTCCAGTCGCCACTGCCCATCAGCGGCAGGCCGTGCACGCCCACGCGAAGGCTGCGGTCGATGGAGCGCGCGGCGTGTTCGTACACGCTCGCCATCTCGTCGCTGATGTTCGGCACGCCGTAGGCGTCTTCCGCGCCCGGTGCAATGTGCAGGCCTTCGATGAAGGGCACGGTTTCGTCCAGCACGCTCGTGTCGCCGCAGCGCGCGAGGTAGTGCGCCACGGCAAAGGGCAGCCAAAGCAGGTCGTCGGAGAAGTGCGTGCGGACGCCGGCGCCGTCGGGCGCATGCCACCAGTGCTGCACGTCGCCCTCGGTGAACTGGCGCCCTGCGCAACGCACGATCTGCATGCGCAGCAGGTCGGGCGCAGCCCAGGCCAGCGCCAGGCTGTCTTGCAGCTGGTCCCGAAAGCCAGTGGCACCCCCGGCCTGGTACAGCGCGGCCTTGGCCCAAAGGCGGCAGGCGACCGTCTGGTACAGCAGCCAGTGGTTGACCAGCGCGTCGAACAGCGGGTCGGGCGTGGCCACCGTGGTGGCCCCGAGCAGCGCCTGCCAATGCCGGCGCACGCTCTGCAGGCGCGCCGCCGGCGCCACCGCAGCGGCGCGGCGCAGCAACTCGCAAGCCGCAGCGGGGCTCGGGGCCCAGCCCAGCAGCAGCGTGCGCTCGGCGGTTCCGCCCGGGGCCAGGTCCAGACTCAGGCCGAGTGCGGCGCAGGGGTCGTTGGCAGCGCCTGCGCGTCGGCCCAGGCGGTCGGGCAGCACAGGCTGGCCGCTGGTGCCGAAGAACTCCTGGCGGTCGCAGGTCCAGTCGGGCTGCGCGTCTTGGGTCGCGATGTTGAATGCGTCATCGGCCGTGGTGTCCAATGTCTCGTCGGCGCTTGTCTCCGGCTTCTCTTGAGACGTACCGCCCATGGACCCGTCTGCCGACTTGTCCGCAGCCGGCCGCCACGCCAGGAAGGCGGTGCCATTGCCGAACCCGCCGGCACTTTCCTGCTGTGTGGCCAGCAGCGCGAACAACGGCCGCGGCAGCGTCTCGCTGTGCGCCGCGGTGAACACACTCGCCCGGTCGTTGCGCTGCGCGCCCATCAACCATTCACACATCGCCACCAGCCGCAGCTGGCTGCGCTCGGGCCCGCGGTTGGTCACGCGCAGCGTCAGCTGCCGCACGGCGCTGTCGGGGTCCACGCTCCAGCGCGCCTGCACCGCCAGGCTGCCGTGGCGGTGGCTGATGCGTGTGCTGCCGGCCTCGTGCACGACGCTGAAATCGGTGTCGGCGGCAGCCTCGGCCGAAGCCGCCACGGCCCAGGTCTGGCGCGTGGCGCGGTCTTGCAGCAGCAGCCATTCCGACGGCGGGTCGGCCACGGCGTCGTTGTGCCAGGCCGTCAGCTGGTTCATGCGGCTGTTCACGGCCCAGCTGCAGCCGGCACCTGTCTCGGTGATGAGGCTGCCGAAGCCTGAATTTGCCAGCACATTCAACCAGGGCCGCAGCGGGCGCGCGCTGGGGCCGGCCTCGAAGCAGAACCGCCCGGCCAACGGTCCCCGTTCTCCCGTCGCGCCAAACCGGCCCTGGGCTGCCGGCGGGGCGTGGCGGGGCCAGGCGCGCGGCGCCGAGCCGAGTGCTGCTGCACCCACGCCGTGTCGTACAGCGCGGGCGGCCTCGTGCAGACCGGCCCATTCGTCCAGCTGCGCGGCCAGCGGGCGGCCGTCGGCGCGCAGGCGCAGGCGCGCCACGGCTTGCAGCGTGGCCGCTTCGTCGCTGCTCAGGCCGTCGGCGCGCAGCAGGTGCCAGCCGCAGCGCTGTGCCGGGGCGTGGCTGGCGGCGTCGGCTTCGAAACGGTCGCGCAGCGTGGCCAGCGCTCGCTGCAGCGGCATTTCGTAGCTGGCGGCCTCGGCATTCACCACCACCAGGTCGCAGGCCAGCCCGCCCCATTGCCACAGGCTCAGCGCCTGGCTGAGTGAACGCAGCAGACCCAGGCCCTGCATGCCTGACGCCGCCACCAGCACCAGCGGCCTTTCGCCGGAAAGCCCGAAGCGCCACAGCAACCGCCGGTCGCGCGTTTGCAGCACGGCCTGGGCACGTGTGGGCTTGGCCAGCGTCAGCAGCAGCGCGGTGTTCAGCGTCTGCAGCGTGGTGAAGGTGTCGGCACCCATGCGCAGCGTGCGCAGGCGTATGCCGGCCAGCGTGGCCGACATCAAGGAACTGCGGGCGATGGCGCTGGCCTGCTGGTGCTTGTCCACCACCGAATGCAAGGTGGCGACATCGGCCGCCGCTGCGGTGGCAAAACAAAGGCGCAGGCTCGCGCCGGGCTGCAGGCGCACTTTCACGGCCAGCACGCACATCGGGTCGAGGCCGGTTTCCAGTTCTTCGAAGCCGTCATCAGCGGGCGTGCCGAAGTCGCGCAAGCCCGCCAGCGGCTGTGCCGGGCTGCGGTTGCGGCCACGCCAGGGCAGGCGGTCGGTCTGGTAGCGCAGCGCCGTCACCTCGGGCGCGGTTTCGGCCAGAAAGTGGGCCATGTGCAGACCGGCCTCGCCGGCCAGGCGCGGCTTGCGCTCGAAAAGCAGTGCACGTTGCGCGAGGTGGCCGCGCGCCTGCACGAACATCTGGCCGAATGCCGGGTGGGCCTCGTCGGAACGCGCCTCGGCCAGCGTGGGCTCGAAAGCCGAAAAGAGTTCGAGTTCGAGCACCCCCGTGCCGGTGTGCTGCAGCTCGACCTGGCGGAATTCAATGTCGTCTTCCGGGCTCACCCACACCGTCACCTGGGTGCGCAGCGTGAGCCATTGCGCCTGCAGCACCACACGGTCGGCGTGGAACTGGCTGAAGTAGCTGGCATCGGGGTCGGGCGCGGGGTGCTGGCTCAGCGACACCGGCGCTGCATCACCCCGGCGCAACCAAAGGAAGTGGCCGTGCGCGTCGCGCAGCGCGTCGTCGCGCCAACGGCCGAGGTCGCGGCCGAACAGGCTGCTGCGGCCAGCGCCATTGGCGCGCAGCGCTACGGCGTAGCGGCCGTTGCCCAGCAGGTGCGTGGGCTCGATGGCGTGCAGGCCAGGCGTCACTTCGCGCAGCAGCGTGGGTGCCTTGTGGCGCTGAGCCGCCGGTGCCGGGCCGGCCAGCGGCGCCACCAGGCGCGACACCTCGCGAGGCGCGCGTTCATGCAGCAGCGAGCTCACGGCTTCGAGGTGCGGGTCGGCCATGCCCCAGCGTTGCGCCGCGCCGTCCAGCAGCACGTTGGCCAGCGCCACGATGGTCATGCCCTGGTGGTGCGCCATCACGGTGTGCACGGGGGTCAGCGCTTCGGGGCCGGCCTGGCGTGCCGGCGTGAAGTCCAGCGCCTCGATGAAGCCCAAGGGCCCGCGCGCGCCCAGTCCCTGCAATGCGGCGTAGTTGATGCTGGCCGCGTGCGGCAGCAATTGCGCCGCCAGTGCCGTGGCGTAGGGCGCGATCACGAGTTCATCGGGGGGGGTGCGGCGCAGCGCCAGGCGCGGCACGCCCTGCGGCGCGTACTGGTAGGCCAGGGTGTGATCGCTGCCGGCATACGCGGATTCAGAGATGCCCCAGGGCACGCCCTGGGCGGCGGCAAAGCTGCGCTGTTCGGCCAGGGCCGACAGGCCGGCTTCGAAGAGCACGCTGCCGGTGGGCTCGTTCAGCACCAGCGTGGGCATGAGGTACTCGAACATCGAGCCCGACCAGGAACGCAGGCCGGCCATCGTGCCCACCGCGTAGAAGGGCCGGCCCAGGGCCGCCCAGTGCTGCACCGGCACATCGCCCTTGGCAATGGCCAGCAGGCTGGTCAGGCGCGATTCGCTGGCCAGCAGGTCATAGAAGCCCGCGTCGAGCTGTTGCTCGGCAACGCGAAAGCCGATGTGCAGCAGGTGCCGGCGCGGGTGGTAGAGAAAGCCGAAGTCGGGCGCCCAGGCCAGCGCCTGGCAACGCGCGGCCAGCGCGCGCAGCTGCAGCACGGTGTCGGCTTGAATGTCCGTCAGTTGTCGGGGCCCTTCACCCGCTGCGGAGTCTCTGGCGCTCAGCGCCGCACTGGCTGCGTCACCGGCCTCGGTGTGCGCCAGTTCCAGGCAGGCCTGAGCCACGGCCAGCAGGTGGCCGCTGAGGTTGCCGCTGTCGACGGTAGAGACATACATCGGCAGCAGCGGTTTGCCGTTGGCGGTGTCGTACCAGTTCAGGAAGTGGCCGCGGTAGCGCGGCAGGGTAGCCAGCGTGGCCAGCGTGGCCTGCAGGCGCTGCACCAGTTCAGCGGTGTCTATCCAGCCGAACTGGCGCGCGCAAGCCACGCTCAGCAGGTACAGGCCGATGTTGGTGGGTGAGGTGCGCCGCGCCAGCATTTCATGCGGCATGGTTTGCAGGTTGTCGGGCGGCAGGTACAGGTCTGCGGCGCTGACCGTGCGCTCGAAGCTGCGCCAGGTGTCGCGCGCCACGCCACGCAGATAGGCGCGGTCTTCGGCCGGGCAGTCGGCCGGCTGCGGCAGCAGGCCGCGATGGCTGGCAATCCAGCTCCACAGCGGTGCCGCGCCCCACAGCGCGCACAGAAGCAGGCTCAGCACCGGGTGGGGCGTGTCGACGGCCAGCAGTGCCGCGGCCAGACCGGCAGCCACCAGCGGCACCGGCCAGCGGCGGCGCAGCGCTGTGCCCAGGCTGGCACTGGCGGCGGCCTGCGCCGAGGCCGCCGTGGTCCACTGCAGCAGCAGGCGTTGGCTGAAGAGCACCCGCCACAGCGCCCGTGCCACCGCGTCCACAGCCGCCAGTGCGTGCTGCAGCAGCATGGCGCTGTGCCACAGGCCACCGCCAGCCGCGCGCAGCAGTTCGGCGCCGGCCTGGTAGGCGAAGTGGCGCCAGGCCACGTCTTCGCGGCTGGGGAAGGCGCCGGCCAGCGCGCCCAGCAACGGCCCGGCCGCAAACGCCGCCAGCACCAGCACGATGGCGGCGCCGGGCGAAACCAATTGGCCAGACAGCGCCAGCAGCAGCAGCGCCAGGCAGGCCGGCGGCACCAGTGAACGGCGCAGGTTGTCGGCCATCTTCCAGCGGTTCACCGCGCCCAGCGGGTAGCGCGCCGGCTGCACCAGTGAACGCAGCAAGATCGGCAGCAGCTGCCAGTCGCCGCGTGTCCAGCGGTGCACGCGCGAGGCCGCCACTTCAGCGTGGAAGGGGGCGTCCTCCACCAGCGTCACGTCGGTCACGGCGCCGCAGCGGGCAAGGGCGCCTTCCAGCAGGTCGTGGCTGAGCACCTGGCCTTCGGGCAAATTGCCGCCCAGCACGGCGTGCACGGCCTGCACGTCCATCAGGCCCTTGCCGGTGTAGCTGGCCTCGCCGAACAGGTCTTGATAGACCTCGGAGCTGGCTGCGCCGTAAGGGTCGATGCCGCTCTGGCCGGCAAAGAGGCGGTGGAAGATCGTGTCTTCGAAAGGCTTCGGCAGCGGCGTCACCAGACGTGGCTGCAGGATGCCGTAGCCGCCCTGCACCCGGCGGCCGTCGGCGCTGAGGCGGGGGCGGTTGGCCGGGTGCGCGGCCACACCCACCAGTTCACGCAAGCGGCCCGGCGGCAGCTGGGTGTCGCTGTCCAGCGTGACGATGTAGCGCGTGGCCAGCGCCGGGCGTGACACCGCCCCCAGATCGACAAAGGCCTGCGGCAGACCCGCCACGCCACCGGGCGCGGCCAGTGCCGCTGGCCCACTCAAACCCTCTGGCCCGCTTGAACACCCTGCGCCTTCGGCAAGCTCAGCCACCAGCTGTTCCAGCTTGCCGCGCTTGCGTTCCCACCCTATCCAGCGCGCTTCGCTGCGGCTGAAGCTGCGCCTGCGGTGCAGCAGGAGGAAGCGCGCGCTGCCGCTGGCGGCCGGTTCCTGGCCTTCGTTGAGCGCCGCCACGCGCGCGGCCGCCATGTCCAGCAGGGCGGCGTCGGCATCGGCGCGTGCCGTGTCGGCGTCGGCCCAGTCCGTCAGCAGCGCGAACTGCGCCTGCGGCTCGGGGTTGGCCAGCTGGTGTCGGCGCAAGGTGTGCACCAGCTCTTCGATGGCCGCAGCGTCGCTGAGCAGGGCCGGTACGACCACCAGCACCCGGTGTTCTTCAGGGATGCCCCGTGGCAGCGCCAGCCGCGGCAGCGGCCGCGGCCGCGTGCTTTCACTCAGCATGCGGTGCAGCAGTGCGATGACGGCCTCGGACGCCGGCCAGGCCAGCAAGACCAGCAGCGGCCAGCGCGGCCATTCGCTTGCAGCCCAGATGCTGCCCGGCAGCAGCGCCGCCATCAGCGCGACGGTACCGACCAGCACCGCGGCGAGGTAGAGCGGCAGCGCACCGCGCTGCGCCAGCGTGCGCAACGCCGCGGCCACTGGCTCGTGCAGGCCCAGCGAACGCCCCAGTGCCGCGCGCCCCGGGCCGTGCAACCAGTGGCCGGCGGTGGCCGTGACTGGCACATCCTCAGGTTCGGTCAGCGGCGGTGGGAAGCGCGCCGTCGACGGCAAGTTCCCGTGTGCTGATTCGTGCGCTGTTTCAGGCAACGCTGCAGACCGGTTCGCCGCGGCGTCTTCCGGCCCGCCACGTATCGACGCGAGCAGCGCCTGCGCCACCTGCATCTCGCTGCGGCGACTGCGTCGCGCCAGCGCTTCGATGCCGTGCAGGGTTTGGTCGCGGCTGCGGTGGTGCTCGGCGGCGAAGATAGCATCGCCCAGCATCAACTGCGTCAACGGGCTGGCGCGCGCCACGATCTCGGGCCAGTCGGCGTCGTTGATGGCGCGCAGCGCGTTCACCGCGTTGCTGACGCTCAGGTTGTCAGCCGTCTGCTCGGCATGTTGGCGGTCAGGCAGCGAGTCGGTCGGCGCCAGGCGCGTCTGCAATTGCTCTTGCAACCAGCGGCGCAGCGGGGGCGGCACAGCTTCGCCAGTGGTCTGGTGGGGGTCCAGCAGGCGCAGGCCCAGTTGCGCCAGGAAAGTGTGCTCGACGCCGCGCGCGGCCAGCTGCGTGCACAGGGTCTGCAGTGCGGGCAGGGTGCAGTGCGCGGGCTGGTCGCTGCAACGCCGGGCCAGTTCGCGCGCGGCCTGCTGCGTGGCCAGGCGCTCGGCCAGGCGGCGCAGGTTCTCCACCAGTACCACCCGCAGCGTGGTGGGCAGGGCCCACATTTCGGCCAGGCCGAGTTCACGCGTGGCCTGGTAGCCGCCCAGGTAATGCACCAGCAGGTCTTCGTCGAAGGCGCTGTCGCTGTGGGCGACGAAGGCCCAAGCCACGCCGTAGACGCGCGGCAGGCCGCCCAGTGCCTCGTTCTGCAGCACCGGCAGACCACCGAAATAGCTGCGCGGCAAGCCTTCGTGGATGGCCAGCAGTTGGGCGTCGATGAGGCCGAAGTTGTCCAGCAGCCATTGCGCTGCAGGACTGGATTCGTCACCTGCGGCGGCCTGTGCCGCAATCACGCCATGGGCTTCGCGCAGCACACGGATGTTGTCGCGCAGGCGCGGGAAAAACCCCGTGGCCCCCCACGCCGGGCGCTGCGCCGCGTGTGTCAGGCCCAGGCTGCTGCCATGCTGGGCAAAGCGCTGGGGTCCGAAGATTTCTGCGCGCACCGGCGGCAGCAAGGCCCCGGCTTGCGAACTCAACATGCGGCCCAGCGCCGGCGGAAGCCCCGGCGCCAGCGCAGCCCAGGCCGTCAAGGTGCGATCAATAGCCAGCCCGCGGTCAACACGACCATCACCACAGCCAGGCTGGAGACGAAATGTCCCAGCACGAAGCCGCGCACCAGCACGACCTTGCATTTCAGTTCAGCCAGGCGTGACTGAGCGGCCGAGCAGTGGTGCATGTGCGTGCAGAGTTCATCCAGCTCGGTGGGCCGTGTGTCGGGGCCCTGGCCATCGGCAGAGGTGGCCCACAAGGGCTGCGGAAGTGCGGAATGGGGTGTCATCGGCTGCATGGCGTTACTCGTTGGGCGTGGTGATGGGAATGGGCCAAGAACGAAGGGCAAAAGGCATGCCAGCGTTGTATGCGCCACGCTTGCCCATGTCTGTGCGCTGGCGCACCGCCTGGAGCGCTGGCCGGCTGTTTGCCCACGTCTCCCGATGTCTGTACGCTGCCGTACGCAGACGGCCTGCATCCGCTCTATGCTTCCGCTTTGGACATTCCGTGCGGTCAGCCCTGCGCGCGCCCGTGCCTGAACAATGAACCCGGAATTCGCGATGGCTGACACGCCCAACCCACGCTTCCACGCCGACTCCAGACTGAACCGTCTCATCCGCAGCCTGCCTGCGGAGGATTTTTTGCGTTGGCAGCCGCACTTGGAATCGGTAGACATGCCCTTGGGTCAGGTGATGTACGAATCCGGCCGGCAGATGAGCCATGTGTATTTCCCCACCACGTCCATCGTTTCGCTGCTTTATGTGATGGAAGACGGTTCCTCGGCCGAGATTGCTGTCGTGGGCAACGAGGGCCTGGTGGGAATTTCACTTTTCATGGGCGGTGAAACCACGCCCAGCCGTGCCGTGGTGCAAAGCGCCGGCGAGGGCTGGCGCCTTCGCGCGCGCATCGTCAAAGAAGAGTTCGAGCGCCCCGGCGCGGTGATGCACCTGATGCTGCGCTACACGCAGGCGCTCATCACGCAGATGGCGCAAACCGCGGTGTGCAACCGCCACCACAGCCTGGACCAGCAGCTGTGCCGCTGGTTGCTGTTGAGCCTGGACCGGCTGAACGGCAGCGAACTCGTGATGACGCAAGAGCTCATTGCCAACATGCTGGGTGTGCGCCGCGAGGGCGTGACCGAAGCGGCGCTGAAGCTGCAGCGCCGCGGCCTCATACGCTATTCGCGCGGCCACATCACGGTGCTCGACCGCCCGGGCCTGGAAGCCAGCACCTGCGAGTGTTATGCGGTGGTGAAGAAAGAGTACGACCGCCTGCTGGCCGACAAGACCGACAAGACCGACAAGACCGACAAGTCCGACAAGCCAGCCGGTTAGCGGCCGCCAATTCAGCGGCGGCGTGCAGGCGGGTGTCCGTACGGTTCTGCACAGAAGCGCCTGGGCTCGCGACGCACACTGCGCGCGTTGCCGGGAGGTTTCTTTGAACCCTGTCCAGAACCGTCTGATCGAACTCCTGCCCGCGCGTGACCGCGCTCGCCTGCTCGATGCATGCGAACCCGTGAACCTGGTCTCGAGCGAGGTGCTGAACGTCAGCGGCAGCGCAGTGCGCCATGTCTATTTTCCGACGCAGGCATCCATCTCTCTGGTTTCGCGCGTGGACGAGCACCCCGGCCTCGAGGTGGGCCTGGTGGGCCATGAGGGCATGCTCGGTACCGCGCTGGTGCTGGGTGTGGCCGCGGCGCCGTCGCGCGCGCTGGTGCAGGGCGCAGGGGCTTCATGGCGTATCAGCGCAGCAGCGTTTCGGCGTGAGCTGAAGGCCAGCGTGGCGTTGCAGCGCCAGCTTTCGTTGTATCTCTATGTCTTGATGTCGCAGGCGGTCTCCTCTGCCGGCTGCCTGCGCTTCCACCTCGTCGGGCAGCGGCTGGCGCGCTGGCTGCTGATGAGCCAGGACCGGGCGCTCGACGCGCAGTTTCCGGTCACGCATGAATTCCTGGCCTACATGCTGGGCGTGCGCCGCGTGGGCGTCACGGTGGCCGCCGGGGAACTGCGCAGCCGCGGCCTCATCGGCTACCACCGCGGCAAGCTGACGGTGCTGGACCGCCCCGGCCTGGAAGCCGCTGCGTGCAGTTGCTACGCCGCTGACCGTCGCGTCTACGCCCGTTACCTGGGTGAGTAGCGCGGCCTAGAGCCAGTCCTTCGGCAAGTACCCGGCCCGCCCCGACAAGTGACCGCGCAGCAAGCCTTGCCAGCCGCAGCCCTTGTCGGTGCAGGCATATCGACGCAAAGGCGTGGCACGGTAGGTCAGGAGCGCCAGCACGCGATCGGTGAAGTGGCGGGGGCGGCGCTGCAGGGCCTGGCGGCAAGCGGGACAAACCAGCGACGGTGCCTTGGTGGCCGGCGAAACCTTCTGCGTGTAGATCATGGGCAACTATTCGCGCGATGCGGTGGCCCGTCGGTGCGGCGGCGCACTTGCCGGGGGGATAAGCCGGTGGGACAAGCCGTAGCACAAGCCGGGGCACAAGCCGGGGCACAAGCGAGCGCAGTGGCAGCCGCACAGGCAGGTGCAGACGCCTGGCCTGTCGGAGCAGCGCCGACAGCATGCCGTTCGGTACGCCAGCGTACGGAACAAGGCACATCGCTTGCCTAGACTCCTGACATCGAGGCCTCCACCACGGAGGCGGGAGCGCCGAAAATGAGCCTGACCACCATCTTGTTGATCGTTCTCGTGCTGATGCTGGTGGGTGTCGTCCCCGCATGGCCGCACAGCCGCTCTTGGGGTTATGGCCCGAGCGGCGTGCTGGGTCTGGTGGTGGTGGTGTTGCTGGTGTTGCTTTTGATGGGGCGCCTGTAATGTCTGCCGTAATGTCTACCGTGATGGCGCAGGTGAGGTCGTTGCCGGTGCGGCTGCGGGTGGCCAGCCGTCGTTCGGCCAGCGACCGTGGCGTGCTCGACCACGACATGCTGATGGGCGCTGTGGCGAGCCGACTGCAAGCCTTGGTGGATGCGCCGCCACCAGCGCCCGAAGCGTTGCAAGTGGCGTTGCGCGACTGCGCGCAGGCGCTTGAGTCGCTGCGCCCTGCGCTGGTGCAGGAACGGGGCTGCGGAGAAAGACTGGAGCGCGAAGTGCTGGAATTGCGCCGCGCATTGGCTGAGGCTCGGCGGGAACTGGCCGGCAACCGGGATGGAGAACGCCGCGCCTTGCACATCACCGAGCACGACGCCTTGACCTCGCTGCCCAACCGCAACTGCTTCCAGGCTCGCCTGGAGGAGGCGCTTGTCAACCATGCCGCGACTGCCGGTGGCAGCACCGAAGCCGAAGCTCCCGCACTGGCCGTAATGTTTCTCGATCTGGATGACTTCAAACCCATCAACGACAAGCACGGGCACCAGACTGGAGATGAACTGCTGCGCATCGTGGCCCAGCGTTTGAGCCGTTCCCTGCGCGGTGGTGACATGGTTTGCCGGCTCGGCAACGACAAGTTCGCCTGTCTTCTGTTCACCCCGACGGGCCGAACACAACTGAGCCACGTCGCGTCAAAGCTTTTCGATGCCGTGTCGGCACCGCTGTCGGTCGGGCCACTGCAGTTGGTTGTGCATCCGAGCATCGGTATTGCGATGGCTCCGCATGACGGCAATTCCGCGGCAGCCCTGCTGCAACGTGCCGACAGTGCGATGTACCGCGCCAAGCGGCGTCAACTCGGATACACCTTCTACGACCAGCACGTGGATACCTGAAAAGCCCAGCGGCTTCTCCGCGCCGGTGCGGAGGAACCGCTGGCTACCTTCGTTCAGTGACGCTGGCGGCTCAGCATGCTGACCAGCGCCATCAGCGTGGCGCCTGCTGCGGCAGCCATCAGCATCGACTTCACGGGTTCATCGCGAATGTAGGTGGCGGTGTTTTCCGTGGCGCGATGGGCACGGTCCACCATGTGTTGCGAAGTGTCGCGCAGAGCGGTCACGCCGCGCTGTGCAGCGCCGATGGCTTGTGCGCTGGCGTGGTCTGCAGCAGCAGCGGCACGGTCGATGGCTTGATGGGTGGTATCCGGGTTCATGGCTGTTCTTTCGAAGGGTTGTGGGAGGGAAGGGCGGCACATAGGCTGCGCGGCTGCAAGCAGTGTGCAATGTGCAACCCCGCTCGGCCATAGTCTGGCAAGCACCGACGTTGTGGGTGCAGAGGCGACAGACTTGTAGGACAAGGTGAGGTTCGCCTAGCCCCGACCAATCCCCAACCGAGCCCCAACCGAGCCCCAACAGCACCGAGAGCCCGGGTCAGCCTTTCATGCCGGTTCCCTCTTGTCTCGCCTGCGCGACTGCGGGCCCCGATACCGGCAGCGTCAGCACCACGCTCGTGCCGTGGCCCGGCTTGGAGTGCACGCGCAACCGGCCTCGTTCAGCCTCTGCACGAAACCCCATGCCCACCAGGCCGTAGCGGCGCGTTCGCGGCGCAGCCGTGTCGAAACCCACACCGTTGTCGCGGACCGTGAGCCGCACGTTGTCACCATGGCGGGCCAGGCTGATCCATACCGCGCTGGCCTGCGCGTACTTGCTGATGTTGGTGACCGCCTCTTGTGCAATTCGGTAGGCCACCGTTTCGGCCGCTGCCGAAAGGGGCGCCGCGGTCAACGCCAAGTGCATATCTACGCCGGCCCGAGCGCCGAATTCACGCCCCAGAATTTGCAACGTCACCGCCAGCCCCAGATGGTCCAGCGAAGAGGGCCGCAGGTCTTCGGTGATGCGGCGCTTCAACGCGATGACGCTGTCCAGCGTGCTGGTCAGGTGGGTCAGCCGTTCCAGTGAATCTTCGGCCACCGGGGCGGCTGCAGCCATCGCGGCGACCAGGCGCGAACGCAAGCGCGCGGCGTCCAGTTTCGCCGACGTGAGCAACGAGCCCAGTTCGTCGTGCAGGTCGCGCGCTAGCCGCGCACGTTCGTCTTCACGAGCTGTCTGGAGGTGGTGCGTTAGCTGGGTGAGCTGGCTCGCACGCTGCAGAGCTTCAGTGCTGAGGCGGCGGTTGAGGGCCTGCAGCCGCACCGTGGCCAACGAGCCCTGGGGCCGGCGGCGGCGCGCTTTCATCTTCATGCCAGGGCTTCCACCGGTGCACCGCCCGCGCCCGCGCAGGCCTCGTCACCATGGCAGGCAGCACCAGCCCCCTGCACTGCACGTTTCGGCACTTGCGCGTCAGTGCGACAGGCTCGCCGCGGTCTCTCGGCAGTAGGCGAGCAGGTCTTCGATGTCGCCAGACTTGTCGAAGACGCGTTCGGCACCCAATTCAAGGCAGCGCTGACGAACCTCTGGGTTGGCATAGTTGCTCAGCACCACCGTGCGCAGCGGTTTGCTGCGTTGGTGCGTGGCGCGCAGTACACCCAGGCCAGAGCCGTCGCCCAGAAACAGATCGACGATAACCAGACCGGGTTGGTGAGCGGGGTCGGAAAGCCAACCGACGGCTGCCCGTTCACCGCTGGCCCAGCCCACCACTTGCACGTCAGCCAGTTCTTCCAGCGTCGCGACGAGGTCGTGGCGGATCAGCGGGCTGTCTTCGACAAGGTAGGTTTGCAACGGAAACATTCGCGGTGGCATTGACGGGAGCGACGGCGGGTGGCCAGCATTTGCTGCAGTGTGACTGCTTCGGCTCTGCAACGCCAGGGACGCGGACCCGCGTGACGCGTCAGACCCGTCCTACAGGCCCAGCCCTCATTCCACTTCAAAGGGGGCGCTGCGGCAGCGTGCGGTGGCGAACCGACTGCGCGCTCGGCGCGCAGCAAATTCAACACCATGACGCAGCCCCAGACTCAGCAGAACCCCAGATCCAGCGCCGATGCGCGCGGCTTGCGGGGCGCCCGCGGCTGCCCGCATTGCTGCGGCCCTACCGCGCGGGTGGCGCGCACGTTGCCTGATCGCGTGCTCAGCCTGTGGATGCCGGTGAAACGCTATCGCTGCTGCGCTGTGCTCTGCAACTGGGAAGGCCTGCTGCTGTCGCGGCGGCAGCAACACGCTGGTGCGAACGATGCGAAATCAACCTTGTCGGGCGATACCGACTTGTTGCCCGAAGCGGCCCCCACGAAGCAGCCCGCCTTGATCGCCTTCCGCTCGCGCATGCCGTGACATTTACGAGTCAGGGTGTGCAATGTGCAAGGGACGGTCGCCTTCGGGAAACGAGCCAAAGGCGCCCGCATCGGGGCACTTGCGCAGCCGGTGCCTTCAGTTGTCGCCGTGCCCGATGCAAAAGGCGTGGGCGTCCACCGCCATGCCGCGGCCGGCCGCACCTTCGAAGAAGAAGGGCGTGCGCGGGCGCGAACGCGACACCACCTCGTTCAGCGTGCCGGCCTCGTAGAGACGGCCGTTCTGCATCACGTGGGTGATGCGGTCGCTCTGGCGAATGTCGTTGAGCACATCGCCGTCGATGATCACCAGGTCGGCCAGCTTGCCCACTTCCAGGCTGCCGAGGTCAGCGTCCAGGCCGAAGTGGCGCGCCGGGTTCAGCGTGGCGGTGCGCAGCGCTTCCAGCGGTGTCATGCCGCCTAAAGCGAACATCCACATCTCCCAGTGGCTGCCCAGGCCTTCACGCTGGCCGTGAGCGCCGATCATCGCGGGCACGCCAGCGCGCTGCAGCATGGTGGCCGTGCGGGCCACGCGGATGACGTTGAAGTCTTCCTGCGGCGCAGTGGGCCGCCGCACCGCGCGCGCCTGCAGGTTGCCTGCGGGCACGAACTTCGTCAGCAGCGGGTGCTTCCAGACTTCGGTGCGCGCGTACCAGTAGTGCTCGCCGTCCAGCCCGCCGTAAGCCACATTCAAGGTCGGCGTGTAGCCCACTTTCGTCTGCTGCCACAACTGCACCACATCGTCGTACACCTCGGCGATCGGCAGCGCGTGTTCCAGCCCGGTGTGGCCGTCCACCACCATGCTCATGTTGGCCTGGAACACCGAGCCGCCTTCGGGCACCACCATCATGTTCGTCTGGCGCGCGGCCTCCAGCACCATCTGGCGCTGTTCACGGCGCGGCTGGTTGTAGCTCTTCACGCTGATGGCGCCGGCGCTCTGCTGGCGCTTCAGGTGCGTGAGTGCATCGTCCAGGTTGTTCACCACCGCCGTGGCGCCGCCCTTGGCGCCGTACAGGATGTTGCCGGTGCCGTAGATGCGCGGGCCCAGCACCTTGCCGGCACGCTGCAGTTCGGCCTGCGTGAAGATGTGCTGGTTCTGGTTCGACGGGTCATGCAGCGCCGTCACGCCGAAGGCCAGCGAGGCCAGATTGACCCAGCTTTGCTGCGGCACCAGACCATCTTCGCCCATGCCGCCGTGCCAATGCGCGTCGATGAAGCCCGGCACGATGGTCTTGCCCTTGGCGTCGACACGCCGCGCGTCGGCGGGGATGGTCACGCTGCCGGCCGGCCCGATGGCCGCGATGCGGTGGCCGTCGATCACGATCACCGCGTCTTCGATCACTTCATCTGCCTTATCACTGCCGCTCATGCCGCGCATGGTGGCCACGCGCGCGCCGGTGATGGCGATGCGCCCGCGCGGGCGGTCACTCGCCTGCGCGAAGCCGATCTTCACGCCGGCTGAGGCTGCCTTGAAGACAGCAGGCTTCTCGCCAGCCGGCAACGGCGCGGTGATTGGGAGAAAGGCCTCGGCCAAGGCCGTGGTGAAGAGTTCGTCGCCGCTGCTGAAGTGCACACGCTGGCTGTCGCCACTGAAGTGCAGATGGGTGCCGGTGTTGAAGCTCAACTGCCGCACGGGCACGGCCTCCATGCGCGGGCCCACGGTCAGCGGTTTGCCCGTGGCGGGCATGGGCGCGGCGTAGGCCTGGAAACGCTCCACCCAGCCGAGCCAGCGGCCATCGGGCGAGAGCGCGTATTCGCTGACGAATTCGCCACGCGCCACCTCGGTTTCCTGGCGCGTGGCGAGCGAGATTCGCCACAGCGCACGGCGCACGTCCACCTCGCTCGGTTGGCTGGTGCGGGTAATGAAGAGCTCGTCACTGCGCGCGCCGAAGATCGGCGCGTCGCCGTCCTTGCTGATGCGCTGCGGCTCGCCCTCGCCGTCGGCCTGCGCGGTGTAGATACCGGTGTCCAGCCCGTACCAGGGCGAGATGAGGAAGCTGCCGCGCGACTTCACGTAAGCCACGGTCTTGCCGTCGGGCGACAGGCGTGGGCCGAGGTACTTGCCGGGCGTGGCCGTGATGAGTGTTTCGCGGCCGCTGGCCAGGTCGAGCTTACGCACGGCACCGAGTTGCTGGTCGTGCCAGCTGACATACACCAGCTCACGGCCGTCGCGGCTGAAGCTGGGGAAGAACTCGAAGTGCTGGTCTTGTTTCGTGAGGCGGCGCGGCGCTGCGCCGTCCTTCAAATCCTTGATGTAGAGCTGGCCCAGCGCCGAATACACCACGCGGCCGCCATCGGGCGACACCGTCGCCCAGCGCAGCTGCTTCACGTCAAACTGGTCGGGTGACACCACCTGCGGCACACGCAGCGCGTCGCGCACTTCGCGCGTGTGCTGCACGCGAAAGGGAATGTCTTTGGCCGTGCCCTTGAAAGGTTCGACCTTCCACAACTTGCCCTGCGACCAGACGACGATGTGGCGGCTGTCGGGTGTCCACGCAAAGTTGGGGTAGACACCGTACACCGACCAGGCTTCCTGCAGGTCGCGTTCAAGCTGGCCCCAGGCCGGTTTCTCTTCGCCGGTCTTCAGGTCCTTGAGGAACAGCGTGCTCTGGTTGCGCACACGGCGCACGAAGGCGAGGTGCTTGCCATCGGGCGAAGGCACGGGCCGGATGGCGCCTCCCGGACCCGTGACGAAGGGCTCGACGCTGCCGTCTGCCAGGCTCTGGCGGAAGATGCGAAAGATCTCCTTGTTCGAGTCCTTGTTGTACTCAAAGGTGTTGCCCGGCGTCGTGTCGCGCGAGTAGTACAGCCACTGGCCGTCAGGCGAAATCGCCGGCTCGCCCAGGTCCTTCTGCCAGTTCGGCTTTTCGTTCAGCTGCACGCCTTTGCCACCGTCGAGGTGGTAGAGCCAGATCTCGCCGCTGCCGGCCGAGCGTGTGCCGGTGTAGTGCTTGCGCGCGGCGATGTACTGGCCGTTCGGGTGCCACACCGGGTTGTTGAGCAGCCGGTAGTCTTCGCTGGTGACGGCACGCGCACCGCTGCCGTCCGTGCTCATCACCCACACGTTGTCACCGCCGCCGGCATCGGTGACGTAGGCGATGCGTTTGCCGTCGGGCGAGAAGCGCGCCTGGTGGTCCCAGGCCATGCTTGTGGTCAGCGGCCTGGCGTCGCCACCGGCCATGGGCAGCAGGTACAGATCGCCCAGCAGGTCGAAGACCAGCGTCTTGCCGTCGGGGCTGACGTCCACGCTCATCCAGGTGCCGGTGCGCGTGTCCAGCTTCACGGTGCGGGCGGCGCCGGGCGGCTTGTTCACATCCCACTT
>Ga0105048_10002475_pt1 | contig 30028 bp, 32 predicted proteins | sample MAT05_FD_78382 | JGI IMG/M metagenome (GOLD analysis project Ga0105048, IMG submission 78382) | Freshwater microbial communities from Lake Fryxell liftoff mats and glacier meltwater in Antarctica - MAT-05 | ecosystem: Environmental > Aquatic > Freshwater > Ice > Liftoff microbial mat | place... | reverse complement strand
CCTAATTTTGAATCATTTATTGGCATTTCCTGCACGGTAAATTCTGGGTTTTTGCGGTTAAATTCACCTGTCCACGATCACCCCTAAAGGGTGCATCGGGATCATGCGTTTTTTTAGGTTGTAAACCAATGCAGACATCATTACATGGTTGCTGTTATTTCCATGGCTTCTCTAATATCGCTTTTTTATTCCCCATTTTTATGTATTTTTACACCCATTATAAGGGTTTGTCTTGTGGATAGGGTACTGGCGTTTTTTCACAGACTACCTTTAGTTGATTTTATCTGCTGCAACTAAATTCTTAAAGAATATGATTCACAGTGTATACGATTTTAGGTCATAGTAGATTTCTATTGAAGATTTTGGGCTAAATTGCACCCTTAATGGGCAAGAATATTAGTGAACTTTCGGGCAGACAAGGGTTGTCCAACAATTTATTTGAGCAAATAGGGAGACTGTCAAAAGAAACTGGAACTCCTTCCAAGGAAAGTATGGAGGAATTGGCCGATAAATTCCTGATTGGCAAAGCGAATGTTTACGGCGCGGCCAGTTTTTACGATTTTACCCGCGAAGACAATAAGGGCAAAGAGGTTTATGTATGCAATGGCAGTGCCTGTTTATGCGCAGGAACCCAAGAAAATTTGCAAAAAACAATCATAGATAAAGTAGGTGCAGACAAGGTTGGCGAAATGTGTTGCTTGGGCCGGTGTCATGAAAACAATGCTTTCAATTACAAAAACAGAAATTATTCTGGAAAAGATATAGATCAATTAGATGCAATTTTAAAAGGAGAATACCAAAGCAAAGAAACATATCATGTAGAATCTGTAGGTACACCCGTTTTAACAATCCCGTTCATGGGTATTGAGCCATTTTATGAAATGTGGAAGCGAGCACTGAACACAGATGTGAATGCATTGCTCGGCGAAATTAAGGAATCTGGGGTAAGAGGGCGCGGGGGTGCTGGCTTTCCAATGTCGTTTAAGCTTGAAAGTGCAAAAAATACAGTCAACGAAACCAAATTCATTGTGTGCAACGCCGATGAAGGCGATCCCGGGGCATACAGCGACCGTTATTTACTAGAACAGCGACCACACAGTGTAATTCTGGGGATGATGTTGGCGGGATACATCACAGGCGCAAATTGGGGTGTTTTGTATATCCGCGGCGAATATCCCGAAGCGGTTGAAATTTGTGAAACTGAAATTAAAAAGCTGCATGATGCTGGATATTTAGGATCAAATATTATGGGCAGTGGATTTAATTTTGATTTTAAAGTAATTATGGCACAAGGTGCTTACATCTGTGGTGAGGAAACTGCATTGTTAAGTTCCATTGAAGGTCAGCGACCCGAAGTGCGCATTAGACCCCCTTTCCCCACGCAGCAAGGATTGTTTAACAAACCCACAGTCGTTAATAATGTAGAAACATTGGCATGCTTGCCATGGATTTTAGACAACGGCGGTAAGGCATTTGCGGCTATTGGTCGTGGAAAAAGTACAGGTACAAAATTGATTTCTTTGGATGGCTATTTTAACCGTCCCGGAATTTACGAAGCAGACATGGGAACACCTCTGTCAGTAGTGATAAACGAACTGGGTAAAGGTTTTCGCACCGAAATTAAAGCCATGCACATTGGCGGACCTTTGGGAGGATTGGTACCTGTAGAAAAAATCAACGATTTAACTTTGGATTTTGAAAGTTTCAACCAAAACGGATTTTTAATGGGCCACGCATCTGTAATTTGTTTGCCCAAAGATTACCCGTTGATCCAATATATCGAACATTTATTTCAATTTACTGCGCACGAAAGCTGCGGCAAATGTTTTCCATGCAGAATTGGAAGCACAAGAGGGTATGAATTGATGAAAAAAGCGCGTACTGAAAATTATAAAATAGACCGCACCTTAATTGTAGATTTGTTGGATACCATGGAAGCGGGAAGCCTCTGTGCTTTGGGCGGTGGATTGCCATTGCCAATAAAAAACGCATTGAAATATTTTGATAATGAATTGGCGGAATATATAAAATAAAAAAATTTATTTTTGCATTGAAAAAAGGCATTATTTATATTGGTATTATTCTACATTTTTATTGGGCTTCAGCCCAAAAAACAAATTTTATTTGTGGTGCTGTAAATTTTGAATATCTGCACTTTGGTATTTGTGCGCCAATTTATAAGAGATTTAAATTCCAAACAAGCGTGGGATTCAAACCTTATGGTTTTCGAAAAACGGAAATTTACACTTTTAATAACAGGTTAAATTACCAAATATTTAAAAATGCCAGGTTGTCTAAATTTAATGTTGCAATTAATTCTATTTTGTGGTACTTTAACAACGTTTCTAATCAATTTTTTAATTTTTCCGTTGGTCCAGAAATTGGATATTATGTTGCTCAGTATAGGCTTGAGCTACATGCAGGAATTGTATACAATTCTGTATTAAAATATACGAGAAAAACTTACAATGAAATTGGATGGCCTAACAATTGGATGCCTTCTTTTGGCTTAATTTTTCATCTTAATAAAAAACAATGAAAATTTTCCCAATCACCCTATTTTTAATACTCACGGTTTCTTGCGAGAAAGTACATTATTACCCCGACAAACCTATCGTAGGGTTAAAAGCCGCAATGGCGCACAGAGGAGGAAGAACAAATGTATTAAGAGAAAATTGTTTATCTACCTGTATTGAAGCATTAAAAACCGAAGATGGGGTTGAGATTGATATCCAAATAAGCAAAGACAGAACAATTTGGCTCACACATGGATTAAAAGTTGAAAATTGTAGTGGCGAATTAAATTACTTTCCTGAAACGAAGGATTCCACAATTGAAAATATCGATTCCTGCAATGGAAAACCGATTGGCTATACTAAATTTGAAGAATTGATTTCTTATACAGCAGTAAATTGTCCCAATAAAAATATAAATGTTGACCTTAAAGGCTGGTTCCCATGCAGTGGTAGTAGTTTAGACATATTAAGCATGATGCGTTTGGAAATAGAACAAATCATTAAAATTGGTATTAAATACAATTATTTGGATCACCTGCAAATTGAGACAGGTGCGGTTTCAGTGCTAAATTGGGGCAAAAAAATATCAAGCAAAGTGAATACGTATTTAAATGTATATGGTGATTTAGAAAGGGGTATTTTAATTGCTCTTCAAAATAAACTTTCTGGCATTTCCTATAAATTGCACATAGGAGATGAATTGACCCCGGACTACGTGCATTTATGTCACAAAAAAGGATTGCGGGTAATTACATGGAATGTAGTGGATGATCTAGAATTAAAGGCACTGCAAAACATTGGAGTTGATTTTACAGAATATGATATAAATTAATTTATTTTTTTAACAGAAACTTTAATATGAATATTTTCAATAAAATAATATTTCTTTGTATCACGTTTTACGGCACTGCTTGCGTTACAAAAAAAATGCCTAAAGAAATAAGTTTTGGTGGTATTTGGGGTCATGATGCTGCAAATAATTGCGGAAAAGACACCGCATTAAACCCATTGCAATCTGGTGTCAAATTATTCAAAGACGAACAGAAAAAGATTGAGACAAAAAATATACCAATCAACCTGTTAATTCGTAAATTTAAGACTCGCAATTTGTCAGATTCTTGCGATATCATTTTTTTAAATAATGGGGACGAGGTATTTGGCAAAGTGCTTGAAATTACTTTAACAGAAGTTAAATACAAACGTTGCGACAATCTTAATGGTCCATTGATTTCCATTTCAAAATCCGATGTATTTATGGTTAAATATCCTAACGGTAAAAAGGATGTTATTAAATCACCAGAACCACCTAAAAAATCGGAGGTAATAAATAAGGCAATTGAAACGCCACCGCAAAATGAAGGTATAATATTTTCAGGCGGTGGTGCGATCGGTTGTTTAATAGGATTGTTTGGAATTTTTGCACCACTACCAATCTTTTTATTGACACTTTTTGGGTTGGCCAGCATGATTTTAGGTATTACCAGCCTGGTGAGCATAGCCAAAAGCAATGGCACAAAAAAGGGTACTTTCTTTGCCGTGGTTTCTATAATTCTTGGAATGTTTATTCTGGGAGTTTTGGTGCTACTTACTTTGTAAATCTGCGCTAAAATACCCAATTTCTAAAGTAGAATTACATCTGATTATTCTATGTATAGTGCGATACCTTCAACTGCAAGTAATGGCCGAAACATAAATCCAGCGGCTAATTCAGAATTTATTGGTTCAATTACATATACTCGGGCAAAAGCTGTTGTTTCTGTAAATGGCGCTACGGTGGATACTTTCGGAGGCAGCGGCAGGAAGAAACATCACATATACCTTGCCATCTGCTTCTTTGCCGAAATAGAATGCCATGCTGGCTCCTGGCTCAATTGCATTCATAACTTCCATCATATTTTCTTTGGATATGCTTCCACCGCGCACTTGTGTTGGGTCGTCCAAATCTTTAAATCCGTTGCGTGCTGTTTCAAAGGCTGTCCAAGTTAGAAATTGACCATTGGCTGCTTTTGTGTGGGCAGTGCCATAGACAGCGGCTATTGCGCTGGTATTGTCTTTAAGGGCAGAGGATGCCGTGGCTTTATTAATGCTGTTTGTAAAAAAACCAAGAATTGTGGCAGAGATAAAACCTGCGGTGAAAATGAGGAGGGAGGTGTTTTTTTTCATAATAGTATTTTTCAAATATATAGTAATTTGGCAACAAATGGGCATTTATTGTTGTTTTACACTTTCATATAACATCCAATGCGCCTCGCTGCGCTGAGGACTTGGCATTTTCCATCAAGGAAGGAAGCCTTCAAAATATGCGAAAAAATGAAAATAAAAAAAAGGATTGTTTTATTTCAATGAATAGGCTGCGATTCTGTCGGCAACATTTTTGCGAATATCCAAATAGAATAAATTATAATCCCCGATATGATAATTGGGATTGTGATAAAATTTACTTCCAGGAAATTTAGGTTTGGTAATCCACAAATACCCTTCGTGCACTTGAGCATCGCAAATGCAAGGTAGGGGTTTATTAAAGTTGCGCAATACTGCCCCTTGGTGATTCAATTTAGAAACATAAGTGGTGTCCATTTCCCAGCTTATAGGATTATGGCAAACCAAACGGGACGCATCGCCGGCCTTCCAACTTGGAACATAACCCCTTTCGTAAGTTCGCCAAGAGACATAACATCCGGTTTGAGAAGAATCTCGGCACGGCAGTATGTGTGGAAAGGAATCTAAGGTCACAGGCATGCCTACCAAGTAAGCCACAACCAGTTGAGATTGCAGCCGTTTATCTTGAAAAAAATCGCGCAACAACCTCGCCGCATGAATGGTGCCTTGGCTATGTGCTGCAATGACAATGGGACGCCCGTGGTTGTAATTTATTAAATAGTATTCAAAAGCCGCTTTCACATCCGAATAGGCCAAGTCTAAAGCAGCTTGTTTATCCTCTTTATAGGGTGTAATGAAACAATAGTAATGCGCTTGTCTATAGCGTGGGGCATAGACTTTGCAACTGCCGTTGAAAACAGACGCTTGATAATATATAGGCGATTCGTCTACATTTTTATTGTGCCCTTTATTTTTTACATCTGCATTCCATTGGAATGAATCATCGGGCTTGCCAGTGTAAGTTGTAGGGTGAACGTAGAACACATCTGCAGCAGCGGTGGACTGCAAATCTTTAAACTTCCGGGGGGCCTTGTCTGCTTGGTCATTGCGATCTGGGAGAGCCGCCCAATTGTTTGTATTGTTGTAAACTGGCGCCGCTGGCTTTGGACTTTGTGAAAAACGAATGGGCAGCAGCGTGCGCTGGGCAAAGTTTACATGCGAAAAAAACAAGCACAAAAGCCAAATAAAAAGTTTGTGGAATCGCATCAAATCACATTAAATTCCACGTTACCAAGGCCTTCTACAAAGGCGGTAACTTTATCGCCAGCATGTATAAAGGCAGCAGCGCTTGCAGCACCTGCCATTACATACATGCCACCCAGAATGGGTTCGTTGTATTGTGCCGCAAGGCGACTTGCTGCGCAAAGTGCTTTCCAGGGGTCACCTAAGATGTCTGCACTGTTGCCTGTTTCGGCATTTTCGCCATTGATTTTAAGTGAAATAGGTAAGTTGTTAATTTCCACTTGGGGTCTATGCCAGCTGCCGAGCACAAAAGCTGCTGACGAGCAATTGTCGGCCACCACGTCTTCCAGCGAAAATTTAAAATTTTCGTAGCGACTGTCAATTATTTCGATGGCAGCGCAAACACCCAAAACGTAGTCTCGCACTTCATCTATACTTAGTTCACGGGTAATGTCTTTGGCGATGCGAAAACAAATTTCGGGTTCGGCACGTGGATGAATGTATTTCGAAAATTCTATATTGCCGCCTTGTGTAACCAGCATGGTATTGGTTAAACGACCCCAAATCATATCGTGCACGCCCATTTGTTGCATTTTGGCTTCGCTGGTAAATCCCATTTTTACGCCAATCAAACGTTCACCACGGTCGGTGCGGGCTTTAATGGAAAGGCGTTGCACCTCATAGGCATCGGCTAACGAAATGGGAACAAAGTTGCTGATTTGCGGAACCGCGGTGGCATTGGTAGCAGCGTCGTCGAGGTATTGAGCCAGATTGGGTAAAGAATGTTGTGTGGTCACTTTGCAAATATAATACAATGAACATTGCCAGAAAGCTGAATTGCAATTGGATTTTTACTTGTATAAATATTTAACTTTGTGGCTATGTCTCAAGAATCTATTGCCAATATTGAAGAAGCTGCAAGGCGATTGCGAGATGCAGCCAAAACGGGCATTCTGTGTGCACCTGTGAGAGAGCTTATTGGTGAAACAAACCAAGAAGTAGCCTACAAAGTGCAGTCCATCAACAACAAATTAAAATTGTCTAATGGAGCTAAGGTTGTAGGTAAAAAAATAGGACTTACTTCTTTTGTTGTCCAAAAACAATTAGGGGTGAACCAACCTGATTTTGGTTTGTTGCTCACTGGCATGCAAATTTTGAATGGGGGAGAGGTTCCCTGGAATGAGTGCATGCAGCCCAAGGCAGAAGCGGAAATCGCCTTTGTAATGGCAACTGGAGTTGAAGATGAAAATGCAACAGAACAAGATATTTTGGATGCAACGGAGTATGTATGTGTAAGTTTGGAACTGGTGGGCAGCCGCATAGAAAATTGGGACATACGCATTACAGATACGATTGCAGACAATGCCGCAGCGGCGCATTTTGTTTTGGGTGATAAAATGGTAGAGCCCCATGGATTTGATTTTACAGGTTGCACCATGCGCATGACAAAAAATGGGGAGGTTTGCAGCGAAGGCAGAGGGGAAGCGTGCTTGGGTTCTCCAGTAAAAGCAGTTTTGTGGTTGGCAAAAACCATGGTTAAAATGGGAACCCCTTTGGTTGCAGGCGATATTGTTTTGTCTGGCGCTTTAGGTCCTATGGTCAATGCGTCGCAAGGTGATAAATTCGAAACGGAGGTGGAAGGATTGGGAAAGGTGTCGGTAACGTATGGTGGATAATGTTTTATTTCACCAATTCAATTAAACCAGCAGCTTGAAGCTCAACAGGCACGGTATGCTTTAAACCATAACTGTTGATGGTTAAACCTACATTTACGGTTAGTGCATAGTTTAGCAAATCTTTGTCGGTAACCACACGCCAAGCCAGTTTTACTGGATGCAAAATTTTTACTTCAATCGGTAACGTATAGGTTTTCACCGTGCCTGGTTTTATTATGATATGCGGGGGAAGGTAACCGCTGGAATACAAGGTATTTTTAATTTTGAAATAATAGACGGCGTTGTTCAATTCCATATCCACAAATTTGCCGTTATTTATAACCATTAATGTCACATTAACATGAAATGATTTTTCAAAGATTTTATACTTACCTCGCGTGGCACCTAGTACTTTTATTTCTGGCAATACTGGGCAAAGCACACGTGTCTTTTTATGATAAGAAAAAGTGTGTTTGCCTATGAAACTTTTACTTTGCACAGATATACTGGCTTCCAAATCCGTAGAGTCTTTGTTTTTTGTGCTTAAAATCACTTTGTTTAAATCCGCAATTAGAATATTTATGGGCAAATGGATTGTATCCTTAGCATTACCGAGCAACTTGAGTTTCATTGGCAATTGTTCTTCCGCCAATTTTATGCCGTTCAAAATAATTGAAAATTTTAAAGTATCAATTTCCATTTTAAAGGGCATTTTGTTTTCTACTATTAAGCTAATATTCACCAGCGCTTTTTGCCCATTGAGGTTGATTTGAATTCGGCTTACATCTTCAATGTTGGGTAAAACCAGATTCAATGCTTTTTTGGGGAAATAGAAAAAATAAAAAACCAAGGCTGCCAAAAGCAAAAACAACAATATAAAAAAGGCCAGCCAGATAGGATGCTTTAATCCTTTTTTGTGCGGTGGTTTTCGGATTGACATTTTGAATGCAAAAATCTTTGAATTTGGGTTTTATTTTGTTACACCCATTCATAAAACAGTTACAAATTTCGCAGGTTTGGGTTCTTGTAATTACAAACCTTGTATTAGATTCGCGGCATTCCATGGCAAAAGTAAAAGTAGCAATCATCGGTTCGGGCAACATTGGCACCGACCTAATGATAAAAATAATCCGAACATCCTCTGTATTAGAGATGGGTGTTTTTGTGGGTATAGATCCTGCCAGTGATGGTTTAGCTCGTGCGGAGAGAATGGGAATAAAAACTACATCAAAAGGGGTAGAAGGTCTATTAGCAATGCCAGAGTGGAAGGACATAGAATTGATATTTGACGCGACTTCTGCTAAAGCCCATAAGCACAATTACAATTTGATTTCTAAATACCCAGGGAAAAGAATGATTGATTTAACCCCTGCGGCCATAGGCCCTTTTTTGGTACCACCCGTAAATTTTGACTTACATACAGATGCCATGAATGTGAACATGGTAACCTGCGGCGGGCAAGCTACAATACCGATTGTTGCCGCCATTTCTAGGGTGGTCAAAGTGCATTATGGGGAAATTGTGGCCAGCATTGCCAGTAAATCTGCGGGACCTGGAACTAGGGCCAATATTGATGAATTTACTGAAACCACTGCACATGCCATTGAACAGGTGGGTGGTGCAACCAGGGGCAAAGCTATCATCGTTCTCAATCCGGCAGAGCCCCCGTTGGTAATGCGAGACACCGTATTTACCCTAAGTGAAATGGCAGATACCAAGGCCATCGAAGAAAGCATAATGCAAATGGTGGTAGAAGTACAAAAATATGTACCTGGATATGAGCTACACCAGAAGGTGCAATTCGAGGAAATTCCTACGGATAAACCCGTATTTATAGAGAAGGTGGGATGGGTAAGCGGACTAAAAACCATGGTTTTGTTGCAAGTGCGCGGTGCCGGGCATTATTTGCCTGAATATGCCGGAAATTTGGACATTATGACATCCGCGGCGCTGGCTACAGGAGAAAAACTGATTTTACAAACAAAAAAAGGAGCAGAAGCGTGACCCAACATAAATTGTATATACAAGATGTAACCTTGCGCGATGGACAACACGCCATTCGTCATCAATACAGTAAGGAGAAACTCACAGAAATAGCATTGGCACTGGACGAAGCGGGTGTGGATGCCATAGAAATTGCACATGGCGATGGATTGGCAGGAGGAAGTTTCAATTATGGTTTTGGTGCACATACAGATTGGGACTGGCTGGAGGGAATTGCTGGAAAACTAAAAAATGCCAAATTAACGACGCTGCTATTGCCCGGAATTGGCACCATAGAAGATTTAAAACGGGCTAGGAATTTGGGCGTAGTTTCAGTGCGTATAGCTACACACTGCACCGAAGCAGATATTAGTGCACAGCATATTGATGCCGCTAAAAACATGGGTATGGATGTAGGTGGGTTTTTAATGATGTCGCATATGAATGAACCGCACCGATTGGCAGAACAGGCGAAATTGATGGAAAGCTATGGTGCCGATTGTGTATATGTGACAGACAGTGCGGGTGCCATGCTAATGCAGGATGTGGCAGACCGAATTCTTGCTTTTAAGAATGTGTTAAAACCTGAAACAGAAATTGGTATTCATTGTCATCATAATCTTTCTTTAGGCGTGGCTAATACTATAGAAGCTATGCGCAACGGAGCAACTCGATTAGACGCCTCGCTTGCAGGTATGGGCGCTGGAGCTGGCAATGCACCGCTAGAAGTGTTAATTGCTGTTTTAAATAAAATGGATGCAGAACATGGTTGCGATTTGTATGCCTTGATGGATGCCGCGGATGATTTGATTCGCCCATTGCAAACCCGGCCTGTGCGGGTAGATAGAGAAACCCTCTCGTTGGGCTATGCAGGAATCTACAGTAGTTTTTTGTTGCACGCAGAAAGAGCAGCGGAAAAGTATGGCATGGATACCCGAAGTATTTTAGAGGAATTGGGTAGGCGCAAAATGGTGGGTGGACAAGAGGATATGATTGTGGATGTGGCGCTGGATATGAAAAAAAATAGTTGAAAGTGTAAAGGTGAGAGTGAATAGTGCTGGGATTATTTGGTATTACCAGTAAAGTAAACTGTATTTTGCATGGGGTAAGAATTATTGGTAGTGAGGCTGCTAGCCATAATATAATTGCCAATAAAATTTAAGTGGCTTAATTTCTCTGGAGCTACATTAATGTGTTTTACTAGCTTTGGCTTTTTAGAACTTGCTAGGTCATAAATGGAAATAAAATTATCGGATATATATAAATAATCACCGTGAAATTTTACGTCGGAATAAAGACTATTGATGCGATATAAAAGTTGTGGATTTTCAGGATGATTTACATCTATTAGCAATAACTTATTGTTACCTTTACTTACCAAAATGTTTCCATTTTGTTCAAACCCAGTGCTTAATTGTTCATCTATATGGGAAATGATTGTCGGGATATTCCTATTGGATATATCGAACACATAAATATGAGAACCATTGCCTCCCAGGTATAAATAGTTATTAATTTCATGGGCATACATATTGTAAGTAATGCCCGTAATCACGATATCAAAAACTTTGAGTGTATTTATATCAGAAACCATTTTGCCCTTAGCCGCATTTAAATTATAACAAACCAAATGGTTTACTTGCTCATTCATATACAAATAACCATTGCATAGCCCACCTTGTATGCAACCGCTGCCAGATTTTAGTTTAGTACTGGAAATGGTAGCCAACAATTGTATATTATGAGGATCTGAAATATCAACCCAGCGCGACCAATTATCCATATTACCCAAGCTTGGTTCCCAACTGGTAAGTAGCACACTGTTTTTGTCTTGCGCCATTTGAAACTGGTTGGTTGGTCTCATTTTAATTGTGGATGGGTATAGCACAGTGGGCGTAAACGGATATGAATGCTCTTGCATGGCGAGTACAGAATCTTTGTAAATCAACCTGCAGGTGCCAGATGTAATCCAATATTGGGTTCCAGTGTTTACAGCCTTGTCTAGTTTTAAAGATTTAAACGCCAAATTTGGGTCTGAATTGTCTTTTTTACAACCTGAGATTCCAAACAAACTAAAAAGGATGGTAATGATTATTACGGGTCTCATTGTTTGGTGATTTTATATACTTGCTTGTGTGTATTGTCCCAACTGGTATGCTCAAGGGTGAGTGTTTTTCCATTTCTATGGGTAACTTTGTAGGTTTGCAATGTGTAATTCATCATTTCAATATCATTGCCGAATTGCTGAGGCTCTCTGGTACTGCCTTCAAAAAACCAGTGGCCAGATGTCCAAATCAGTGAGCCATTTGATATTATATCTTGAGGCTCATTTACAAATCCTTGAATTTTACCTTTACGATCTTTCGTTAAGCCTTCTGTAATTTTAAAGAAAACGAATTCGCCACAATTTTTAAAAGTAGTATCGGCAAGTATATTGCCTTGCTCATTGGCTACTACCGCCTTTAATTCATCGATATTCCAATTGCCGACTATTTTTTTATAATTGGGGGCGTTGCAGCGCACAAATACAATGATCAGTAAAAGGACAACCCATGTCATTTTCATCTAATTTTAATCCTAGAATGCGAATATAAGTAAATAGGTGTAATTTCTTCCCCTGGGGGCAGAAAGAGTTTTGCTTTGTCTCCAAAGGCATAAACTTTCATCGCCAATGAACCCTAGACGGTGAGCTAGCTATCGCTAAACGGGTGCTTTTTAGCAGGAATCTGAATGTGGCCTTGGACTCGGCCAACGCAGCAATGTAGCCAAAAAGTACCAACAAGGGTGGCTGAAACTGAATGTGAAGCCAGATGAAGAAACAAATTGGACACAACCGATGCAATGGCGGGGTGATTTGCTTTGATGATAAGCGTTAATGAAAGTGGTTTATAAATTTATGATAATATGAAAACAATATATGAATATGAATAATTGACGATGAAAATATTGTTAAATTATTGAAAAGCAGTAATATAACAGTAAATGCCTATAACCTACTTGTCTTTAGTTTTTATCTAAGTTAGATAAAAGTATATATTCATTAATCAAATTGATATATTGGTTTAGTAAAATGATATGTTGGTTTGGTAAAGTGGTGAGGATATGAGGATTGGAGTGGAAGTAGATTTGCACCGTGAAACAAACAAAAACAAACAACGTAACTAAAATGATCACAATGGCTGTAGCAATTATTGGCACGTATTCAGCTAGCGCACAAGTAACAGTAAATTCATCAAATGGTTATAAAGTTGCCATAGAAGTAATACCGGTTTCCATCGTAACCAATGGGAACAATTGCAAATACGGCTACAATTACAACGTAAAATTCAATATCAATATCGAAATCACAGGTAAAAACAAGCCGGAAGAACTTTATACCCTGCAAGGAACCCTAGGATGTGGTAAGTCAAAACATTTTTTTAAACTTCCCAAAAAAGGAAACAAGGAGGAGTTAACAAGCAAATCCAATGTATGGAACTCTAACAGTGATTGCCAAACTGCCACGCTTTCCTCATTGTTTTGCGATTCAATTGCCATTGAAATTGCGGGCCCAGGCATTCCTAGCCAAATTGTGAATTTTTCATCAGGATTTGTTGCGCTGCCAGTAGAAGTGACCCAGTTTCAAGTATCTGCTGTTGATAGCAAGATTTTTGTAAATTGGAAAACTGTTTCTGAGATAAATACAGATTATTTTACGGTGGAACGTTCTGCAAACGGCAAAGACTGGAAATTGGTAACAACATTAAAAGCAGCTGGACTCTCTGATTTGGTCCAAACCTATGTGTGCGAAGATGCTAACCCTATGGCTGGAACGGTATACTACCGATTAAGTGAAACTGATTTGAATGGTAATACACGAATACACGCAATGCGTGCGGTAAAATGCAAAGCAAGCGCAAATATTACCGCCTGGCCTTTGCCTAATCAAGGCAATATTTTAAACTTTAGCGGCATAAATGAAGTTGAGAATTTTAGCGTTCAAATTGCGGATATAAATGGAAAAATAGTAAGCAAAACAGCGCTAGATGCTAACGGAAGCAGTACAATCAATTACCTTGCCCCAGGTATATTTTACCTAAATGTTGTGAATACTACAACCAACGAAAGCATATACAAAATGCAATATGTTCAGCTCTAACCCTTCCCCGAGTACCCTTCGGGAGACTCGGGGAAATGCGTGTCCACGATGCTGCCCGTAACCCATAAACCATAAACCGCAACGCCTAAACCCTATTCTTTTTCTCCCTATCTTTGCCAAAAAAAACAATTCATGCACATTTCTCCTAATTCCGTGGTTAGCCTTTCTTACACGCTAACACTAGACAATGGCGCTATTGCCGACCAAACCAGCGACGAAAATCCTTTTGTATTTATACATGGATTGGGACAAACATTGGCTGCCTTTGATGAAAACCTTGCCAACTTAAAAGCAGGTGACCATTTTAATTTTACCATTGACGCAGCAAACGGATATGGAACCCCTCATCCCGATAGAATTATTAACATTGCCCGCAGTATTTTCGATGGGGATGATGTGCCTTCAGATATGCTTACCGTGGGTAATTTTGTGCCCATGCAAGACCAAGAGGGAAACCCTATGGAAGGGCTGATTGTAGAAATTGACGATGAAAAGGTTCGCATGGATTTTAACCATCCATTGGCTGGACAATCACTACATTTTACAGGGAACATTATTGAAGTCCGCGCTGCTTCACAAGAAGAGATAGACCACGGGCACGTGCATGGTCCGGGCGGACATCACCACTAATCTGTTGTGCAAAAAAAATGCAATAGGCTGTAATTTTTACTTTACAAAACACTGCAAATTGCAAACGGTATGTGTCATTTTTAAATTTGTTTATGTGCTATATTTTGTTTTTATTTGTTTACCCAAAATGAAAACTTTATGCCCACAAAATCAATTTACTTAGCAAATGGCCATGGTTTAATGGCAGATGGTTTAAGCCGAATTTTAAATGAAAAAACCGGCATACACGTAGATCGAATTTTTAAAAACAGCAACGATTTATTCGGAACTTTAAGGTTTTCCCAACCAGATTTGTTGATTTTCAATTTGGCTTTGCAAGGATTGCAGGAATTGCATTTGGCAAGGCAAATTTTAGATGAATATCAAGAAATGAAAATACTATTACTTGCCATGAAAAGTGACTGCGAATTGATGTTTGAAGCTTCCAAAATTGGGGTATGTGGAATGGTTACAATGAACGCACCCAAAGCCGATTTGTACGCAGCTATTGATTGTATAATGCTCGGCGAAAATTACTTTGAAAAATCAGAAGCAAATTGCGGTCAATTTAAACAAATAAGTATTCCGTTTACCAAGCGCGAATATCAAGTTCTAAACATGTTGAGTGAAGGTTTTACGACGAAAAACATTGCAGAATTCCTTTGTTTAAGTGAGCATACCGTTGAATCCCATAGAAAGAATTTATTGATGAAGGCTAGTTGTAAAAATTCAACAGAATTGCTGAGTTTGGCTAGATACAAAAGCTGGATTTAAAAAAACCAAAAAGAATCACCAGAAAGGTTGAATTTATAAATCTATTTTTGAAATGAAAACGAATACCCGTATTTTGCACCAATGGGCGATTTAAAAATAGATTTACGCAGCGATACGGTTACCCGGCCAGACAAGGGCATGCTGGATGCAATGTATAGCGCACCCCTGGGCGACGATGTTTTTAAAGACGACCCATCTGTAAACGCGTTGCAAAGCAAAGTTGCGGCCTATTTTGGCATGGACGCTGCCTTGTTTTTTCCCAGTGGTACCATGGCAAATCAAGTGGCCATAAAAGCACATACCCAACCGGGAGATGAACTTATTTGCGATGAAACTGCCCATGTATATAAATATGAAGGTGGTGGCATTGCAGCAAATTCTGGGGTTTCCGTGCGTTTGTTAAAAGCAGACCGGGGCATTTTTTCTGGAAAGGATGTGCTGGAGAATATAAATTCTGAAGATGCGCATTTTCCTATTACCAGATTGGTAGCATTAGAAAATACGGTAAATAGAGGCGGAGGTGCCTGTTGGCCGGCGGCTAAACTTGTAGATGTTTGTGACACCGCCCATGCCGCAGGTTTGATGACCCACATGGATGGCGCTAGACTCTGGAATGCCTTGATTGAAACAGGGCAGGATCCTAAATTTTATGGCCAAAAATTCGACAGTATTTCTGTTTGTTTTTCAAAAGGAATGGGCTGTCCCGTAGGATCGGTATTGCTTGCGTCTCATGCATTCATACATAAGGCGCATCGCTTGAGAAAGAGATTTGGAGGGGGCATGCGCCAAATTGGAGGATTGGCAGCGGCATGCACATACGCATTGGATTGCAATTTTGTGAAATTAAGATTGGACCATGCCAAAGCCAATTGGATTGCGGAAATATTGTCTAATTCAAACTGGGTGACAGAAATGATGCCGGTAGAAACAAATATAATTTATTTTAAAGTTGAAAACGAATTAAAAGCAGCAGCGGTTTTGGCCATATTAAATGAGAAAGATATTCTTGCAAGTGGAGTTGGGCCGGCATGGATTCGTTTCGTTTTTCATTTGGATATAAGCCAAGAAATGGTAGAAAGAATTGCAGATATTTTAAATAAAATAGATTAAAATGAAAATAAAGCTCATATTGTTATTGCTTTTTTTACCTTTTGCAATAAAGGCACAAAAAATAGTAAGAAAAACGAAATACAAAACGGTTACCGTTTATAAAAAGCAAGATCAATTGTGGCCTGTAACAGTCTCTGCTTTTAGTCCATTTTTATTTCACCCGGGCATTTCTGTACAAACGGATTATGTAGTTGCGGAAAAACGAAAAGAGGTAAACCGCAGGCGATTGCTGAGGTTCGCAGGTTTGCATATTCCAGACAGATTGCGCACCAAATCGAGGTATTTTTTATTCCAACCTGGAATGGCTTTGTACAACCAAAAAGATTTTCACAGTGGGGTTTTAATTCATGGATTGGCAAAATATAGGTGGGTGCGATACAAAGGGTTTTCCTATGAAGTTGGACTTGGGTTGGGCGCTTTGTGGACTATTTATCAAGGGAAGACCTATGTGGTTAAACCCGACGGGAGCATAAAAGAAAGAAGTTTGGGGTCGAGACTTTATGGAACTTTTAATATTGCAGCTTCAATAGGTTATGATTTTAGCAAAGCCAAAAAATGGAAACACAATGGAGCAATATATTTAGGGACAATCCAAACCATTGCTTTTCCCTTGAATACATCTATCGGACCATTGGGTTATCTACAATTGGGATATAGGTTTCAAATTCCACAATTCACTTTAAAAATGAATAAAATATGCAAGCGAAAATGAAAAAAATAGGAATTTTTATTGCGGTAATTACGGTCTTTTTTGGCTGTAAAAAACAAGATATATCTCGTTTGCAAGACCACTTTACTTTGCGAAATCAAGGTGCAGATATGCCTATATGGGTAGAAGGCAATTTGAATTCAAACGCAATGGTAATTTTTGTGCACGGCGGACCAGGTGGTGATGGACAAATTTACAATACCTATTTGCAAGAATTTAGCGACAAAATGGAATCCGAATTCGCCATGGTATATTGGGATCAACGTGCGAGTGGAAATTCAACGGGTAATTTCAATTCAAGTAAATATAATGTAGAAACATATGTGGCTGATTTAGAAAAATTAATTGATGTTCTAAAATTGCGGTATGGCAATGCAAGAAGTATTTTTATTTTGGGCCACAGCTGGGGCGGAACCTTAATTACAGCCTATGCCATAGATGCATCTCGTCAAGCAAAAATAAAAGGATTTATAGAAGTAGATGGAGCCCATGATTTTAAAAGCGTAGACGTTTTGGTAAACAGATTTAAACAAATTGGGAATGAACAAATTTTATTGGGAAATCATGTTACAGAATGGAATGATATTGTAGATTATTGCAACCAAGTAGATCCGAATAATGCCACGGATGAACAAATAACCAAATTAAATGGATACGGGTTTACTGCAGAGCAATATTTAGTAAATGCGGGTTTTATTGTGAATGAAAGTGGTACCGTAAATATTCCAAAATACCAATTTAATGGTTCGTTGCATTTCCCATTAAGTTGGTGGAACTCAACAATAACCAACAAAGGAATGTACAATGAATTGAAAAATGCAGATTATACAGCACAAATGAATGCCATTAAAATCCCGTCGCTTTTTTTATGGGGCAGATGGGATATGGTGGTGCCTAGGGCCAGCGGCATAAGTGGTTTTGTTTCTTGTGGTGCAGCGGACAAAAAATATAAAGAATTTGACCAAAGCGGACATTCACCTATGATCAATCAAATGCAAGATTTTGTAAATGAATTGGTGCCATGGGTTAAGGCGAGGAAATGAATTGTTTCCCATTTTCATGTCATCCATCAACACGCTTCGCAATCCGGAGTATGGTGCAATTCTAGTTCGAGGGTAGCATGCTGAATATTCAAATGCAGAAATTTGTGTTTTAGATCTTCCCGCAATTTGGCAGATTCCGTTTCAGAAATTTGTTGGGTCAGGGTCAGGTGCGCGGTAAGTGCATTTTTGGATGTGCTCATAGCCCAAATGTGTAAATGGTGAATGTCCTTAACAAAAGGCATTTCCATGGCGGCACTTTTTATTTTTTCCATTTCTACATTTTCTGGAACCCCATCTAAACTCAGTCGCAAACTATTTTTGAAAACACCCCATGTACCCCAAATGATAACCAAGCAAATAAGGATACTGATTGCCGGATCAATCCATAAATAATTTGTCCAATGAATAAGAAAGCCACCTAAAACAACGCCTAGAGAAACACCCGCATCGGCAACCATATGTAAAAATGCCGCTTTAGAATTCAATTCTTGTTTATGCATGAAGAGAAATGCAGTTGCCGTATTGATGAAAATGCCAAGGGTCGCAACCCAAGAAATGGTTTCCCATTGCGGTGCAACTGGATATCTAAAGCGATGGAAAGCTTCATAGCCGATAGACCCAATGGCCAAAAGCAAAATAACGCTGTTTAAGAATGAAGCCAAGATGGTACCTTTGCTGTAACCGTATGTATATTTAAAGGAAGGTTTTGCGCCAGCCATTTTTAGCGCGAAAAGACTAATTCCCAAACCTGCCACATCTCCCAAATTATGCCAAGCATCTGCAACCAATGACAGTGCATGTGAATAATAACCATAGAACAATTCCACCGCAACAAATGCGATATTCAGAACCATCCCAATTGCGAATGCACGGCTCGCATTCTCCCCGAGGTCGTGTGTGTGTGGTTCGTTTTTGTGATGGTGGTGAGAATGCATTTAATGCAAAGTTAATTTAAAAAATAGCGCATTTGGCCATTTGAAATGGCAGATAAATTACAATCCCAAAACGTTTTCAATGGGAGATTTTCCATCGACTAACATTTCTGGATTTTCAAGTAAATTTTTAACGCGAACTAAAAAACCCACACTTTCACGGCCATCAATAATGCGGTGGTCATAACTGAGGGCAACATACATCATTGGGCGTATAACCACTTGTCCGTTTTCTGCAATCGGCCTTTCTACAATATTGTGCATGCCTAAAATTCCACTTTGGGGTTGGTTTATAATGGGGGTGCTTAACAAACTTCCAAAAACACCGCCGTTGGTTATTGTAAATGTACCCCCTGTCATTTCGTCCAAGCTTAATTTCCCTTCGCGGGCTTTTGTTGCCAAACGTTTTACTTCAGTTTCAATTTCAGCCAATCCCATAGACTCCGCATTTCTTACGACTGGAACAACCAGACCTTTTGGAGCACTAACGGCTATGGAAATATCACAAAAATTGTGGAAGTGAATTTCGTCGCCTACGATACTTGCATTCACCGCTGGCCAATCTTTCAAACCTATACAAACTGCACGGGTGAAAAAACCCATGAATCCCAAACCTACCCCAAATTTTTCTTCGAAAGATTTTTTGTATTTGGATCTAAGATCCATAATGGGTTTCATATTTACCTCATTAAATGTGGTAAGCATGGCTGTTTCGTTTTTTGCAGCCACCAAGCGCTTGCTCACTGTTTTGCGGAGGTTGCTCATCTTTTCGTGGCGTTCATCCCTAGTGCCTGATTTTGCATTAGAATTGCCAACTTTTTGTGTAACCCCATTGGCTAAAATAGCCTCCAAAGCATCTATTTTATTGATTTTTCCGTTGCTCCCTGTGCCTTTTACGTTTTCCGCCGCGATGCCATACTCTGCTAGCAACTGCGCGGCAATAGGGGAAATTAACACAGAAACTCCGGTTTCTACAATAGCTGCAACTTCCGTTTTTGATTCCACAACGGTCGGTTTGGTATCCACTTTAGCTGCTACAGGGGTTTCTAATCCTGCAGGTTTGGCCGCTTCTGTATTGATCACTGCGACTACTGTACCAACTGGAATAACATCGCCTACAGAGCCTATTGTTTTTTCAAGTATGCCCGCCTTTTCAGCATTCACTTCAAAAGTTGCCTTGTCGCTTTCAAACTCAGCTATTGGTTGATCCATTTCAACCCATTGGCCTTCTTTCGCTAACCAACTGGCTATGGTTACTTCACTTACACTTTCACCTGGTGCGGGTACTTTTATTTCTAAGGCCATTGCGGGTGCAAAGTTACGGAAATCAAGTTCGGCATTCCATAAAAACCGTATGAATTTAAAAGCCACGCCTTGTTAAAAAGCAAGAATTGAATAAAAAATTTGTTCAAAAGAATAAATATATAGAATTAATGCGTATATTGTTGACAAAAAAATGTCAATATATTTATCATGAAAGAGTCGTTTTTACACTTTATTTGGCAACAAGGGTTGTTCGATGCACTAAATTTAAGCACTACAAATGGTGAAAAGGTTCTTATTTTAAACCGGGGAATTCTGAACCATGACAGTGGTCCGGATTTTTTTAATTCTAAAATTGAAATTGATCAAGGTCTCTGGTCTGGCAACACAGAAATACACATCAAAGCATCAGACTGGAACTTGCACAAACACCAAAAGGATAAAGCTTACAACAACACCATACTGCATGTGGTATGGGAATTTGATACGGATGTTTACCGAATGGATGGCAGTGTTGTGCCTTGCATAGAATTAAAAAACAGAATAGAACCTGAAATATTTGCGAAATATGAAAATTTGGAGAATTCAATAGCCAATATTCCTTGCGCGGATAATCAACCAGGTAAATTTACAGATCAAATAGAAAACGCTATTCAACTGGGTATGTTGGAAAGAATTGCATCCAAGTCGGCAAAAATTCACCAATTGGCGGCAGAGACAAAAAACGATTGGCAATCGGTATTTTACATCAGTATTGCGCGCTATTTAGGATTTAAGGTAAATGGCGATGCAATGGAAACCTTGGCGAGAATAACACCCCAGCTCATTTTGGCCAAATGCATGCATGAGCCGAAAAAAATTGAAGCTTTGCTCTTCGGTCAAGCGGGTTTTTTGCATGGGAAACAATTGGACCTTTATACCAAGGGTCTGAAACAGGAATATTCTTTTCTTCAAAAAAAATATGCTTTAGAACCCATGTCGGTTGCAGGGTGGAAATTTATGCGCATGCGGCCAGCTAATTTTCCTACCATTAGAATAGCCCAACTTGCCAAATTGGTGCACAGCATGGCACATTCGTTTTCCAAAATATTAGAAGAAATGAACTTGGATTCATTGCGCGATCTTTTTAGGGTAGAAGCAAACCCTTATTGGAATACCCATTACAGGTTTGGGTTATTGAGTACCGAGCATCCTAAAATAGTGGGAGAAAGCACTTTGAATGGTTTGGTGATAAATGCGGTGATTCCAAATTTGTATGCGTATGGAAAATATGCAGGGCGGATAGAGTACCAAGAAAGGGCGATGAAATTCCTACGCCAATTGGCAGCGGAGGACAATAAAATTACCCGCGAATTTGAAGGCTTGGGTTTCCCAAATGGAAGCGCCTATCAAAGTCAAGGATTAATTGGGCTTAGAAATCATTTTTGCGGCACAAAAAAATGCGATGTTTGTCCTATAGGAATGAGGATAATTTCTTTATAAAAAAGGAAATAAACGTTTTTATTTTGCAGACCATGAATTTTGACATTGTGATTGTTGGCGGGGGGATAGTGGGATTGGCAACTGCTTTGAAAATTAAGGAAGCATCGCCAAATTTAACCGTTTCCGTTATAGAAAAAGAAGACAAGATTGCAGGGCACCAAACTGGCCATAACAGCGGCGTAATTCACTCTGGGTTGTATTATAAGCCCGGCAGTTTAAAAGCCATCAATTGCATAAACGGATACCATTTATTGGTTGATTTCTGCAAAGCAAATGAGATTCCATTCGATTTGTGTGGAAAAATTGTGGTTGCCACCAAATCAGATCAATTGGGTCAACTTGAAAAACTTTACCAAAGGGGAATTGAGAATGGCCTTTCTGGGATGAAATATTTAAATGCCGAAGAAATTACGCAATACGAGCCACATTGTGCAGGTATCAAAGGCATTTTTGTTCCCCAAACGGGCATTGTAGATTACAAACAAGTTGCTTGGAAAATAGCGGAAAAATTCCAAGCTTTAGGAGGTGAAATACACAGAGGGCAAAAAGTAAATGAAATTAATTTGCGCAATGGTGTGGTAGAAATTGTTACGGCTCAAAATGTTTTTCTTGCTAAATTGATGGTAAATTGTGCTGGTTTGTTCAGCGATAAAATTGCAGAATTAGCAGGTTTAAAAACAGATGTAAGAATTGTGCCATTCAGGGGCGAATATTATGCAATAAAACCGGAAAGAGCTTGGCTAGTACGGAATCTTATTTACCCGGTTCCAGATCCCAATTTTCCTTTTTTAGGCGTGCATTTTACCCGCAGAATTGGTGGTGAAATTGAAGCAGGTCCCAACGCTGTTTTTGCATTTAAACGGGAAGGGTACAAAAAAACCGATTTTAACTGGAGTGACTTTTGGAATAGCATTTCGTGGAAAGGGTTTAGAATTGTGGCCATGAAATACTGGCGCATCGGCCTTGGTGAATACTATCGATCGTATTCGAAAAATGCATTTACCAAAGCCTTACAAGAGTTGGTTCCAGAAATTACCGCAGACGATTTGGAACCTGCAGGATCTGGTGTTAGGGCTCAAGCTTGCGATAGAGATGGCGGTTTAATAGATGATTTTTGTATCAAGGAAGCTGAAGGAAGTATTCATGTTTTAAATGCACCATCTCCAGCGGCAACCAGTGCTTTGTCTATCGGGCAAGAAATTTGTGACTTGGCGTTGAAACGTTTCCAATGAAAGTAGACCAACTCCTTCATATTTTAAAAAAATACCTACCAGATGGTATGGAACACTATGCGGCTGAAATTTTGGTGCATTATAAAATTCAACTGCACATAAAAAATCCTAGATCAACTAAGTATGGTGACTACAGGGCCCCGTTGCCAGGAGAAAACCACAGAATTTCTCTTAACCGCGATTTGAATTCGTATGCATTTTTAATTACATTTATGCACGAAGTTGCCCATTTATTGAATTTTGAAAAGTTTGGACATAAGGTAAATCCACACGGTGCGGAGTGGAAACAGTATTTTCAGTTGGTGAGCAAACCGGTTCTAGAGAAAAAAGTGTTGCCACACGATGTGGGCTATGCATTGAGCAAATATTTGATAAATCCTGCCGCTAGCAGTTGCAGTGATCCAATGTTGTTTAGAACTTTGCGGAAATACGATGCGGATTCTTCTTGGGTGCTTGTAGAAGAAATCCCCATGCACGCCCCGTTTGAGTTGCAAGACGGCAAACAATTTGTAAAAATAGAAAAAAATAGAACCCGCTATACTTGCAAAGAAATCCGAAGTGGTAGAATTTATTTGGTACCTGGTCTAGCCCAGTGCAAACCTATTCTGCCCAAATAGTTGACAATACAAAGGTTTTGGTTATGTTTTTTAGAAAACAACATATGTAAATCATGAAAACAACGGTTTGGTGGAATAGAGATTGTATTTTTGCCAATTATTTATAATTCAATGGGTAAACTTTCTATTATCATTCCTGCATACAACGAGGGTAAAACCATCCATCTCATTTTGGACAAAGTCCATGCTGTTGAGTTGGTTGGCAATATCGAAAAAGAAATTATCATTGTAAATGATTTCTCGTCAGACAACACATCCGCCGCGGTGAAGAGGTACATGGATGCAAATACAGGTCAAAATATCCGTTTTATTGAACATGAATTTAACCAGGGGAAAGGTGCAGCTTTGCACACGGGCATTCAACATGCCACCGGAGATTATCTTATCATTCAGGATGCCGATTTGGAATATGACCCAAGGGAATACAATATGTTATTGCAGCCCATATTGGATGGATTCGCCGATATCGTATATGGCAGCAGATTTATTGGTGGCAATCCACACAGAATATTGTTTTTTTGGCATTCCATCGGAAACAAGTTTCTAACGTCTTTATCGAACATATTTACCAATTTAAATTTAACCGATATGGAAACCTGTTATAAATTATTTAGAACAGATATTATTCAAAATATTAAATTGAAAGAAAATCGTTTCGGTTTTGAACCAGAAGTTACAGCTAAAATAGCGCGGTTAAAAAACATTCGCGTTTATGAGGTGGGCATTAGTTACTATGGCAGAACCTACGAAGAGGGCAAAAAAATAGGATGGCGCGATGGATTTAGGGCTATTTATTGTATATTGAAATACAATTTATTTTCAAAATAATTAGCGGATCTTCATGAACAGGTCAAGACTTTATAAAGCCTTGGCAGTAATTATAAAACACCTGTTTTATTTTGCAAGTTATTTAAAAACTACTATTGGTAAATATCCAATAGTTATTAATTTACAAAATCCTCTACCGCGGTGGAGGAATCAAGCATTTTTAATAAAACTTAAAATTCTAAATTGGATTATACAGACTTTATTTGGTTCTACCAATTACCCCTACAATTTGCCCGTTACTACAATATAAGGGCTAAACCATTTTGATTCAATGGGTGCAAGTTTAAAAAACACTTTTCCACCAAACCAAACTATTTTTTTAAACCATTTTATCCATAGCGGTTGTGTTTTTTCATTTTCTAACCAAATCCCGAATTTCGCAAAATAGCCGCCTTCAATATTTTTGAATCCCAATTCTGAAAAAATATTTTTTATTAATATTGGATCCATGCATTCTATGACGTGTTTTTTGTAATTTTCCATGTCAAATTTGCGCTGAAACCATCCATTGATTCCAGTAAAATTTGGTAAAATAATAACCAAATTTCCGCCAGGTTTTAAGTATTTTAAATGGAGGGAAATAATTTCTTTTGTATCCTCAAAATGTTCAATCAACCCTATGGAAAAAACCATATCGTACTTTTCATTCGGTATATCTATAAATATATCCGATTCAAATACATTCAAATCATTTTCATTCAATCCATTTGTATTTAAAAAGGCTTTGAATATGTCACCAGGGATAACATAGTCTACCAAAGTTGCATTTACGCCATATTTTCTTTTCAAATAAACCGAAAAAGAGCCTGGAAAACCACCCAGTTCGCAAGTAGTATGAATTTGATTGTCGGAAATAATTTGTTTAAACAGGGGGCTAAAAAGATTATTTTCTGCCACAGGAGTCATCACATCAGCGCGGTGATTTTCCCAATATTGCAGCCAAAATTCTCGTGTGGTTAATGCCATTTCTGTGCAAAAGTAAGTCGAAAAATATTATTTTAATTTGAGAATGGGAATCTTCTTCCATGTGCCTTCATTGCCAGCGAGCCAAAAGTATTTTTTCCCAAAGGCACAAACATTGAAGTTAGAATGTTCTAGCGTTTTCCAATCCTTTCCGCAATTATGGCTAATGTCTATGCCATTGGTGCCTGTACATGCCCAGATTTTAGCATTTATATGGGCAGAAACGCAACTGCGATATCCATAAGGCATGGAATTGCTCAGATGCCAAGTTTTCCCAAAATCACCAGACCAAGCTGCAGTTGAATCTCGTTTGTCAGGTAAACTATAGTTGCCACCTACTGCGCAAAAATTTCCATTCGCATCCCCATAAAAGCTATAGATTCCACCAGCCTTCCCTTTTTGCAAGGGTACAGATATTTTGGTAACACCTTCTGAACTCCTAAATTGCGGATTATTGCCACCAGTTACAAACAAAGCTTTTCGTTTTTCTTGGCTCGTATCCGCCCATTTAATGATACTGCCACTTGCTGCAAACATCGATTCTGTGTTGTCCTCTGGAAAAACAAAATAGGACAATGGTTGCCAATATTCGCCTTTGTTTTCCGAAACAAGTATGAGAAATGCGGAACCACTATTTTGCAAATTAGACTTTGGGTCAAAGAATAACGTTCTGCGATAGGGGTCGGAAATGGCGATTCCCATGCCTCCTTTAAAGTCGAATGCATCGAAAAACACGCCAGAATCATTGTTTACATAGACTGTATGCCAAGAATGTCCGCCATCTGAGGTTTTTAAAAATACGGTACTGTCACCCGAGCTCATTACAATGGCTTCCTTCGAATTCCAGGCGTAAATATCTCTAAAATCTTTCATTGCATACTTTAGCGGATTTAAGGTATCCCAACTTTTGCCACCATCAATGGTTCGCAGCACAAAACCTTTGTTACCTGAAAGCCAAACTACCTTGTCTGAAACTACAGACATGCCTCTATAATGTTGCCCTTTTGCAGGTTTCACCGCCACCAGTCCTAACAAGCAAAACCAAACCAAGGTTAGAAATTTCATCGACCACAAATTTAAGACCAATATGCGAAAAGCAATTTATTTGTTAAAACCGTTTTGAAAATGGTGTAAAATCGAAATTATTTACGTACTTCGAAAAAATAACTTCTACTGCCATGGAAACACGTATTACTAAAATTTTGGTCGGTTTCGACCATTCTGCCGCTAGCAATGTGGCGCTTGAAAAGGCAATTTTAATTGCACAGAAATTTGGATCCGCCATTCATGTGGTCTATGCAGAAGGGGGAGGGCATTTTTTAGATTGGGACTCCGTCCACGATTATTTGGACGATTTGCGTTCCAAAACGGGAATCGCATTTCACATTCACCACCAGCATGGAAGAGCCTTTAAAGAAATTGTGCATGTAGAAAGAGATATCCATGCGGATTTGATTGTTTTGGGCACACACAGTCATAGTGGATTTATACAGTCATGGATAGGAAGTACCGCGTATCGCGTAGTGAGCAGCAGCCGTTGTCCGGTTATTACCGTGCAAGAGTCTTCCAAGGCTTCTAGTTTCAATAATCTAATTGTACCTATTGTAGATTCGGCAGAAAGCCGACAAAAATTAGGCCCAGCGGCGGCTTTTGCCGAAAAATTTGGCAGCACGGCCCATGTAATTTGTTTGTCTAAAGCTAAGGATGCACAAACTGAGCATGATTTGCTGGTTTATGCAAAGCAAGCCGTAGATTTCTTTAAAAGCAGAGATATTCCACATACTGTAGAAGCAAGAATTGGTGTGAATGTAGCGCAAACCGTTATTGACTATTCGGCTGAAAAAAATGGGGGTTTGATACTGATGATGACTGAAAAAGAAACGGGTGGAACGTTTATGGGCAACGTTGCACAACAATTGATTAACAATTCCCCGGTTCCGGTTATGGCTATTCACAATGTGCATTTAGAAGGCATGGCAGGAACTGGCTATTAGGCTCACCTTTTTGTCAAAAATTTAATCTGTGGTTAATTTTCTAAAATTTATCGAGGAAAATTGACGAATTATTGCCAAATTGCAAGTCGAAAAAGCTATGGTAAAAACCATTCAAGAGTTTATTGCTGAAGGAGAATCACCTGAGATTTTATTTTGGGTGGGATGCGCCGGCAGCTTCGATGAAAGGGCTCAAAGAGTTTCTAAGGCATTCTCTAACATTTTAGACAAGGCAGGGGTGAAATTTGCCATTTTAGGGGCAGAAGAAAATTGCACTGGCGATCCGGCAAAAAGAGCTGGAAATGAATTTCTATTTCAAATGCAAGCCATGCAAAATATTGCCGTTTTAAATGGATATGAAATTAAGCGAATTGTTACGGCGTGCCCGCATTGTTTTAATACCCTTAAAAATGAATATCCGCAATTGGGAGGGAATTATGACGTGGTGCATCACACCATGTTTATCAATGAATTGTTGGTTTCAGGCAGACTTGCCATCGAAGGCGGTGAATTTTCTGGTAAAAAAATAACCTACCACGACAGTTGTTATTTGGGCAGGTCTAATGGCGTCTACGAGGCACCGAGAATGATCATTGAAAAATTGGACGCAGATTTGGTAGAAATGAAGCGTTGCAAAACCAATGGTTTGTGCTGTGGTGCAGGGGGTGCACAAATGTTTAAAGAAGCCGAACCGGGAAATAAAGAAATTAATGTGGAACGCACAGAAGAAGCTTTGGCCACAGGCGCTGAAATTATTGTGGTAAATTGCCCATTTTGTATGACAATGATGCGAGATGGTACCAAAGTATTGGAAAAAGAAAATGAAGTGCAGGTGCTAGATATTGCAGAACTCATCGAAAAATCTTCAGGATCATGAGTTTAATAAATATGCCAGAACATTCCCGGGTATGGGTATTTCAGGCCAATAGACTACTTTTGAACGCCGAAGAAGCTACACTAAACAGTGCATTGACGGAATTTGTAGCTGAATGGACGGCGCATGGTAAGGAATTATCCGCCGGATTTGAAATATACAAAAGTGCTGCCGTTTTTGTGGCAGTGGACGAGTCTGCTGAAGCACCCAGTGGCTGCAGCATAGACAAAGTATTTCGACTGTTGGCCGCCTTTGGAAACGACCATAATATGGATTTTTTGAATCGATTGTTAATCACAGTAGAGCTTGAAAGCGGTATTCAAATTTATTCACGAAAACAAGCTTTAGATGCTGTTCATGATAAGATCATTTTCTCTCAAACACCAACACTAAATTTACAAATTATCCAACTCTTTGAGTTGCAAAATTCGCCGTGGCTACCATTTGGGAATTCTTGGTTGGGTAAAACAATACCGAAAGATATTTTGGCTTAAAAAAGAGGCATTTATAATGCAAAAAAAATGCAAATTATAGAAATAAAGCTAAAATAAATGCCTAATAAAATAAAAGTTCTACATTTAAATGCTTCTTCAGGTGGCGGTGCATTTGTGGTTGCACAAAGGCTTTCAGAGGCTTTGAATCAAACTGCAGAAATTGAATCAAAACACCTAGTATTTACTGGAAAACCTGGCAATTATATTTTATGGGCTGACAATTTTTGGCGTAAGAAGTTTGCTTTTTTTTTGCATGCCTTGGAAAAATTGGATTTCTTGCGATTTGAAAAAAACAAATCGGTGCGTTTTGCATTTTCTCATGGTAAAACAGGCATAAATATTGCACAAAATAAATATGTAAAAGAAGCAGATATTATCCATTTGCATTGGATTAATAAAGGCTTTATTTCTCTATCAGGATTAGAAAATGTGTTAAAATTGGGCAAACCCATGGTTTGGACCTGTCATGACCAGTGGCCCTTTACAGGAGGGTGTTATTATTCTGGGGATTGCAATCATTATTTACAGGGTTGTGGAAATTGTCCTATGCTAAAGAATCCGGCTGAAAAGGATTTGTCGAAACGGACTTTTCAGAAAAAAAAAAATATTATTAACAAATACAATAATTTACATTTTATATCGCCGACAAGGTGGTTGGCAGACATCGGTGAAGCTTCTCATATGGCGATAGAGAAGGTGATTCATGTCGTACCAAATTGCATTGACGCAAATTTATTTTTCCCTGAAAACAGAAATGAAATTCGTGATCGTTCTGGTATTTCTAAGAAAAAATATGTAATCCTTTTTGCCGCCGTAAACATTGCAGATAAGCGCAAAGGGTTTAATGAATTTACTGAAACAATGCGCATATTGGCGACAGAAAAACCAAATACTTTTGAAGTGGTATTTGTAGGCGAAAATAAACACGAAATTGCTGAGTCAGAAGGTTATTCGCAGAGATTTACGGGTTATATATCTGATTCTAAAATTATGGCAGATTGGTACAAAACGGCAGATTTGTATGTAACCACGTCTAATGACGATAATTTGCCAACTACCATTATGGAAAGCATGGCATGTGGAACACCCGTTGCCGCTTTTAGCGTAGGAGGTATTCCCGAAATGGTTGAAAATGGAGAAACTGGAGTCTTGGTGGATGTATATGATTCAGAAGGGTTGGCAGCCGGTATTCTTAAATTGATGCGATTGAATTCAATTGAAATTGAAAAAATGCAAGAGAATTGTCGCAATAAAGTTTTACGTGATTATGCCAATGATATTGTAACAAAAAAGCACATAGAATTCTATAAGAATATTTTTGTAAGCAAACAATATTAACGCAACAAATGAAATGTACCCCCAAAACGGTACTTTTTACCCTTCATGTCCCAGGCATCTATATCGTAAGCATAAACACCATCAGGTGCTGGTTTTCCATCGAAAATGCCGTCCCAGGAGTTTTGACAAGCGTTG
>Ga0105048_10002472_pt1 | contig 30056 bp, 28 predicted proteins | sample MAT05_FD_78382 | JGI IMG/M metagenome (GOLD analysis project Ga0105048, IMG submission 78382) | Freshwater microbial communities from Lake Fryxell liftoff mats and glacier meltwater in Antarctica - MAT-05 | ecosystem: Environmental > Aquatic > Freshwater > Ice > Liftoff microbial mat | place... | reverse complement strand
TTTTCAAAAAAAAACAATAAAGAGACGCTGATTTTTAGTTTTTCGCCACATTAAACATAAGGGGTTTAAACGCCGGTTGTTTAGAAATTCTCACACTGAGCCTGTCGAAGTCTAGACATTGAACCTGTCGAAGTCTAGACACTGAGCCTGTCGAAGTGTAATCAGTCATTTATTCCTTCATCGTCAAATACTCCAAAGAATTCCTTACCAACTTTCTAAAATTCTCGTTTTCATAAGCAACATGGTCGTGCCCACTCATCAGGTATACAATTTTTGAATTCTTGTATTGGTGAGTCCATCCAATATCCTCAGCACAATCTGGGTGAATTGTTTTAAGCAACACTGTAACATCATCATTTACAATAATATTGCTATATCCCTCATCCCTGATTGTAAAATCCGATAAGCCTTTTGTAATTGAGGTTGAAGTATCTACAATAGTTACTGATAAATCAATATCATGCCTGTAGCGCCCATCCTTCAAACTATCCGGAGTATCCGATTTTGGGTATCGGCCTCCCCTGATAAGCGAAAATTCATCCCAGCTTTGATAAGAAACCAGTGAATGATGCAGAAAAAGTAATCCTGTTCCTCGCTCAGTGAGTTCAAGATAGGCCTTTTTCTCAGTAACATTTATCTCCTGCCAGGAGTCGTAAAATACAATTGCATTGTATATCAATGCTTTACCGCTTCCAATCATCTGGTTTGCAGATGGCTGCGAAACTGTATCGAAACTAAATTCGGTTAAAACATTAAATACATTTAGAAATTCAGCTGTTTCAAAGTCGTGACCACCCGTAATAATAAGAATCCTTGGTTTTGCAGGATTTTGCAATGTGCATGACATGAATAGAAAAAGCATAATTACCAAGCCGGAAATCCCTTGGATCTTTTTTATTACGAAATTGCCCATAATTGTAATTTTTTTAATGCCTTGTGGCAAGTATGAAAAGTGAAAGTACTAAATTTACATGTTCTGATCAAAAAAATACCGTGATTCATTTTTTTGAAACAATAAAAATCCAAACATTTTGAATAGTTAGTTGTTAGTTTTAAGTTCATGTACCAATAAATTTAAAATAGAATGAAAAAATTATTTGTCTTATCATTGCTAACCAGCTTGTTGCTGGGCGGATGTAAAAATAATCCAGCAAATCAGAATACCACAACAAAAGCTATTGCTGATTATGAGCTTACTGAAATCTGGAAGACAGATACCATCCTAAAAACACCGGAGTCAGTACTATATGATGAGATTCGTGATGTTATTTATGTCTCTAATATAAACAGCAACCCTTCTGAAAAGGACTTAAATGGATTCATTTCCCGCCTTTCTTCAACAGGCGAAATACTTGACCTGGAATGGGTCAAAGGTCTTAGCGCCCCAAAAGGAATGGGCGTTTTTGATAATCTTCTCTATGTTGCCGATATAACCGACCTTGTAATTATTGACATTGAAGAAGGAAAAATAATTCAGACAATCCCTGTTGATTCCTCTATCTTTTTAAATGATATTTCAATTGACATGACAGGTCTGGTCTATATTTCCGATTCCCGCACCGGTAAAATTCATACCTATAAAGATGGTAAAGTTTCGGTTTGGAAGGTAGGTCTTACAAATCCAAATGGTTTGTATGCCGAGGAATCCAGAATTCTGCTGGCAACTTCAAACTTTAATGCTCTTGATCCTGCAACAGGCGAACTTACTCTGTTATGCGACAGTATTGGGCATGGCGACGGAATAGAATTTACAGGTTTACCCGGATATTACCTGGTTTCAGACTGGACCGGCGAAGTTTTTCTTGTTTATCCTGATAATACAAAGAAATCCCTCTTGCAAACAAGGGATAAGAAAAAAAATACTGCTGATATTGGATTCATCAAATCAGACATGACCTTACTTGTTCCTACTTTTTTCGATAACAGGGTAGTTGCATACGAGTTTTCCGAAAAGTAAAGCGCTTTTGAGCCAACATTAAAAATGGAATTCTACAAAAATTCATATCATGATATAATTACAGCCATAACTCTCAAACATGTCAAAAAATATACACCTTACCCTTGCGCTTTTTATTCTTGGCGTTTTTCCTGTTGTTGCTCAAAAAATTGATGTGCTCACCTACAACATCAGGTATGCATCTTTCGATCAGGGACCGCAAAACTGGGATGAACGGAAAGAAGGAGTTATCTCAATCCTCAAAGCACATGATTTCGTTGGAATGCAGGAAGTATTGCCGGTTCAAATGGAAGATATTAAGCAGAAAATTGGAGATGAGTATGGTATTTTATTTCGTACAAGAGAGGCCGATTCCACAAAAGGAGAGGGGAGTCCGGTTTTGTATAATAAAAAACGATGGGAGTTACTTTCTTCTGGATTTCACTGGCTTTCAGATACCCCTGAGATACCGGGTTCAAATACCTGGGGGGCAGCATTTAACAGAATTGTAAGTTTTGGAATTTTTAAGGAACATATTTCAGGTGATTCAGTGCTGGTTGTTAATACACACTTCGATCATGTATCACAATCTGCCCGGGAGAAAAGTATTGGACTTATTCTCAACCAGTTCAACACCGAAATAAATGAAATACCTGTTGTTCTTATGGGAGATTTTAACATTACTCCCGAAAATCCTGTCTACCAGAGAATAATTGCAATGAATACACTTACCGACTCCTACAAAGAGTCACATCCTGGAGAATCCATTTCAGGAGCAACCTTTCATGGCTGGAAAGATGCAGTCCCTTCAGAACGCATCGATTACATTTTTAGTTCGGAAGGTTTAAGAATTATCTCCAGCGAAGTATTGCATACCAGACACAATGACATTTATCCTTCCGATCATTTCCCTTTAAACACCGTCCTGAAATTAAAATAAGAAACTATTTATCCATTCCTGATTTGAAAACAATAATTGTCTGTGAATTATTCCTTTCAGAGATTATTTTTTACAGGGTATCCGGCTTCTCTTGCCTGTCCCTGCTTTATCCATTCTGGTATCACCTTTTCTATAAATATCTTTTTATCGGAATTTAACTGCTTCATATCCAATCCAATAAATTCCTGGGCTTTTGATTTTGAAGATATATCCGGATATGGAACCTCTCCCATGAAACCTTGGCTGGAGAGTAGTCGGGCCAGCTTAATTCTTGATTCCTGAACACGTGTAATTCCGCTACTGATAATCCTTGATACTTCAACCGGTGAATGAAAAGAAGCTCCATGGCTGGCTGCCACATAATCCCATCTCCATTGAGCATGTCTGATAAGATTTAATATATCAGCCATTTGTGCCTCCGTGGCTCCAATATCCCATGCTTTTTTTGCCTCTACATGTGCGCGTACCAATAGTTGTTCAAGTATATTTCTGTTTTCAATAATCTTATCCTGCCTACTGTAAACATCTGCAACCAGTTGAGCAGTTTCTTCACGATGACAGACCTGACAGGATGCAGAAATGTTATTCAGTGGACTTTGGATATGATGATTGGTAAATTTCTGTCCACCTTCGCTGATGTAAGGCATGTGACAATCGGCACACGAAACCCCTCTAGATGCATGCACTCCCGTAGTGTAAATTTCATAGTCGGGATGCTGTGCCTTAAGCATGGGTGCCCGGCTTAAACTGTGGGTCCAATCGGTGAAACCAATGTTATCGTAATACGCTTCTGCTGCATCCATTGTCATGCCGTCATCCCATGGAAACTTGAGATAGGCAACCCCATCGACCATTTTTTTATTGAAATAGTACTCCACATGACACTGTGCACAGACCAGAGAGCGCATCTCCTGGTGCGACACCTTGTTGATGTCGAGCCCCATATTCTCATAGGCTTCGAGAAGCGCAGGTCTACTGATTCTCAGGTTCATCGTCTCAGCATCATGGCAATCAGCACAGCCAATGCCATTCATTATTTCGGATCCTTTGGTATCCCAGCTACCTTTATAGAAATCGGCAATGCCGGTCTGTACCATTATTCTGGGGACATCAGGACTTTTGCAAGCCCAGCAAGTATTTGGTTGTGGACTGGCCTGTTCATCCATTGGAGCACCGGTACGAAGACTGTTTCGTATATCCTCAATGGCATAATAATGTCCACGGCCTTGTTTATAATCCTTCGAGAAGGCATACCCAGCCCACAAAACAACAAGTCTGGGATCCTCCTCCAGCATATCCCTGACAGCCCCTCCATTATATTTACTGATGAAACTCGTGTCCGATGTTTTCTGGTACGACTGATATTCCCGTGGAAAATTCTTTCCCCAAACTTCATTCCGAGGTTCGTATTGATTATATTTTACAATAGGAGTGTATGCAAAAAGTGCTTCAGTTCTTCTCTCGGTGATGGAAGATGCCAGCAGACCCAAAAGGAAAACCAGTCCCATGGTAAATGCAAAAAGAAGCCAGCCCAAAATCGGCTTTTTTCTGATACTTTCGTTGAGAGATCTCATAACTTATTCTTTTAATGTTTATTTGTTTTCATTATTTGTTTTCATCCAGGCAGGAACCGGACTTTCCGGAAGCGGAACTCTGGCGTTTGGGGTGCTTGACAAACTGTTAACCCTTCCGTGTGGGGTTTCCCGGTGACATTCCCAGCATTTTCTTTCCTGACGGAAATGGTTAAAAGTCGCCGAATAACTTGCTATTCTGGTATCGTACAATAACTGACTATGACACCTAATACAATTTTTATGTACAACTTCCCTTCCTGCGTCTTTTATGAAAATTACCTGTGGTTCCGCCCGAAGGGTAAAAATGGTTGCATGCCTCATTCCATCCTTCGCCTTGAAAAAGTATTTATTGAAAACATTATTGTGAGGCACGTGACAGTCGTTGCAGTTGGTAACCGTTTTATGCGAACTGTGACTCCAGGTAGCATATTGCGGACTCATAATATGGCAATTCACGCAAGTCTGTGGATTATCCGATAAATATGAGGGAGCATTCGAGATGTAAAACGCATACAGGAAAAGACCTGAAAATATTGCAACAGCAATTATTACCGGCACAAGCCATTGTTCAGGAGGAGTAACCTTTCTGAATAGTATCTTCAAACTCATATATTCAAATGAAAGGTAAATGTATATAATGTTATCGATATTTAATAATTCAGGTACTGCAATTCTTAATTAAATGTTGTAAAAGTGTTTTTTCAGAAAATGAAAGGAACAAACATCCTGCTCCTTTTTATATAACTCTTATAGCTTTCCCCAAAATAAGCAATACATTCTTTTTCGTCCTTTACTGAAGTCAGGAAAAGGAAAATAGTTGAAATACAGGCAATTATAATATTTATTATAGAGGGATTTTTTAAGCATATTCCCCAACTGAGGTATATTAACGAAGCATACAATGGATGTCTGATATACTTGTAAACTCCTGTGTCTATTAAGCCTGTCGTTTTTTCAAATGAAAAAAGTGTATCATCTTTTCGTGTATTTGATGGCTTTCCACTCCTGATAAGACGTATTCCTCCAGTAATTACTAAATATACAGCAATCAATAGAAGTCCCCATGAAACCATTTGGGGCAAAGAAAATGGGTTTTCAAACCAATACGAATAGTTATCAGAAAAAAGCCAGCTTATGCAAATCCAGCTAAAAAACCTGTAAAAGCCATGGCTATTCATATGCAGAAGGTTTCGTCTGGAAATATATATGACCAATAAACTTAGAATGCCAAAAATTATAAGTTGTGTCATCCCATTTTCATTTTTTTATTGTACAAAAGCGAAAAATTATTTTTAAATGATTCAGTTGAATACTAGCAGATTATACTATTTTAATTAAAGCATTTCCGAGAAATGTTGCAGCAAGACCTAGAAAAACGCTTAACCCGGTGTAAAGAAGAAAATAGCCAAATGCGCCATCACGCAAAAGTGTAAGATTCTCACTTGCAAAACTTGAAAATGTTGTAAATCCCCCGCAAAAACCAACAGTTAGAAAAATTCTCCAGTCTTCATTCATCAAATTGCCGCGCTCGGAAATACCATAAAAAATACCAATCAGAAAGCAACCAATGATATTTATGGTCATGGTTCCAAAAGGGAATGCAGAAAGATGGTTTTCAGTTATATATTTCGATCCTAAAAATCTGGCGATACTGCCAATAAAACCACCAATCCCCACAAGAAGTATTAATTTTAGCATACTCAGAAATTATATCTTTTCGTAAAAGTAGTTTTTTTGCACTTAATTTTACCAAATTATTTGCTTTGTCATAAATCCCTTTGCTTAAATTGCACTTCCAAAACTCAAACGATTCCCTTATGCAGCCAACAGATCACATTAAATTACTAAGCCCCGGCAAATGGGTTGATTACGAGTTGATTGATAGTGGTGACTTTCAGAAACTCGAGAGGTTTGGGAAATACATTCTTTCCAGACCTGAACCTCAGGCTGTTTGGGAAAGGTTTTTATCTGCTGGGGATTGGGAAAAAATGGCACATGCTGTATATACCAGAAGAAAAGGTTCATCAGCAGCCTTGCTTGATGAGGAAAAGGGAGAGTGGAGATTAAAGCCGGGAATGCCTGAACAATGGCAGATTGAGTATCCTGAAATTAATCCGGGTTTAAAATTCAGACTCGGGTTAACTTCTTTTAAGCATATCGGGATTTTCCCGGAGCAGGCAGCAAACTGGGATTATATTTCCGAAGCAGTTGCCAGATCAGGTATTTCCCAGCCTCAAGTGCTGAATCTTTTTGCATATACAGGAGGAGCTTCTCTCGCAGCAAGCGCAGCCGGCGCAAAGGTTACTCATGTTGATTCGGTAAAACAGGTTATTAACTGGGCAGGCGAAAACAGTCGACTTAGCGGTATCAGTAATATTCGCTGGATAATTGATGATGCACTGAAATTTGTTCAGCGTGAAGTTCGCAGAGGCAGTGTATATCAGGGAATTATTTTGGATCCGCCCGCTTATGGAAGAGGCCCAAAAGGCGAGAAATGGGTACTTGAGGAAAACCTTCGTGAAATGATTAGTGAATGTCTTAGCCTGCTTGATAAACAAAATAATTTTTTTCTTCTGAACCTTTATTCAGTGGGATTTTCTGCGCTGATTGCTGAATCACTGGTGAATTCAATATATAAGAATGTTGAAAACCCTGAACCCGGAGAGTTATTTGTTACCGATCGTGGTGGGAGAAGGCTTCCATTAGGTGTTTTCTATCGGTTCAAAACAAATCGTAAACAGAGTTAAATCCCTTTTTTTCGATGATTTCACCGTTGGGATTTGTAAAATATATCTGACGGTTCATTTCCTTATCGCGAATTACGAATTCGAAAAGAACTCCTTCTGGTTTCTCAATTTTGATTGAACTCATTATCTCACCAAGAGTTTCAAGCTTTGCTGTAACATGCTTGCCAATTTCTTCAAGAGACTGATTTATTCGGGTATCAACCCAGTTTGAGTTTTTATCGAAACGACAAATAATTTCCCTGCCCAGATAAACAAATATAGATTCAAAGTATTTCCCTTCAAGATGCCATTCAACGGAAACTGCACCCGTAAACATTTGATCAAAAGTTACTTGTATACTTTTCGGTGGAGTGCTATTGCTACCAGTAAGTATAGATTTAAAAAGATCTTTCACGCCGAAGAAAATTTTAATTAAGACGATTCTGTCAAAAAAGGTCACAAATTATTCTTCGGAAGCATACGTCAAATTATACAAATACATAACCCTGGCTTTTGCTCTTTTTATTCTCATTTTAGCGGCACTCTCTGAAATCCTGAATGTCGACATGATTAATTTTAGCGAAATATTATCCTGATACTTCATTATAAGTAAAGCCTTTTCTTCTGGGTGGATTAGTTCCAGAATCTTTAATAGCCTTTCATACCGTAACCCCGAAATATCGGCTTCATAAATTTCATCAATTACTTCCGGCAGGTCATTATTTCGATTCCATTCGGGATAATTCAGTTTTTTTCTGTGGCGGAGATATTCTATACAATGGTTAAAAGTTATTGCATAAAGCCAGGAAGAAAAAGATGCCATTCCCTTGTATCCGGAAAGTTTCTCATAAACCTTTGAAAAAATTTCCTGTTCAGCTTCAAGTGCAAGGCCTCTGTCTTTTAGAATAGAATAGCATTTATCGAGTACTTTTCTGTTGTAGCGCAAGTAAAGAATCTCATACTGATCCTTCTTTCCCTGAAGGATATTCCTTATGATATCTTCGTCGTTGAGTTTTTTTTCAGGTCTTGCCCGCATCTACTGCTACTTTCGATCAAATGTAATGAGATAAAATGATTTACAATATTTTTTTTATCAGCTATGTTATGTTTTATTTATTTTGTATAGCTTTGCACTTGTAATTAATTCAGCATTAGTCGAAAAAAAATTCAAAAACATGTGACCTTTTGAAATTCTTTCGTCTTAATAGCGCAAATTTTAACTTAAAAGATTTAACCAGGAGGTTTTTACAATGAAAAACAAAATTTTATTTTCTGTTCTTACTTTAGGACTTTTAGTAGTTCTCGCTACAGGTTGTCAAAAAGCACCAGAGGTGCAAATGGGTGTTGCAAAATCAGCTGTTGATTCAGCTAGAAATGCAGAAGCCGCTAAATACATACCTGCAGAATTCAACCCAATTCAGGATTCTTTGAACATGGTATTGACTAACATCGAAACCATCAACTCACAGTCATTCTGGAAACGTAATTACAAACCATCTATCGCTCAGTTAGATGCTATCGTTGTTGCTGCTAATGCTGCAGTTACTAACGCTGTTGCTAAGAAAGCTGAAGTAAAAGCTAAAGTTGAAACTTCACTTGTTGAAGTTGCTGCACTTGTAGCTGAAGACAAAGCTCTTATCCTGAAAGCGCCAAAAGGTAAAGAAGGAAAAGCTGCTTTAGAAGCAATACAGCAGGACATTACTGCAATTGAAGCTTCAATTAGCGAAACTAACGCTCTGTACACTGCAGGCGATTACATGGCAGCTAACGACAAAGTTACCGCAGCTATTGATAAAGCTAATTCTATTAAAGCAGAATTAACTGCTGCTATCGATAAATACAAAAAGAAAAGATAATTTTCTGGTAGTAATTATTGCTCTGCAATTGAATTGAACCTAAAAAGACCTCCGCATTCCGGGGGTCTTTTTAATAAGACCAGTAGGTAATGCGAAAAATTCTTTTAATAATTCTAATTTCAATTATTGCAATTGGTTCGGCTCTGTACCTGACTGGAACCATTTATGCTCCAAAAGGACCTGCGAAAATCGCAGATACTATGGAGAAATCCATTGCATTTGCCCGAAGGCATGACGCCGGAAGGTATGCCCCAAGCGATTTTACAGATTGTATTGCGCTTCACCGCAAAACCATGAAAGAATGGAAGGCGCAAAACGAGTTATGGATTATTCGCCGTAATTACGGAAGATTGACATCCCTTATAAAGCAAACTACAGATAAAGCGGCAATTGCAGGTAAAAAAGCCATTGAGAAATCTGGATCAATGTCGCAGTTTATTAAAGAAACTCAGGCAAGTCTTATCGAAAGAGACAACTATTTTACAGAAAAGTTCCGCGTCTTGCCTTTGGAAAAAGAATTACTAAAAGATCATTCAGAAGCTCATCTTCTACTTAAGGAAGCTATTGAGGCCTCTAATCGTGGAGATTTGAACTCAGCTTTCAAAAAGCTAAGCATTGCTTTCGAAGATTTTTCACAGTTGGAAAAAAATGTCAGGAACAAACTAGATGAGTATTTTCAATCCTATTCAGCATGGGATCGCTGGTACAAGCAAACCGTTGAAAAATCCCGCGACACTAAATCCTATGCGATTATAGTCGATAAAATGGCTCATGAATGCATTTTGCTTAAAGATGGTATTGTAATAAATCGTTTTGAGGCGGAATTATCTCTGAACTGGATTGGACACAAAAGATACCAAGGTGATAACGCTACTCCTGAAGGTATCTATAAGATTACAAAAAAGTTCAATAAAAAAGACACGAAGTATAATAAAGCATTATTACTGAATTATCCCAATGAAAATGATGTGGCTCGATTCGAAAGGGATATTCAACAAGGATCACTTGAGCCTTCTGCAAGAATTGGAGGTTTAATTGAAATACACGGTGATGGAGGCAAAGGAAAAGACTGGACTCAGGGTTGTGTAGCTCTTGAAAATAAGGATATTGATAAGTTGTATACCATGGTAAATACCGGGACAACAGTTACAATTGTTGGCTCACTTACTCCTTTAAGAGAATTGTTTAATTAGCACACTGGATATTATTCCCGATTAATAAGAATATATTGGAAAATTTAGATCAAATATCAGAAAACCAACAAGAGCAAGTAGTTGTTGTAGAGGAGAAAAAATCTTTTGATTATTTCCAGATAGCGATTTATTTATCAATCCCTGTATTGTTTTATTTCATGTGGCTTGCACTGATTTTAGGGCTGCCTTCAATGCAGGAATCGTATTTTAAAATGCATGATGCAGCCATCTACTCTGGTTTTGCAGCTGAAACCAATCCGGTGCCATCCAAATTAATTGTAAGTGAGGGAACAAGGGTTAAAAAGCTTGCTAAGACTTATGGGAATTTTTCGAACTATCAGCCTTATCTTATAATTAACACAAGCGATAATACTTTTACACTTTTTAATAACGGAAAACTGGTAAGGGAAGGTATTTGTTCAACCGGCAGTTTTGTACTACTTGATGCAGGGGACGAGAAAAAGTGGATGTTCGAAACACCAAAGGGTGTTTTGCGTATTCAGGGAAAAACAGAATCACCAGTTTGGAGAAAACCCGACTGGGCATTTATTGAAGAAGGTCTTCCGGTACCCAAGCATGCCAATAGTTTTGAACGATATGAGTATGGAGTTTTAGGAGATTATGCACTCAGTATTGGAAACGGTTATATGATCCATGGCACATTATACAAGCGGTTCCTTGGAATGCCTGTAACTCATGGATGCGTGCGTATGGACGATCCGGATCTGGAGAAGGTTTTTAATACACTTAGGCTGGGATCAAAAGTTTATATATTTTAGCAGACTCAAACTCACCGCTATCCTTATACAAAATGCAGGAAAAAAACAAAAGCCTTATCTGGATTGTAAGCATTGCGCTATTTATAGCAGTAGGCTTTTTTGTTTATTTTTTAGCCATAACAGTTTTAATCCCTGTTTCACGGTTTAAAATTGAAATCCCCATTCAAAAAAAGAATGCTGAAAATAAAATATTTTATCCTAATCAGGAATGGCAGCTTGCAACAAATGACTCAGTTAAAAATAAAGTTCTGGATATTATCATTACAGAATCATTCCTGCTTTCACGACTAGAAATGACAAAAACCGATAGCATTTCCATGTCTGTGAGTCTGAAAGATAGTGTGGTATCACTTGTTATAAAGGGAGTTGCGATTTATAAAGCTAAAATCCAGTCATATCAAGTAAGCAATGCAATCCTTAAAACAGATCCGTTTGTTTTGGCGCACTGGCTGGCTAAACCATTTATAATTGATACCCATTATGCATCCATTCAAAAAAACCCGGTATTGTATAAAAAAGCTCCTAAGGATACCATCGAAGCTATGAACCAGCTTGAACTTGATCCCTTTAAAGATGACATGGACCCGGTTTACATTAGCTTTAATCTGAATCGCAATCTGGTGTTGGTTTTCGAACAGGCTGAACCGCTTGAAAAGGGAAACCTCAAGAAATTAAAAGATTACAGAAATGGTCGTCGTTCACTAGTCAATAAAACTATTATTTCACATCTTCTACACTTTACTCCAATAGAATTTGTTCCTGAAATAAGTATTGTAATTGATAAAAAAGCAGCAAGAGTAATATACCGGGCCTTACCGGTTGATGCATCAGTTGCTCTGCAACTTCAGGAAATAAAACTTGGTTTACAACCTTAAATATCCCTAAACCATGAAATCATCATTTAATTCAGCAATCAAGGATCCATTTATCAAGGATCTGATTAAAGTCGCTGCTATAGTGGTTGCAACTGCGGTAGCCGCTATCGGGATTAAAACTATCAGTAATTATTTCAAAAAGAAATAGCCCTTTTATCTCGAAGCAATACTTCTTTGTCTCACGGCTTCAAAAACCAGCACTGCAGCGGAAACGGATACATTTAATGAATCTGCAATTCCTGCCATGGGTATCTGAATAATGCGATCGGCCTCTTTTCTCCATATTTCTGTCAGACCATCTGCTTCCGAACCCATCACAAATGCTGATCCTTTAGTAAAATCTTCATACTGGTAATTCACAGAATCCTGAAGTGCAGCGGCAAAAATGCGAATCCCTTTTTTATGAAGAAATGAAATTGCTTCTGATGACTCACAAGTTACAATCTGGTTTGAAAACAGACAGCCCAGACTTGAACGGATTACATTTGGATTGTAAATATCGGTTTGTGGATCGCAAATCATCACTGCATCGAGTCCTGCGGCATCTGCTGTACGCAAAATTGCACCCAGATTTCCAGGTTTTTCAATGGTCTCAACTATAAGAATTAGCGGGTGTTCCTTCAATTTCAGATCATCAAGTACAAATTTTCGCATTCTGGCTGTAACTAACATTCCGTCAACATTTTCCCTGTATGCAATTTTTGAATAAACGGTTTGGCTAACCTCGTACAACTGGGTATTTTTTTCGAGGGAATTTAATATTTTACGGGAATCTTCTGATAAAATTGAAGGGCAAAAATAACAGGAATCAAAATCGTATCCGTTTACTTTGGCTCTGGCAATTTCCCTCGCTCCCTCTATAATAAACAGGTTTTGTTCTTTACGAACGCGCGATTTTTCGGATAATTGCAAGAGGTTCTTTATCCCGGGATTCTGAAGACTGCTTATTTGCTGAATCATTCTTTTGGGATCTTTGGTTTATCTGGATGATTTAATAATATCCACAATAATTGGTTTTAAACCAGTAAAGAAGAACTCTACTGCAATAACCATTACAATTAGTCCCATAAGCCTCATAAGCACTTTGTTTCCTGTATCTCCGAGTCGCTTGGATATCTTTGCAGAACCTACCAAAATAATATAGGATAACAATAATACCAAGGCAACCGATAAAACCAATACAATTTTTTTCGGAAGACTGTTAGCATCCTCCATAAGCACAATGCCGTTAGTTATTGCGCCAGGACCGCAAATCATAGGTATTCCCAGCGGAGTAACAGAAATGTCGTCAACGTATGCATTGATCTCCGATTCTTTCCCGCTGAATTTAAGTGCACCAAGTCTTGCATGGAGCATGTCCTGACCTATCAGAAAGAAAATAACTCCGCCGACAACCCTGAAACTATTGACAGAAATGCCAAAGAATTTAAAAAGCAACTGACCCGTAAATGCGAAAAAAAGTACAGTGAAAAAGGCTACAATTACAGCTTTTCGTGCAGTTTTCTTTTTTCGGTCCTGGTCAAGCTCCGATGTCATCGACATAAAAACCGGCATAGTCCCGACCGGATTCATGATGGTAAAAAATGAAGTGATGGCAAGTAAAGCGAAGGAATATATTGTTTCCATTGTATTTTTTAAACGATTGGTTGCCGTAAATTTAACCAAATCCCGCTAATAAATTGTAAAGGAGGCTTTTTGATTTATCATGGCTTTGTTTTTAGAATAACAGAACTTAAGGAAATGATCATCGAATATCCAATGGGAGATGATCCGGCTTTATGGGATGAATTTCAATCTACTTTCTTTGCCATAATGCATTCAATGTCGTTGACTTAAGAAATTTTCCGATTCTAAAAAATGCCCCACCCCAACCTCCCGAACTCGGGAGGTTGGGGTGGGGCTGATTTTTGAAGATTTCGGACACCCTTAAGTAAACGACATTGATAATGCATTTATAATTTTATGTCGTTCAAACCTGTAATTACATTTTGAAGACATTTAATAGTTTCCTCGTATTTGAAAATTCTATTTGTTTCCAGAATCTGGTTAATGAGTTTGCTTTCTTCCTGCTTTTGTAACTCACTGTTTAGAATATCCACAATTTTTTGCTTTGTTGCCGGGCTATCTTTTAGAATATCTGATATATCTCTACCGATTAAACGAGCACCAGCAGTAGTTAGAGTAAAATCGGTATCATCATACAAGTCTGGATTTTGCTCAATTACTCTATTTTCGTTAATATTGAAATAGTTAAGCAAGATAAAGCCCAAATCGTCGGCATCTTTATTGGTTGAAGCATGGCGGTCGTTCCAGGCAACTATTTTAAGCAGAAATATACCGGCTAAAGAAGCGATATTCAATGATAAATTTTCGTCAACAACAACTTTATGAGTGGCTTTATCTACTTCAGAAAAACCCAACACCGACATGGCGGTTTCTCCATTAGGTGGCCAAAATATTTTATCGTCCAATTTCATTATATCGCCAAATGGTACAATGTCAAGATGATATAATTCATTATAGATAAAGCGTTGTTTCTGTTTGAGGTCTTTTGTAAAGCCATCAGTTTTAATAAGTTCTGTTTCTATTTGCTGGTATTTGTCCCAATCGGAGATTGCAATAGCAATATCGAGGTCGCAGGTTGTGCGACCGGACTTTTCGCCGTGTGCATCCATAATCATATCTCGGGCAGTGGCACCGATAATATAGAACTTGGTATTAATTGAGTTAAAGTATTGCGAGAGCTTCTCAAGCAATGGCTTTAAAAGTGGCTGCTCAAAATTGCTACTTGATATTTTGTAATTCATTGTCGAGTATAATTTTAGCAGTTTCTAGATTGCGGTCATTACTTGAATTTATAAGGTCGGTATATATTAAAATTGGGGGTACTGTTTGATATTTGTTTTTCTCATTTTCTTGATTCCAGAATGTTGTTAAGATTTCAATATCTCCATTTTCGTCTGGTATCATTTCAAACAGTTTAGCACATTCCTGCCAGCTTTTTGTTGTATAAATACTAAATATTGCAGGTTTCAAATAGTTTGTAATCAAAGCTGCTGCGGGTTCGCTGCCCCACAGAATGGCATTGTCGTTCTGGTTTTGCAACAATGTTTTCCAATTATTGTACTTTGCTTTATCTGTAAAACGCATTCTGCGTTTTAACAGGCGCGGACGAAGTACATCCTGATAAGAAACAATCCAACGGTTAAGGAGCTCTTGTTTGTTCTTTAATATCCGTTTGGTGTCGGTTTTTAGAATAAACTTAAGGTCTTCGAGTTCCTTTATTACATTGCTAACTGACCCAATTGCTATGCCCGTCTGTTCGGCTAATTCACGATAAGATAGTTGTAGATTGTTTGGGTTAGAAAGTAAGCTAAATATTAGCCTAATCCCTGTCTCCTGAAAAGCTCTTGTTTGATTGGTTTTCTCAATTTTCTGAACTTTCTGACCAGCAACACTTATAAAAAGGTCGTCTCTTTTAATAAATGCATTGCCTGCAACATCTAAGTAATTAATAGCTTTTTCTTTAAATTCCTGAGCAATGTTACTAGCTATAAATTTGGCTATTATTATTATCGGTTTGCTGGTTTTGGTTTCCAGTTCTTTCAATTGTGCAAGTACAATACCTTTGTTTGCTGTTCTTATTTCGGCTTTAGCAGCAACAGTAAATTGGATTTTTTTAATTGTGAGTACGGCATCGTAATCTACGCGAGTACTTTCGATAGTAACCGGCATTGCAATACATTCTTCGAGATGTACAGCCGCATCGTAAATGAAATCGTTATTACGGTACATTGGCGTTTATTTGGTTCATGTTTAAATCGTGTTCATTGACAATGAACATTCAAATATACTGAACAATGTTTAATTATCAAGGATTTTTATAAGAACTTTACATTAAAGTTCATCGAGGTTAATCAATGTAGAATTTCATCCAAACCTATATAAAATAAGGGTTGAGCTTTCCACTGATAGTCAGAAATCGAATATTCAGGAAGTCGTTTTCGGCATGAGAGAAATCACTGTCGGTAAACAACATATTGAACTTAATGGCAGGCCAGTTTTTTTGAGAGGGACTCTGGAATGTTCGATATTCCCTCTTACTGGCTATCCACCGACCGATACTACAGAGTGGATGCGGATTTTTCGGGTTGCACAGGCGCATGGTCTGAATAATATACGGTTTCATTCATGGTGTCCGCCCGAAGCAGCCTTCGAAGCAGGCGATATTTTAGGAATGTATCTGCATGTTGAGTGCTCCTCGTGGGCTAATTCGGGATCTTCCATTGGCGACGGCAAACCTATCGATCAATTCTTGTATGACGAAAGCGAAAGAATTGTTAAAACATTTGGAAACCACCCTTCATTTTGCATCATGCTATATGGTAACGAGCCTGCCGGGATAAACCAAAAACAATGGTTGGCTGATTTTATTACTTATTGGAAGAAAAAGGATAATAGGCGCTTATATTCTGGAGGCGCCGGCTGGCCTGCAATTCCTGAAAACGATTTTCACAGTTTACCAGAACCCCGGATTCAAAGATGGGGTGAAGGATTAAACAGTATTATCAATAAACTGGCTCCACGAAGTGATTATGACTGGAAAAATATCATTTCCCCATTAAACAAAATTGTTGTAAGTCATGAAATTGGTCAATGGTGTGTGTACCCCGATTTTAAAGAGATGTCTCAATATTCTGGCGTTCTGAAACCAAAGAATTTCGAGATTTTCAAAGAGTCACTTGAAAAGGCTCAAATGGGGCAACTTGCAGATAGCTTTTTACTTGCATCCGGAAAACTTCAGGCACTTTGCTATAAAACCGACATCGAGGCTGCTCTGCGGACTCCTGATTTCGGGGGATTTCAGTTACTCGACCTCCACGATTTCCCTGGTCAGGGTACAGCGCTTGTAGGCGTTTTAAATCCATTTTGGAAAGAAAAAGGATATATCTCACCAGCAGAGTACAAAAGATTCTGCAACTCGGTAGTTCCTTTGCTACGCTTACCAAAGATGATTTTCACTTCAGCAGACACCATTAATGCCATAGCTGAAATTGCAAATTTTGGTGAAAATGTGATGGAAGGGATAACTCCATCATGGAAAATCGTTGATCAGGATGGAATAGTAATGTTCAAGGGATATTTTGAAACTCAGAATATTCCAATTGGAAATGGTGTTAAATTGGGCGAAATTGTTCAATCGCTGAGTACAGTTCAAAAAGCTGTGAAGTTGAAAATAATTCTTCAGGCAGGTCCATTTGAAAATGACTGGGACATTTGGGTTTATCCCTCTCTATTACCCGATAAAACTGTTGATGTACTGGTAACTCAGACACTTGATAAAAAAGCTATTGAGACTCTGAAAAAGGGAGGAAAAGTTCTTCTTACACCAAAAAAGGGAAGTCTGAAAGCTGAAAAAGGGGGAGATATTGCAGTAGGATTTTCAAGTATTTTCTGGAATACAGCATGGACAGGCAAACAAGCACCACATACTCTAGGTATCCTTTGTAACCCGCTCCACTCAGCACTTAATGAATTTCCAACAGAATATTTCAGCAACTGGCAGTGGTGGGATGCAATGAGCCATTCTAATTCCATTATTCTTACTGATTTTCCTTCTGACCTAAAACCTATCGTTCGTATTATCGATGACTGGTTTACCAACCGTCCGCTTGGTCTTATTTTTGAAGTTAAAGCAGGAAATGGTAAACTGATGGTTTCCGGAATTGATCTATTATCAGATGCTGCAAATCGCCCCGAAGCAAGGCAGATGATGTTCAGTTTGCTTAGCTATATGGCAGGTGATGCATTTAATCCTGTAACACAAGTTTCAATAGACCTTGTCAGCAATATGTATTTAAAATAAAAGAGATATACTTAAGATAGCTCTACCTCAATCCAAGCACCACCACATTCTCAACATGATGCGTATGTGGGAACATATCTACCGGATGGACTTTTTCAACTTTATAGATGCCCGACATCAGTTCCAGATCTCGTGCCTGAGTAGCAGGGTTGCAGCTTACATAAACAATTCGTTTAGGTGCAGCTTCCAGAAGTGTTGACACAACCGACTCATGCATTCCTGCACGTGGAGGATCTGTTATTACCACATCTGGTCTCCCATGTAAATCGAGGAATTCCTTGCTGAGCAGGTCTTTCATATCCCCTGAGAAAAACTCTACATTATGTATGCCGTTTATCTCTGAGTTGATCCATGCATCTGCAATTGCCTCGGGAACCGATTCAATCCCGATAACTTTTCCGGCCTTCGCAGCAACGAAGTTTGCAATGGTACCAGTTCCAGTGTATAAATCATAAACCAGCTCATTCCCGGTTAATCCTGCATAATCTCTTACAATTTTATATAATTCAAGGGATTGCAGGGTATTGGTCTGAAAAAAAGATTTAGGTCCGATCCTGAATTCCAGATTTTCCATTTTTTCAATGATGTGATCACGACCTTTAAAAACTAGTATTTCCTGATCATAAAGCGTATCGTTGCCTTTTGTATTTATTGTGTACATCAACGATGTGATCTGGGGAAACTCCTCAGCAAGTGCTGCTAAGAGGGCGATCCTGTTGTCTTTTTCCTCTCTGAAAAATGCAAGTACTACCATAATCTCGCCTGTGGTACTGGTGCGGACAATCATGTTTCTCAGAAATCCGCCTGAGTCGCGTGTGTCAAAAAACTCTAATTCGTGATCTGCTGCATACTTTTTCACGAAATTCCGCATTGCATTAGTCGGCTCGGGCTGAAGCCAGCATTTATTTATGTCCACAACCTTATCAAACATCCCCGGAACATGAAACCCAAGGGCATTCCAGTTCTTAAAATCCCCTGAAGAATCGAGCTCTTCACGGGTAAACCAACGTCGACTAGAAAAAGTATATTCGAGTTTATTACGATAGAAAAACTCCTCTTTTGATCCCAAAATATGAGTAACCTCAGGCAATTCAACCTTTCCAATACGGGTGAGAGCATCGATTACTTGCTTTTCCTTAAATTTTAGCTGCTCGGTGTATGGAAGGTGTTGCCATTTGCATCCACCACATACCCCAAAGTGTTCGCAGGATGGAATTACACGGATGTCAGACAATTTATGAAAATGGGTTACTCTGGCTTCGGCAAATCTTTTCCTTTTTCGGGTAACCTGCAAATCAACAATGTCACCCGGAGCCACCATGCTTACAAAGGTTACTAGATCATCAATTCGTGCTATTGCCTTTCCTTCTGCGCCAACATCCGTTATTTCAACCTTTTCGAAGAAAGGCAATTTTCGTTTTCCCAAGTGATTCAGAATTTATAAAAAATAATAGCAACACAATTTGTTTAGGTTTTTGCAAGTAGAAACGCTTACTTTGCAAATTATTTTTCAAAGATAGAAAAATACCTTTATTTATTTTCAAAAGCAGGAGAGCAGAATGATTTCGATGGATAATATAAGCGTCAGGTTTGGTGGTTTTACACTACTTGACGGTATTTCTTTTATGGTAAATCCGCGTGACAGAATTGGTTTGGTTGGGAAAAACGGCGCAGGGAAAACTACAATGCTAAGGCTGATTGCAGGACTGCAAGCGCCTTCGGAAGGGAAAGTCATTATTTCATCTGGTGAAGTAGTTGGATATCTTCCCCAGCAAATGATTCATCCCGAAGGAAATACGGTTTATGAAGAAGCAATGACAGCTTTTGCTGCCGTTCTTGAAATGGAGAAGCGAATGGATTTTATTGGTCATGAACTGGCTACCCGAACCGATTATCACGAGCAGTCCTATCTTGACATGATTGATGAATTATCGGTTATCAATGAGAATTATGAGATGCAGGGTGGAAGTAGTCTGCATGCAGATGTTGAGAAAACTCTCACGGGACTTGGATTTTCCTCTTCTGATCTTATCCGTAAAACCAACGAATTCAGCGGTGGATGGCGTATGCGACTCGAACTTGCAAAAATTATCCTTCGCCGGCCCGACTTTATCCTCCTCGATGAGCCTACCAATCACCTTGATATTGAGTCAATTCAGTGGCTTGAAGAGTTCATGGCATCTTATCCCGGGGGAGTTGTTCTAATCTCCCACGACAGGGCATTTCTGGATAATGTTACAAACCGCACATCTGAAATAAGTCTTACAAAACTTATCGAATATAAAGTTGCTTATTCAAAATATGTGATTCTCAGACAGGAAAGGCGTCAGCAGCAAACAGCAGCTTTCCAGAATCAGCAGAAAATGATCAAGGAAACCGAAGATTTTATTGACAGATTCAGATATAAAGCTACAAAGGCTGTTCAGGTGCAGTCGAGAATAAAACAACTTGATAAAGTTGATCGACTGGAAGTGGATGAAGAAGATAAAGCCGCTATGCATATCAAATTCCCTCCTGCTCCCAGATCCGGCACCATCGTTGTTGAAGCTATCGGACTCAGTAAAAAATACGGCGAAAAAACCATTCTTAACAAAGTAGATCTGATTATTGAAAGAGGTGAAAGAGTGGCGTTTGTAGGTAGAAATGGTGAGGGGAAAACAACTCTTTCAAAGATAATTGTTGGAGAGCTCGATCATACCGGGAAGCTTAAAAGAGGTCATAATGTTGAGCTGGGTTATTTTGCTCAAAACCAGGATGAACTTCTTGATGGTAATAAAACTGTCCTCGAAACGATTGATTTTGTTGCAGTTGGAGAAATCCGCACTAAAATAAGAGATATACTCGGTGCCTTTTTGTTCAGAGGCGAAGATGTAGATAAAAAAGTTAAAGTTCTTTCCGGGGGAGAAAGATCAAGGCTTTCAATGGCAAGGTTGCTATTACAGCCATATAATCTTCTGGTTCTCGATGAGCCAACCAACCACCTCGATATGAGGTCAAAAGATATTCTTAAAAACGCACTTCTTGCTTATGATGGAACCCTGATACTGGTTTCCCACGACCGTGAGTTTCTCGATGGATTGGTAAATAAAGTTTATGAATTCAAGGATCAGCGGATCAAAGAACATTTGGGTGGAATTTATGACTTCCTCCATCGTAAAAAAATTGCTTCCTTCCGCGAGCTGGAAATGAAGGCACAAGCAGCCCCAGAGGTAAAAGTCGAAAAGCAAACCGATAACAAGCAACTTTATGAGAAGCGCAAAGAACATGATAAGCTTATTAGAAAAGCTAAAAATGAACTTAGCCGTATCGAGCAGAAAATCAACGAACTGGAAGGCTCTGTAAAAAAAGCAGACGCATTATTTGCAGTACCGGAAAACCTTTCAGATCAGAAAATGTTTGATAAATACACGCACGAAAAGCAACAACTAGACAGATTACTTGTAGAGTGGGAACTGCAACAAAATGAAATTGAAAAGTTAAATACCGAACGTGTATAAGGTATTTTTCTTAATTTAGCCTGATTATGAATCTTTTCAGAAAGATATTGGCATTTGGCGGACTGATTGTATTTATCGCTGTAGGATGTTCTAAACCTGCCTCGAAAACTACAAATCAGAGAAGTCTTGCCGATATGTACAACCCGGGGAGAAGTAGCATTCATCCTGATTTCTTCGTATTCCATTTAAACGATTCAAGCTCAGTACTTTATATCCGTGTCTTTCCTTCTGAATTGCTTTTTAATGCTGCGAATGAAGAAGGTAAATCACTGGCAAAGCTCAAAATATACTTTGAATTACGCGAAATAAATCAGGAGACTGATGAAGAAACTTTTACCGACAGCGTCTCCTTGGTTCGTACCTTGAATAAAGAAGAAGTAAGAAATTCTTTTTTTTCAGGACTACCAATAAAGGCAAAATCAGGAAAGAAATATTCAATGAAAGTTGAGGTGAGTGATGAAATCAGGAAAACAGTTACTCGTGAAATTCTAATTGTAGATAAATTATCGCCCTACAATGCTCAGAATTTTAAAGTATTGTCATCAACAACAGGGTATCCAACTTTCACGAGGTTTTTTGCCCCCAGTGAGGCTTTTAGGCTTCAGTTTAATCAATTTGGAATCGATAGTGTATATGTAGATTATTTCAGTCTCGATCGCACATTGCCTCGTCCTGCATTTTCTTCAGCGCCAGAAATTCCCATGAAAACATTTCCCGACACATCCTTTATTTATACATTTTCCGATTCTATAAAATTCAGTCTGCCGACTTCAGGAATTTTTCTTTTTCGTGTAAACAGGGATGCGAAAGAAGGAATCCCTGTATATAATTTCGGAGAGAGTTTCCCTAATGTTAAGACTTCAGATGATCTTCTGGGACCCTTGGTTTACCTTACTTCATCTGCTGAATTCAGAGATTTAAGAATGGAGTCGAATCGTAAGCTTGCAATTGATAATTTCTGGTTAAAACGCAATACCGACCTTGAATCATCCCGTGAATTAATCCGGGTTTATTATAAGCGGGTGTACTTTGCAAATTTGTATTTCTCCTCATATAAAGAGGGATGGAAAACCGATCAGGGTATGATTTATATTATCTTTGGCCCACCCAAAAAGCTTGAAAAGGAATCCAATAAAGAGAAATGGACCTATTTTGTTAAAAAAGGAACCTCCCCCGTAGTTTTTGAGTTTAAAAGGAATGAGAATCAGTTTACAAATCTCGATTATCAATTGGTCAGATCTACTTCATCTAGCGCTTTTTGGAGAGAAGCTGTAGATTCCTGGAGAAAAGGTAAGGTGTATTCATTTGATTATTAAGCATAAAAAAAATTATTTAAAATATAAAATTTGGAAGATTTCATTTTTGGCACCCGCGCAGTTATGGAAGCCATCGCTGCTGGAAAAGATATTGAGCGTGTACTCCTTCAGAAAAAATCCGATAGTATTGGCGCACAGGAATTGTTCTCCCTGCTTAGACATAAAAATATTGATTATCAGTTTGTTCCGGTAGAAAAACTGAATCGCGTTACAAACAAAAACCATCAGGGAGTTATTGCCTTTATTTCTCTGGTAGCCTATACTCCAATGGAGGAAATTATAAGTAGCGCATACGAAGCAGGTCGCGATCCTTTTGTTCTGGTGCTGGATCATATTACTGATGTCAGGAATTTCGGAGCCATTGCCCGCACCGCTGAATGCGCTGGAATTGATGGTATTATTATTCCTGAATCAGGAAGTGTAAGAATTACCGCTGATGCTGTTAAAACCTCCTCCGGCGCTTTGATGAAAATTCCTGTTGCCAGAGTAAGCTCAATGCGTGAGGCAGTGAAATACCTGAGTGCTTCCGGGCTTACAATTGTTTCTGCAACAGAAAAAACAGAGACTGACCTCTATCAGGCGGCCTTTAGTGGACCAATGGCTGTGGTAATGGGAGCGGAAGATACCGGAGTCTCAAATTCCTTACTTGACCTGAGCAATAAAAAGGTCAGAATTCCTATGTTAGGCGAAATTGGATCTTTAAATGTGTCTGTTGCAGCGGGTGTTGTTATTTATGAGATTTTGAGACAGCGCATGGCTGTGAAATAAAGGTATCTCATACTTACAAGAATTCCCGAGTCAACTTAGATCAAAGGTAGCTGCCTGCTGAAAGATTCCTCCAGAGAGATAAAAGTCTCTGTTCTTGCAATTCCCGGAATTGCTTGCAGTTTATCCACAAGCACGTGTTTTAAATCTTCATTGTTCTTTGTATAAACCTTAACAAAAATGGAGTAATTCCCTGTAGTGTAGTGACACTGGGTAATTTCATGAATATCTTTCAGCTTTTTTACCACTTCGGAATACATATGTGCACTTTCCAGAAAAATACCGATATAAGCACATGTAAAATAACCAATTTTCTTTGGGTTCAGTACAAATTCCGAACCAGTAATCACACCAAGTCTGGTCAGACGTTGAATTCTCTGATGAATAGCTGCACCCGAAACATTACATTCTCTGGCTACTTCTAAATAAGGAATACGGGCATTGCCTGTAACAAGAGAAAGGATTTTACGGTCTAAACTATCAATCTGTAAGCTTTCTTCCATAACTTATGTGTTTGTTTGGTCTTATATTCACTCACTTACACTCACAATTACTCAACACCATCTTTCTAAAAAATTGTAAGTAAATGAAGCGATTTAGTTGCAAAATGTAAATTTAATGAATAAAAGGAAAAATTGTAATTATTTGGCAATAAATTACGAAATGAATAAACAAACATCCAGAATTGCCTCGAAAAAGTAATGGGGTTATTAAAGAAAGTTTTAAAATTGGAAACTTACATTATATCAGGGTCTGATTTGATATGTGTCGTCTGCTTTGACGCTTTGGTATATGCGAAGGTCAAATTCCGAAATAACCGCAAGCAAATGATCAAAAATATCCGACTGCAGATCTTCATAACTTATAAGTCCTTTTTCAATACTAAAAGCATAAATCTCCAGTGGAATTCCTTTATCTGTAGGTTCCTGCTGACGAACCATGAGAGTAAGCTTTTTGTTTATCTGTGAGTTTTGTGCAAGGTATGCTTCCATATATTTTCTGAAAGTGCCCAGATTAGTTAATCTTCTCCCATTCACAACGCTTGAAAGATCAGTTTTATTTTTTTGATTGAATTGCTCAATTTCCACAAGTTTTTTGTCAAGATATGGCTTTAGGATCTCAATTTTTTGAAGCTTTTTAAGTAGTTCATCATCAAGAAATTTAATACTTCTCATATCGATATTTACAGAACGTTTTATTCTTCTACCTTCAGATTCCTGCATTCCCCTCCAATTTGTAAAAGATTCCGAAACCAATGCGTAAGTTGGAACTGTTGAAATGGTATTATCAAAATTCTGAATCTTTACGGTGTTCAAAGTAATTTCCAATACGGTTCCATCAGTATTCCGACCCGGCATCTCAATCCAGTCACCGGGTTTTAGCATATCGTTTACTGAAATCTGTATGGATGCAACAAGTCCCAGAATTGTATCCTTAAAAATCAATAATATCACAGCAGCTAATGCACCCAAACCCGCAAGCAACTTATAAGGGCTTGAACCAGTTATATACGAAATTAAAATAATGGCTGTTACCATATAAAGGAATAACTTCAGGACTTGTATATATCCCTTAATTGGTTTGTCTTTGGAGATTGGGAAGCGAAGGTAAATGTCATGAAGTGAATTAATAAATGAATTGCCAACCAGCACACTGATAAAAATGATGTATATAACTGATACTTTTCTTACAAAGCCCACTAAAAGAGGCATATCCAATGCAAAATGAATACTGAAATATACTACTAAAGCAGGGGCGATATGGGCAAGTCGGTTAAAAACCCTGTTTTCCATGAAAATGTCATCCCATTCATTTTTACTTCGTGTAACATAACTACGAATCGAAACAACAATTATTCGCTTCATAATCATATCGATTACCAAAGAACATATAATTATTATTACCAATACAATAAGTGAATGAATATAACCTGCCTGTGTCGGTGCTATTCCAAAACTTTCAATAAACACCTGTAAATCATTTAAATATTTATTAATCATTAGTATTTCCTTTATTTTTAATTTAAGCGCGAAATTATAATTTTACTGCGTAGTAAAAAAATTTATGAACTCCGTTTGTATAACAAATTCAAAAAATACTTTTCTATATGAAAAACTTCTTTCTTTTGTTAATTATCGTTTGCATTCCCTTGTTTGTCTTTCCACAGACAAACTATGTAAAATTCTTTTCCGAAGGTAGTTTACGCATTGATTACATTCTTGCAGGAAATAACAAAAATTGTGAGGTTTACTTGCAGTCTCTGAAAAAGGAAGCATTCTGGGGAGGCTCGAAAAACGTGTTAATTGATTCTCTTGCCTATGGGGAGTTCATGTGTAAAGTATTTAATGACGGAACAGGAAAGTTAATTTATAGCCGGGGATTTTCAACTCTCTTTCAGGAATGGCAAACAACAAAGGAAGCATCGGAAGTAAATAAGAGCTTCACACAGAGCACAATAATACCATTCCCCAAAGAAACAGTCAGGTTCGAAATCTATGAACGAAACCAAAAGGCAGAAATGATCCTAAAATTTTCAGTGAAAATAAATCCCGCTGATTATTTCATTCAACCCTCTCCACCAAATAGTTACAAAGTTGATTCAGTTCAAATATCCGGGGATCCGGCACATTCAGTTGATATTGTATTCATCCCGGAAGGCTACACTGAGAAACAGATGAATAAATTTAAATCAGACATCATTCGACTCACCGACTCCCTTTTTGCGGTTCAACCATTTAAAAACTACCGCAATAAATTCAATCTTTATGCTGTTCTGGCACCATCTGTTGAAGAAGGCGCTGACCTGCCCGGTGAAAATATCTGGAGAAATACTATTTTAAACTCCAGCTTTTACACTTTCGATAGTGAAAGATATCTTACCACTCTTGATTTCTGGAAGGTAAGAGACCTTGCTGCCCTGGCTCCATGCGATCAGGTTTATATCCTTGTTAACACTGAGAAATACGGTGGTGGTGGGATCTATAATCACTATAACCTGACTTCTACAGGCGATGATCTTTCACCACAGGTATTTATTCATGAATTTGGACATGGATTCGCAGGACTAGGCGATGAATATTACGACTCAGTTGTGTCATACACTGATTTTTACTCCCCCGAAATTGAACCATGGGAACCCAATCTGACAACCTTGGTAAATTTTTCTTCTAAATGGAAAAATATGCTTGCTCCGGGTACACCTATACCAACACCGGTAAAAGATAAGTCAAGTCAGATGATTGGTGTTTTTGAAGGCGGAGGCTATGTTGCCAAGGGAGTATACCGCCCAGCCTTCGATTGTCGTATGAAGAGCAACAGACCTGATGCTTTTTGTAAAGTCTGCCAAAAATCCATAGAATTGATGATTTTAACCATTTGCAAGTAAATAATCCACTGATAAATTTGACGAATGAAATAAAATGTAATTCAGATTCATTTTTTTTTTAGATTTGAGGAGCCTTTTTATCTTAAACTAACCAGTGGACCGTTATTCATCAAACGAATTAATTAAGGGTATTAGAAAACGTGATAATACGGTTTTAGGATATATCTATCAAAAATATTATTCTTCGGTTCAACATTTTGTGATGACCAACAGCGGCACTGCTGATGATGCCAGAGATATTTTCCAGGAGGCGCTGATTGTGGTTTTTGAAAACATTACGCGAGACAAGCGATTTACTCTAGTTTGCAACATGCAGACTTATATTTTCTCAATTGCCAGAGTAATATGGGTTAAACAATTGAACAAAAGCGTTGTAAACCAGACTCAACTCAATGAAGATCATGAATTTATCGAATTTGAAGAGCCACAGCCTTTTCAGGAACACGATTTTAAATATGCACTTTACCAAAAAGCATTCTTTGAACTACCAAAAGATTGCCAGAAAATCCTGAAATGGTCGAATAAAGGTAAAAACAATGCGGAGCTAGCTGCAAGGATGAAATTAAGCGAAAACTATATCGGCAAACGCAAACATTTCTGCAAAGAATACCTGATTAAATTAATTAAAGGGAATCCAGACTTTTATTCAGACAAACTATAGAAAAAACTCATTTTTGGCGCTTTCGTTTCTTGCCCACATTTTTATATTTTTTGTAGGATATCCTTAGAAATCCAAGGGGAAGAATTAACATAAATGCGCTAATTGCCGCTAAATCTTTTCTAAAGGGGAATAAAGGGGAGGAGTCCCCGATTACAACATACGAAGCCCAGAAATAAGGATTAGACTGCAATTCATCTGAAGAATTCAGAAAGTTTAATTTGGATTCCCTTAATGCCTGGGGTTTAGTCAAATGCTTATTAAGATACTTATAAAAATCAGTCATCATAGTTACTGTGGATAAATCACCCACTTCCCACAATGTCATTAAAATAGATGGGCAACCAGCATAAGCAAATCCTCGCGCAAGACTCTGAACCCCTTCTCCTGGTTGAATTTTTCCATATCCACTGGAACAGGATGAAAGCACAGTAAGGCTTGAATTAAGCTTCATATTGTATATCTCATAGGTATTAAGCATTCCATCTTCCTCTCCATCAGGAGTTTGAGTAAAGACAAGCTTTGAAAGCATAGGATCATTATTGTCTACTACCGTATGCATCGCCAGATGCAAGATTTTATACCTTCCGGCCATTTCCTTAAATACAGATTCCTTTGCTGAGAAATTGTAATAAGCATCGGTCTTTTGAATTTTTGAAATATTGTTTACCTCATCAGTTACTCCCACAAGCATTGGTAGATCCAAATATTTTTGTTGTCTCGTGGTTGGCTTGTTAGGATTTATTTCGACCAGTCCCGCATAAATAGGCGCAAAAGCAAGTACCGCCTGTCGGGGTATTCTTACATGTTGCAGGGGATTAAAATGGATAGTAGTAGAATAAGAGTACCCAACGGAATAATCTCTTAAAAGGTACGGAATATGCCTATAATCGGGCTCGCCAGGAGGAACTTCCACGGTGAGTAAAGCATCAAAAGGAATGTATGAGATCGCCGCGTCTGGAATAATTATCAGGTTCTCCCCATCAATCTGACTAAGTACAGGTTCAATTAAAATACCATATAATTCATGGGAAAGTGATGTGAATCGATTATAGGTGTATCCGACACTATCCGAGAAGTTCTGAGTAGTTATCAGGTTAAGAAATTCTATACACTTATCCTCAAATCCTGGTTTAAGTGTGACTTTTTTGGCACCAATTTTATCCCTGCTTGCAGTATAAATAATCAGTACGGAATCGAGATAGGAATACTCCAACAATGTCGTATTTGCAGCAATCCTTTTCTGAACACCAAATAAATCTGTTACCTCTTCATCGTATTTTAATCTGTAATATTCAGGATACTCCCTTTCAAGTTTTTTTAGAAGTTTTGAATAATCTTCATTTGCCTTAAATAGCTGATCCTCCCATCCTGATAAAAGGTTTTTGTCGGGTTCCTCCGCTTGTTCTTCCTTGTAAATGAGCTCATCATAAAGCGACAATTGCCGGTTGAGCTCACTTTCCTTTTTTCTAACCTTTTCCGGAACATCCCCAAAATCCATAGCTTTTTGACTTCTCATGGAGGCCAGAAGTGTGAAGGCTCTTCCCTTTTCATTGACTTCAAATGCCAGATTCAGGTAATTAATATTTTTGGTTTGATTGTACATTTCTAAAGCTATATACTGAGTTAGGGTAAAAGTTGATCTGTCTTTTTTCGATATTAAAAATTGACTTTGTTTAGTAGAAACCCTGAGACGCATTTTTTGCATTGTATTAATGCTTCTCAAGCATAATTCCATACTTGAACTCATATAGGCGGTATCGCCAACAGACTTTGAATACTTGTATAATACCTCTGCCTTATTTCTAAAAAGTAAAATATTCTTTGCTTCTTCGTAAAGCGCGACAGGCTTTGGATTGGATTTAAAGGTAGTGTAAGTGAAACCAGGATAAATTTGTACCAGTGCTTTCTGATAGGTTTCAAGAGCTTTGACATACCTGCCATTTGTTTCATAACAATTCCCAAGATTATTATAAACAGAAAGTATTTTATCTTTTGTTAGGGGATACCTTTGTAATGAATCTAAAATCGTCTCATAAATTGGTATAGCTTCAATTGTTTTTTTTTGATTAATATATAGAAATTTACTATAGTCATACAAAAAATTCATTTTTAGCTCATTAGGTATTTTCGATTTCGAAAGTTGAGTGTAAAGCTTTCCTGCTTTTTGGTTTTCATGTGCATTTACATAGATTGAAAATTTTTCATTGTTGTATTCATATCTTTCAAATTCAGATTGATTTGGCAATGGTTTAATATAATCAAAATAGAGAAGTGCTTCTGAATATTTCCCTAAGTAATTATATAACAAAGCTTTATTAAAATAAAGCATATTTAGTTTAGAAATATTTACATTTTCGATCTTATTCAATTGTTTTTCTGCCTGTTCGTAATAATTTAAAACTGCATCTAAATCATTTAAATCTACCAGTAATCTTCCCTTGGTTACCAACCAGTAACTTAGATCGTAATGATTATTGGGATCAGCCATCTCAAGAGCCTTATCAAGGTAGGTTACCGCTTCGTCAAATTTCCATATACTGTATAAAAAAGTTCCATAGTTAAAATAAACCGTCCCGAGTTTAATGCTGTCATCAGGTGCGAAGGTCTCTTTTAGGCGAACAACCTCTTTATATAATTTTGCTCCGTCTTCGAATTTCCCCATTTCTTTTAATTCAAATGCTTTTAGA
>Ga0105048_10002471_pt1 | contig 30057 bp, 28 predicted proteins | sample MAT05_FD_78382 | JGI IMG/M metagenome (GOLD analysis project Ga0105048, IMG submission 78382) | Freshwater microbial communities from Lake Fryxell liftoff mats and glacier meltwater in Antarctica - MAT-05 | ecosystem: Environmental > Aquatic > Freshwater > Ice > Liftoff microbial mat | place... | reverse complement strand
GTCAAAGCTGCACTTGGATTAACAGAAATTCAAGCTGTGGCGTCTGGAAGTGCTGCCTTGCAAGCGCGTCTTGCACGCTTTTTTTGTGGCGCAGGAATAGCTGTAAAAGAAGGATATGGCTTAACAGAAACTTCACCCGTAATATCGGTAAATACATTTCGAGCTCCTAATATGTATCGAATAGGATCTGTAGGCAAACCAATAACAGATGTGGAGGTTCGTATTGCTGAAGATGGCGAAGTACTTTGCAAGGGACCTAACGTAATGATTGGTTATTACAAGGATGAAGAAAAGACAAGAGAAGTTTTAAAAGATGGATGGTTCTACACCGGAGATATAGGAAATATAACCGACGGATTTCTCTCGATAACTGACAGAAAAAAAGAATTATTCAAAACTTCAGGAGGTAAATATGTTGCTCCGCAAGTACTCGAAAACACCTTCAAGCAAAGTGTTTACATTGAACAAATAATGATTATTGGTGACAATCAAAAATTTGTTGCCGCAATAATTGTTCCTGATTATTTGCAACTGAATGCATGGTCATCGAAATCAGGCATCCAAGAAACAGATCACGAATCTCTGATTTCTAATCCAAAAGTCAAAGCTTTAATAAATGCTGAAATTGAAAAACTCAATGTTGGCTTCGGTAAATGGGAACAAGTAAAAGCATTTAGATTATTACCAAGACTCTTTTCGATAGAACACAGCGAAATAACTCCAACGCTCAAACTGAAACGAAAACAAATTCTTACAAATTGGAATCATCTTATTGAGGACATCTACCATAATGAAAATATTTGATCGAAAATCAATAATTCTAATTCAAGTATTGATTTGTTGCAAAAATTAGATGAAATAGACAGATCACTTTTTTTGATCTTAAACGGAATACATGCTCCTTGGATGGATACATGCATGTGGTACTTCAGCAAGACTATGTTTTGGTTTCCGGTTTATCTTATTTTGACATTCATGCTATACAGAAAATATTCAGGAAAGAAATTTATTCTTCCGGTCATATTTCTGATTTTACTAATTGCACTCAGCGATCTTATTTCATTCGAACTTTTTAAAGAAGGGGTGAAGCGATTAAGGCCAAGTCATGAGCCATTATTGGAAGGACAAGTACATTTGGTGCAGGATTCCAATGGCAACTTTTACAAAGGTGGTAAACACGGATTTTTTTCAGGTCACGCATCCAACCACTTTGCTGTAGTAGTGTATTTTTTCTTATTAATGAGGCCACTAAAAAACTATGTCATTGCATTGATCTTTTTTTGGGCAACACTCATTAGTTATAGCAGAATTTATCTAGGCGTGCACTATCCGGGCGATGTGCTTGCCGGCGCAATGTTTGGCAGTTTGCTTGCAATTACAATCTACTACCTGTTCAGAAAAACACAGATCAAAATTTTCGGCAAATGAACTGGATTGTCATTTTTTTAGGAGGAGGTTTTGGTTCCATCGTGCGTTATGGTCTTGGCATTTTGTGGAGACAAAATCCCGCTTCTTTTCCATTTTCTACTTTACTAGCCAATCTTTCGGCTTGTATTGTAATCGGAATATTACTTGCCTTACCAATTAAACAAAACAATCATTTGTTGTGGTTACTTATGGCCACAGGGTTTTGTGGGGGCCTCAGCACATTCTCAACATTTAGTATGGAAACGGTTGCGCTGTTCAGGGAGGGAAATACAATAATGGCCTGGCTCAATATCGCTCTCAGTTTGATTTTATGTCTTTTATCGGTTTGGTTTATTTCGAAATCAGGAATCAATCCAAGTGTTTAGAAAAATCAAAACAATACGTAAGAGGACATCTTACTTTTACGTCCATAAAATCAAAAAAAACAGCAATGAGAATTATCTCCGCACTATTTATTGCTTTTGTGATTATTAGCTGCAAAATGATTGGCGATACCACACAATCAATATCAACCGATTCACCTAGACGGCCAAAACTGATTGTTGGAATTACAATAGATCAGATGCGATATGATTATTTGGAAAAATACTGGAATGACTACGGGGATAACGGGTTTAAAAGATTGTTGAGTGGAGGATTTTCATGTCGCAATCTTCATTATAACTTTATGCCCACCTATACAGGTCCCGGTCACGCATCCATTTTTACCGGCACTACACCGGCATATCATGGAATTATTCAAAACGATTGGTACGATAGATACAGCAATTCAGTAGTCTATTGTTCGTCTGATACGAGTGTCTACGGAGTAGGTACATCAAGTGCTGCAGGCAAAATGTCTCCTCATAGTTTGATCGCATCAACACTTGGCGATGAATTAAAACTATTTAGCAATCAACGATCTAAAGTGATTGGAATAGCAATGAAAGATAGAGGAGCAATACTTCCTGCAGGCCGCACCGCAAATGCAGCCTACTGGTTTGTTGGAGGCAACGAAGGTGTTTGGGCGAGCAGTAGTTGGTATATGGAACAATTGCCGGAATGGGTAATTGATTATAATAAAAATGGTAAAGCAGAAGAGGTTATGAATTCGATTTGGAGTCCACTAAAATCAGATTCAGTTTACGATGAAAGTCTTGCAGACAATAACTCACACGAGACTCCTTACAAGTCGCTTATTCGTCCGGTATTTCCTTACAATTTAAGTGAACTTAGGAGTTCGAATGGAAACTATGACCTTATTAAAGCCACTCCATTTGGCAATAGTTTAACCATTGATTTTGCAAAAAACCTGATCGATGCCGAAGAAATGGGCAAGGATGCATACACGGATATGTTGTGCATGAGTTTTTCGTCGACTGATTATATAGGGCATCAATTTGGAATTCATGCCAAAGAGACTCAGGATTGTTATCTTAGACTTGATCTTGAGATCGCAGAATTTTTAGATTACTTGGACAAAAAAGTTGGTTCAGGAAATTATCTTGTTTTTGCAACATCCGATCACGGAGGCGCGCCAACCCCAAGTTATATAGCAAAACAAAAAGGAACAGGAGGATATTGGAAAAGTGATGGTTTTGAAACCTTATTAGATGAAGAATTGATAAAACGTTGGGGGGCGGGCGACTGGATTGTCAATGAAAGTAATTCAAATATTTTTCTCAATAGAAATTTAATAGTCGAGAAAAAAATGGACCTCAAAAAATGTCAATTAGAATTGCAACAACTTGTGAGTGAAAATGAAATTGTGCTTATGTCATTTAGCGCTGCAGATGCTGACAGAATGGAAAATAAAATGCCGTTGGCAAAAATGATCAATTACGGATATAGCCAGCGCATGTCGGGGGATGTAATTTACATATTAAAACCCGGATATATTGAAAACGGGATGACCGGCACCACACATGGTTCGCCGTATGTTTATGATTCTCACGTGCCTGCAATCTTTTACGGATTTGGTGTGCAACAAGGCGAAACATCGCAGCATTATAATATAACCGATATAGCGGCAACAGTTGCAACAATATGCAGGACACCTTTTCCAAATGCTTGTATCGGCGATCCGATATTGGAAGCAATAAAAAAATAACAATTCATATCAAACTAATTTGTGATCCATTATACCGTAAGTTATAAAAATCCTCATAGGCATTTTATCTCATTTGAGGCAAAATTTCCAACAGATGGAAGAGCTGCCATTCAACTGCACCTAGCTGCTTGGAGACCCGGCCGCTATGAACTTGGAAATTTTAGCAAAAACATTCGGGCCTGGAAAGCATTTGATGATAAACTAAACCCACTTGCATTCAAAAAAATCACAAAAGACATTTGGGAAATAGAATGCCCAAGTCTTGATCATGTTTTAATTCAATATGAATACTACGCATCCGAACTCAACGCAGGATCTACATTTCTAGATGATGATCAACTATACATAAATCCTGTAAACTGTTTTTTTTATGATGGACTACACAAAGAATTGGCATACCAAATTCAATTTAATATTCCTGATTCACACGAAATAGCTTGTGGTTTAAATAAAATAAATAGTAAGACACTGAGCGCTGACAATTATGATCAACTTGCAGACTCACCTTTGATAGCAGGTGCCGGCATGAAACATCTAGATTATGAATCAGGTAAAATCAAATTTCATATTTGGATACAAGGAGAAGTATTAATTGATGAGAATAAGTTTGTTGAAGAGTGCAAATTATTTACAGATCATCAAATAAAAATATTTGGAAACATTCCCTGCAAAGAATACCACTTTCTGTTTCACTTTACTTCCATGTTCCAGCGTCATGGAGTTGAACATTGCAACTCAACAGTGATTGCAATGGGGCCGGCTTCGGACTTTCAGTTTGAAGCTTTATACAAAGATTTGCTTGGCATCAGTTGCCACGAATTATTTCATACTTGGAATGTAAAAAGCATTCGTCCAATTGAGATGATGCCTTATGATTTCAGCAGAGAAAATTATACCCGCCTTGGCTATGTTACAGAAGGTGTCACTACTTATTATGGTGATTTGATCTTGTGGCAAAATGGTTCTTTTAATCACACAGATTGGATGGCGATTATTTCTGAAAATATCAAAACACACTTTGACAATGCGGGACGATTTAATCTCTCTGTTGCTGAAAGCAGTTTTGACACTTGGTTGGATGGATATAGTACAGGAATTCCATGGCGCAAAGTCTCCATTTACAATGAAGGATTTCTTATTGCATTAATTATGGATATTCTAATTATGTATGAAAGCGATTGTACAAAGTCACTCGATGATGCAATGAACCTTCTTTATACAGAATTCGGTATGAACAAAAAAGGTTATACCGAGAATGACTATCGCGAATTAATAAATAATCTATCGGACAATACAACTGAAGAAATATTTACAAAGCTTGTTTATGGTAAAGCAGATTATACTCCTTTTTTAGTAAAAGTATTAGACTTGGTAAGTCTCGAGATTCAAACAACACCATCAGTAAAATATAGCGAATCACAATTTGGCTTTTCAGTTGATGATAACTCAGGCAAATCAACAGTCACTCAAATAGTAGAAAATAGTCCGGCAGATAAAAGTGGTTTGTGGTATGGTGACGAAATTATTGCCATTAAAAGTATAGGATTTGGAAAAAATTTCCAATCACTTTTGAGAATGGGAGGGAATGAAATTCGCCTGGAGATATTGAGAAAAAACAAAAGGAAATTCGTGACTATTAATTCCGGCAATGAAATTTACTTCAAGAAGTACAATGTTGTCGCAAAAGCAGATTTCCAATCAAATAGACTATCAATTTTCTGGAAAAACAGACTTAGTTAGAGGCAAATTGCACTACCAGTCTTTCTGCCATATAATCAAATAAATTTTTAAGAGGGCCTTGCACAACCATTTTCAAAAAGGGGTTGATGTCTGCATCACAAACCATGTAACCTTCTGAATTTCCGGCAACATCATTAACGTGAGAAGTAAGCGTGAATGCAAAAGGAGAGCCTCCGCCACTTTTATAGATGATCGTTCCATCGGCCTCTTCTGACATAAAATCCAATACAATTGTATATGCGTTTTGAATTTTAAAAGAGCACGATTCATTGGTGCTTTTCCATTCAGAATATTTTCCTTGTGGTAGAAGTTTTTCAATGTTATTCATGTTTTTTAGAAATGCAACAACATCTAATCTATCCGCACTAATGTTTACTTTTTTGCTTTCAATAGTCGTCATAAAACCTGAATTAGCTGAAAAACAGTTTCTTTCTTTTTAAAATCAAGATACAATGTGATGTGCAACCGAAAACTGTTCGCTCCAAGCTTTCGGGTCATTTTTCCAAGCCATAAGAGTTTGAAGGTATTTTTCTACAACAAAACCAGAGTTAGCAGCTTGTTGAATCAAGATATCATAGTTGGTTAGAGTAACTAATTGGCAATTTGCATTTTTGAAATTTGAAATTGCTTGTTCAAAGCCGTAAGTAAATATTGCAGCTATCCCCATCACCTGAGCTCCTGAAACCCGTAGGGTTTCCACAGCATTGAGACTGCTACCACCGGTGGATATTAAATCTTCAATGACCACAACTTTGTGATCGGTTTCTATTACGCCTTCTATTTGATTGCCCAATCCGTGCTTTTTTGGTTCACTTCGCACGTAGACAAAAGGTAATCCAAGTTCCTGTGCAACCAAAACCCCAATCGCAATGCCTCCGGTAGCAACACCAGCGATCACATCGGGCTTGCCGAAACTATCATTGATGACCTCAACAAATTGTTGTCTAATAAAAGTTCTTATCTGTGGAAAAGACAATGTTTTTCTATTATCGCAATATATTGGCGATTTCAATCCGGATGCCCACGTAAATGGACTTTCTGGTTTTAGTTCAACGGCCTTCACCATAAGCAGAAATTCTGCTACCTTTAACGCATTCTCATTACGCTCCATGGGTCAAAAATACAAAGTATACGTTTCAAATCGTCCGGTCATTTTTACACAATCATTACAAGAATCTGATTTAAGTGTAAAAAATGCTGATCAAATTTTTTCGCGCGGTAAAACGGACATATTGTTGATTGAAGAAGCAATTCAGAGAGGATCCAATAGGGTTATAGTAAACTGTAAGGATCCTCAAAAGTCTTGGAATCATTTTAGGCAACAATTCGAGTTTGTTCAAGCTGCCGGTGGTTTAGTTACCGATGTTAACAAAAACATTCTTTTTATATTCAGATTGTCCAAATGGGATTTACCCAAAGGGAAAGTTGAAAAAGGCGAAGCACTCGACATTGCTGCACTTCGCGAGGTTGAAGAAGAGTGCTCTATCAGTCAATTATCCGTAAAAAAACAACTTTGCACAACATTTCACACCTATATACAAGAAGGAATTCCTATTCTGAAAGCTACAGAATGGTATCTCATGGATTTTACGGGAACTGAAATTCCAAAACCTCAGTTGATTGAAGGTATAACGGAAGTAAAATGGATTGGTCTCGAAGATGAAATGATGAAAGATATCAGGTCCAATACTTATCCTTCGGTGCTTGATGTTTTGGAAGCATATGAAAGAAAGATTTAATACGAACCTTGCAAAATAGATAGTCCAACTTCGTCGGTGGTCTCATAAGACGAGTATTTTGTTGTATCGGCTTACCATTATAGATCATCAAAATCGTTGGACCAGTTAATAATTACCATTGGTATAAAACGCAGATCTGTATCACTTGCTATTTATCATAACAAGTAGATCACCTACAGTCACAGATTGAAATTCTGATAAAGGCGCAACATTCATCCCAAACATAATTTGATTCTTAAATGACCTATATTCTGCCAAGGTTTTTAAAGGCTCTTTTCCAATAATGCCGTTGGTTTGATCAACCGTTGTTACGATACATCGACTGCACTGTTTTACTGATACAAAATTTTGTTGTCCAATTATAAACTCTCCAAAAAAATCCTCTTCGAAAGCTTCTGTTGTTTCCACAATAAGATTCGGCCTAAACCTATCCATTCCAATCTTATCAATGAGTTTAGAATTGAGATTGTGTAATGATGCAGTGCCCATTAACAATAAAGGATAAGCATCGGCAAGAGAGGTAATTCCAAATTGCGATTCATTTGGAATATCAAAATATCTTTGACTTGAATCAGGTAAATAAACTAGTCTCAACATGGATCCGAGAATATCCGAGAAAAAATTCCCGAAAACTTCGTCACAAAGAATCACATCAAACGTATCATCCCAAACAGTTGCTGAAATAATGTTGCCTTTGGTTGTGGTAAACGGAATTAAAATTTCAGACTTTATTTTATCTCTTGAGAAAGATGCTACAAATCCGTTGTCATCCATTTGCATGTTTATCAACGACATTTTTGGAAATTTTCTCTGAGAGATGAACATTCCGGATTCATCAACCAGCATATATCTCCTATCATAATTAAGTCCTCGCAGACCAACTTCCGAGTGCGACAATTCGATGCCTCTGCAAGACTTTACGGGATAAATTATTATTTTTTGAAGAATATTGGACATTAATTTTTCCATTGAACTCGGCTAAATTAACGCTTGAGATAGCGCAACCATTACATTTGCGGCCCTGATGAGTATAAAAAATGATCTGATTCTTCGCGTTGCGAATGGTCAACACGCAGAAAGAACACCGATATGGGTGATGCGCCAAGCCGGGCGCGTATTGTCTGAATATAAAACTGTGCGTGCAAAAGCCGGCAGTTTTATCGCGTTGGCAAAAAACCCTGAGCTCGCAGCCGAAGTAACAATCCAACCGGTAGATATACTTGAGGTTGATGCAGCCATACTTTTTTCAGATATTTTGGTTATTCCAGAGGCGATGGGTCTTCCGTACAATATGGATGAGGGAAGAGGACCTTGGTTCGAGAATACAATATCGACCAAAGAGGATCTAAAAATGATCAGTACTTCGCATATAGAAGAAAATTTAGAATATGTATTTCAAACGATCAGAAACATCAAGCAGGGACTTTCGGATCGGGTGCCTTTAATAGGATTTGCGGGGGCTCCATGGACAATTTTCTGTTACATGGTCGAAGGAAAAGGCAGCAAAACTTTTTCCAAATCAAGAGCAATGTTGTATCAAAATCCGGAATTGGCACATAGCTTGCTAGCATCGATCACCGATGCCACAATAACATACCTTCAAAAACAAATTCAAGAAGGTTGCGATATGGTCCAACTGTTTGATAGCTGGGCAGGCATACTCAATAAAGATACTTATAACACGTTCGCATTGCCATATATAAAAAAGATAGTTGAAAATATTCGCACTGCGCCAACCACAGTTTTTGCAAAAGGAGCATTCTTTTCTATAAAGGAGTTAATGGATTTACCTTGCAATACCATTGGTCTTGACTGGCACATGAATATATCCGAATGTAGAAAAATAGCTGATAACAAAAAAACACTGCAGGGAAATATGGATCCGGCGGTTCTTTATGGAACCAAAGACCTTATAAGAAAAGAAACTCACAAAATGCTTGAGCGATTTGGTCCTCAGAGATATATAGCTAACTTGGGTCATGGCGTATATCCCGACACCTCAGCAGACAATTTAAAATATTTTATAGAAACAATTCACGAATACCAATACCAATAAATATGAAAATTAAAATTTCACTTTTAGCTCTTAGTTTGATTCTGTCAATTTCTCTCTTGGCACAAACAAAAAAAGGCATCGAAACAGAAGAAGAACAAGTTGAAACCAATGGAAACCTCGTTCCCAATGGAGGTTTCGAGCGAGTTAAGGAAAAAGAAATGAAAGGCCTCAAAGGTTTTGGGCAATTGACTACTGTTTGTGAAAACTGGATGACACCGGCAAAAACATCGGCCGATCTTTTTCATATAGACGTAAAAAGTCCGAAAATTTCTATTCCAATGAGCGAATATGGAACGGAAGAAGCTTTGGAAGGAAGCGCGTATGCAGGGTTCAGAGCATATTCAAAGGACCCAAAAAAAACCAGAACTTATCTTGAGGTTATGCTAACTCAAAAACTGGTGAAAGATCAATTGTATTGTGTGAGAATTAATGTAAGTCTCGCTGATTTATCAAAATTTGCAGCTAACAATGTTGGTGTCTTTTTCAGCGATCGCAAAGTGTCAAATCCAAACTCTGACAATGCGCTAACATTTGCACCACAAGTTTTGGAAAAAAGCAACAGGCCACTAAATACATTACAAGGATGGCAAACTGTTTGCAGCGTTTATTTGGCGAAAGGTGGCGAAGAGTACATCATCATCGGTGGATTTGGAAACGAAGATCGGATGAAACTTGAAAAAGTAAAAAAGCCTGCATCGCAAGCAGGAATAGTACTTAACGAATCATATTATTTTCTCGATAATGTTGAGGTAAAAAGTGTTGAGGCCCAAAGTCAATGTTTCTGCGGTATTGCAGAAGATAGAAATCCTGAACTTATTTACAGCAGAGCTAGTGCAAAATCTATAGGCATGAAACCGGATCAGATTGTAAAAAATACAAGTGTGTTTTTTGCTTATTTAATGCCGGATCTGCCAGAACAATTTCATGCTGAACTAAATGAATTGGCAACATTACTCAACGCAAACCAATCCATAAAAATTGAATTGACCGGTCATACTGAAGCAGATGAAGCAAGTGAGGCAAAGATTAATCTTCGTTACAGCGGGCTCGCATTAAGCAGAGCTGAAAGCGTAAAACAATATCTTGTCGATCAAGGAATTGATGCTTCGAGAATTGACGTTGCAACAAAAGATAACACCTCGCCCGCAACCGATAAAGTCACTCCAATGGGGAAGGCTCAAAATAGAAGAGTAGAATTTTCGGTGAAGTAATCTTTTTGGTACGATATTTAAACAAGGACTGCCTCATAAAGCAGTCCTTTTTTATTCCAATAAATTGAAAAAACTTCTGTTATTGCAGCTGATGACCATCAAATCAATATTCGTTTTTGCATTGGTAATTTTTACCCAAGCGTTTTGTGCTCAGAATCTACTTGAAAATAGCAGCTTTGAGGACAAGACCTATTGCCCGGGTAACTTCAATCAGCAAGAGATAAAAACTGTAAAACAATGGTGGCAAGCAAGCCAAGGCACACCCGATTATTTCAATGTATGCAGCGAAAAAGTTGGCATTCCTAACAACATGTTTGGTTCGCAACCGGCAAAAGAAGGCGAAGGATATATTGGATTGGTCACCTACAGCAAAGGCTCAAATAGAAATTATAGAGAATATCTTCAAACCAAACTTACTCGTCCACTTGTTTCGGGTGAATTGGTGTGCATCGAAATGTATATCTCGGCAGCAGATTATTGTTGTTATGTCACTGATGGTTTTGGTGCAATTGTGAGCAAGAACAAAATAGCTCACGAAAAAAATGGTGTGATCTCAATGCCACAATCTATGTCCAATCCGGTTTTGCATATGCTAGATGAAGCATCATCATGGGTTTTGTTGAGTGATGTTTTTACCGCTATCGGTGGAGAAGAATACCTGACAATTGGAAATTTTAAACAGGATCGTGATCTAAAAATAATTAGGCGCACCGAAGACATGGGAGCAAAAGGAAATGATACTTGGGGTTATCTCTATGTTGATCAAGTTTCGGTAAAAGGAATAAAATCCAAAACAGAATGCAGTTGCGAAAACGAAATGATAGCAAGTCTTGTTGTCGATCCGCCACTTGAATTGAGTGAATACAACAAAATACAACTTGATGCTGTACTCTTTGATTTTGATAAAGATGAGCTCACAGTCCAAGCCAATATCCAATTAGAAGAAGTGTATAAACTTCTGCGTAAAAATAGAGCTATGTATATGGAGATATCGGGTTTTACTGACATTGTCGGTTCTGATGGATATAACCTGGATCTTAGTAAACGCAGAGCTCATCAAGTAATTGAACACCTCAAAGTTAAAGGTATTGATGAGTTGCGACTTAAGATGACATTTTATGGTAGTAAATTACCCGCTGCTCCAAATGAGACTGATCAAGGACGAGCACAAAATCGCAGAGTGGAGTTTCAGATTTTGGAAAAGAAATTTGAGTTGATTCAGTAATAGTAGAGATAATATCGAAATTTCTTCTTAGTTTCATCAATAATTCAAAAGCAATCCTAAAGAGATAAGATCTCACCAAATTTGCATATTAATCACCTTAAAATGCAAAATCATGCTTTTAGACCTCAGCGTTGCCAATTTTAAGTCTTTTAAATCTATTGAGTCTCTTTCGATGCTCGCACAAACAAGTTAGGAAAATCTCACCGATCCTTGAGTAGTTAATGTCGGGAAATTTGAAGTACTAAAAACCAAATCGATCTATGGACCGAATACAAGTGGAAAAAGTAATGTTGCCAAAGCTAAAGCAAGCTTTGTAGGCATACTTATGCAATCAGCTAAAGATGAAAAGTGCCTTGAGAATTACATAATTCCATTTACACTTTACAAATCGAATACTGAACATCCGACATATTTTCAGATTAATACGTCCAAGAAGGAATCCACGACAGATATGGATTTGAGGCAGATAAAACTAAAATTCAAGCTGAATGGCTTTTCGCAACAAAACAAAAGAAGTATGCTACTTTTTCAGAAAGGGCAAGAGATTCAAATAAAAAGCTCTCGGTTTGAAGATGGAAATAAATTTCTTAATGTATTCTGAAAGGATAAACACGCTTTTAAAGATTCTGCATTATTTCTCTCCACTCTTATAGATAGTGGTTCGCCGCAAGCTTTGGAAGTGAGTAAATTTTTTCTAAACTTATTCATTGTATCTGGGCTTCAAAATTCCGCTGGATTAAATTTCAGTTTATCTCGGTTAGAAAATAAATATGAGACAAATGGGATAATCAACTTCCTTAAAAATGCAGATGTACAAATAGACACTATTGGATTTGAAATACAAGAAGATAAAGAAGAAGACTGCTCAGTAGGCATATAGTTTTTGACAAAAACGACAGCCCAACATATGCCAGAGTTGCTATGGATTTTATGGCCACTCAATCCGAAGGCACAAAAAAAATATTGGAAATAGCCTCGTTTATCTCAAATGCCATAAACAAAAATGCGGTTGTAATTATCGACGAGATTGACGCTAGACTTCATCTGAAATTAACCAAAGAGCTTATTAGAACCATTCATTCTTCAAAGGCTCAGCATTCTGGCCAGCTAATTTATGTTATACATGACACTAATCTTGTAGACCCCAATATTCAAAGAAAAGACCAACTAACCTTTGTTGAAAAAGACAAAGTCGGTTCAAGTCACATTTATGCCTTACCGGAAGTAAAAGGAGTGAGTAGTGATTTTTATGAGCGTGCTTATTTACTTGGAAAATTCGGAGCATTGCCTTTTGTAGATAATTATGAGACCGTAATCGAATAATATAAGCAAAAAACTAATGGCGAACAAAAAACCTTGTAACAAACAAAATAAATTAGCTGGCTATCGAAAATCATATAGGGAGTTAATTCCATTAATATTGATTATGTGTGAGGGCAAGAATCATTCTATTTTGAGTGCTTTCCGGTAACTAACAAAAAGGTAATTTCTATTCCAACAGGGCGTAGCAAAATATCCCTTATCAAGGAGACACTAAAAGAAGAGGCTCAAAACAAAAGAAACAAGAAAGATGTCCTCTTCGAACAAATTTGGTGCGTTTTTGATATGGATTTCGAGCTAGGAAAAAAAACAATCAAGAGTCGGAATTTTGACAATGCAATTAAAAAGGCACAACAAAATATTATTAGCATGGTCAAATTATTTTATCTAACTATGGTATTTATTACACTTCAAGCCGATTACAAAAAAACTACTAGAACGGAACTCTATCACCATTACAAAAAGGAATTGAAAACCAAAGAAGATAAAAAAAGCGATCGCTTTTGTAGGGGTTTATATCAAACTTTATTCCCGTTTCAGGAGCTGGCCATTGAACATTTAAAAAGAGACAATACGCACCTTAGGCATGTCCTCACCTCATTATAAGCAAAATCCAAACACTACAGTTGATGATTTTGTTAAGGAGCACAATACATTTGTCAAATGATTAATTACTTTCATTGATCTGTTCCCAGATCATATCCTTCAGCACATCTACATTCATCCCACTTACCGCAGAAATGAAAACATGAGGAATACCTTCGGGTAAAAGTTCCTTCATTTCACTGATCATAGTCTCATCCATCATATCACACTTGGTGATTGCCAGAATGCGTTTTTTATCAAGTAACTCAGGATTAAATTTTTTGAGCTCGAGCAACAAAATTTGATATTCATTCTTAATATCCTGCGCGTCGCACGAGATCATAAATAACAAAGAAGAGTTGCGCTCGATATGCCGCAGAAAACGATGACCCAACCCTTTGCCTTCGGCAGCACCTTGGATGATTCCTGGAATATCTGCCATTACAAAAGATCTGTCGCCGCGGTATCTAATTAGTCCAAGATTTGGAGTGAGTGTTGTAAAAGGATAATCTGCAATCTCAGGTTTGGCAGCACTTACAGCAGCAAGTAAAGTAGATTTTCCTGAATTTGGAAAACCCACAAGGCCAACATCTGCAAGGACTTTGAGTTCAAGTATTTTCCATTCCTCAAGACCATCCTCTCCTGGTTGCGCATAATGAGGAGCTTGGCGTGTGCTCGTTTTGAAGTGATCATTACCAAGTCCACCTTGACCACCTTTTACAAGAACGCGCTCTTCACCTAGTGACGTGATTTCAAATACAACTTCGCCGCTCTCCGCGTCTCGCGCAACGGTGCCAAGTGGAACTAATAAAATTTCATCTTTGCCTTGGGCACCACTTTTTTTTGCGCTACTGCCATTGACACCAGGCTCAGCAATTACGTGTTTTCTGTATTTAAGGTGGAGCAATGTCCAAACATCGTTGCTACCTTTCAAAATAATATGACCGCCGCGGCCACCGTCACCTCCGTCAGGCCCCCCAAACTCAGCAAATTTCTCTCTTCGAAAGTGGGCGCTACCGGCACCACCCTTGCCTGAACGACAGCAGATTTTTACGTAATCAACAAAATTATTATCTGCCACAGCTTGAATGAACTTAAGTATTATAATTAAAACTAAGACTGAGTAACAGCAGTATTTACCGCATCAAACAATCTTTCAGAAATGACCGTTATATCACCCAAACCGTCTATTCTATGGTATTTATTTTGATTTTTATAGTAGCTGGCAACTGGAGCTGTTTCGCGATTATAAACATCAATTCTTTTTTGAATCACCTCAACATTTGCATCGTCTGCCCTTCCGCTTGTTTTAGCTCTATTGAGTAACCTCTCGCGTAATTCTTCCTCGGACACTTCCAAGGCAAGCATTGCATGAACGGTGGTATGCTTTTTTGCTAAAAATGCGTCCAGGGCATTCGCTTGGGCAGAGGTTCTAGGAAAACCATCAAAGATGAAACCTTCAGGATTAGAATGTTTGTGTACCTCTTGCTCCAACATTGAAATTGTTACATGGTCAGGAACTAACTCACCTTTATCCATAAAACTTTTTGCAAGAATTCCAAGCTCAGTTTGCCCTTTGATATTGGCTCTGAAAATGTCACCTGTGCTTAAGTGCACAAGTCCGTATTTGCGAATTAGATTTTCGCTTTGGGTACCCTTTCCCGCTCCCGGAGGGCCAAAAAGAACTATGTTCAACATCTGAGGATGAGGATTTGATTCAAAAATGAAAAAGCACGAATATACATCTATTAAACCTATTCAATGTTGATTTGAAATTTGTGTGATCATTTGTCGGCAAGAATGTCAGAAGGCTTACATTTAAAATTCAGCATTTAAAGGAGTCCTTGGGAATGGAATTACATCGCGGATGTTTTGCATTCCGGTAACATACATTACCAATCTCTCGAATCCAAGTCCAAAACCAGCGTGCTGACATGTTCCGAACTTTCTTGTTTCCAAATACCACCAAATACTCTCTTCGTCAATGTGGAACTGTTTGCATTTCTCAAGCAATACGTCGTACCGCTCCTCACGCTGACTTCCGCCAATAATTTCTCCAATCCCAGGAACTAGAATATCCATTGCAGCAACTGTTTTTCCATCTTCATTAAGACGCATGTAAAATGCCTTTATTGAAGCAGGGTAATTGATTATAATTACGGGGCGCTGAAAGTGCTTTTCAACGAGATAACGTTCGTGTTCACTCTGCAAATCAATTCCCCATTCGATAGGGTATTTGAATTTTTTCTTTTTGTAATGATTGGATGCCAAAAGAATATCAATTGCCTCTGTGTAGGTGATGCGCTCGAAGTTGTTTTCAATAACAAATTCTAATCGACTAATCAAAGGCATCGTTTGTCTGTCATCCACCGGTTTAAGTTTATCTTCTGTAATCTCTCTTTCTTGTAAAAAATCAAGGTCTTCGCGTGCATTTTCGAGTGCATAATTGAGACAATATTTCAGAAAATCTTCTGCCAAATCCATATTGTCAACGATGTTGTTAAAAGCAACTTCAGGCTCTATCATCCAGAACTCTGCAAGATGGCGGCTTGTGTTAGAATTCTCGGCTCTAAAAGTTGGTCCAAAAGTGTACACTTTGCCAAGGGCCATAGCTGCAAGTTCAGCTTCCAATTGGCCACTTACAGTAAGATTTGTGACCTTGCCAAAGAAGTCTTTTGAATTGTCAACTTTGCCCTTTTCATCCTTCGGTAATTCATCCAAATCAAGCTGAGTTACGCGAAACATTTCACCCGCACCTTCAGCATCAGTGCCGGTAATAATTGGAGCGTGCAAATAGAAAAAACCGCGGTCGTTAAAATATCGGTGAACAGCTTGAGACAAATGATGGCGAATGCGAAAAACAGATCCAAACGTATTTGTTCTGAAACGCAGGTGAGCCTTTTCGCGCAGAAAATCCAATGTGTGACGTTTCATCTGAATAGGAAATTCATTTGGATCACATTCACCGAGAACTTCCAATTGTTCGCAAACAAGTTCTATTTCCTGACCTTTTCCAAGAGAATTTTCAAGCATTCCTGTGGCTGAAATACAAGTTCCTGTATTTATTTTTTTCAAAATCTGTTCATCAAAATTTTCTTTATTGACAACCACTTGAAGAGTTTTAATTGTTGAGCCATCGGTGATTGTAATGAATTGATCGTTTCTGAAAGTACGAACCCAACCTTTAATGGTACATTTCTGTCCTGTTGGTTTATTGATGAATAATTTATTTATTTCGGTGTGCGCAGCCATAAGCCTATTGATGAAACTGGTTAATTTTTGAAGGCGCGAATTTACAGCACAGAATGGAGTGAGTCACTCTATGTCCACATTTCTTGATGATTGTGGCATTAGAGGTTGAAAAATCTAGGAAATGTGCTTTACCACAGTCATTCTTTCCGGTTTGTTTGGAGAATCGCTTTCGATGACCCCATCGCGCAGACGCACAATTCTGTGTGCATGACGGGCGATGTCTTCCTCATGAGTTACTATAATGATTGTATTTCCTAAATCATGAATTTCTTGAAAAAGAGCCATGATTTCATAACTTGTTTTTGTATCGAGATTACCTGTTGGTTCGTCAGCAAGAATGATAGAAGGTCTATTTACTAAAGCTCTAGCGACAGCAACACGTTGTCTTTGACCACCTGACAACTCATTGGGTTTGTGTTTCATTCTATCAGCCAATCCAACTTGGGCAAGAACTTCAGCAGCTCTTTTATCACGCTCTCCTTTAGCAACACCTGCATAGATAAGAGGTAGAGCCACATTTTCGAGTGCAGTATATCTTGGTAGAAGATTAAAAGTCTGAAAAATGAAACCGATTTCTTTATTTCTGATATGAGCGAGTTCATTGTCTGTCAGTTTCGCAACATCGGGACCATTCAAAAAATAATTACCGGCGGTTGGAGTATCTAAACAGCCGATTATATTCATGATTGTGCTTTTTCCGGAACCCGAAGGCCCCATCAAAGCCACATACTCATTGCGTGAAATGTTTAAGTTGACGCCATTTAGAGCTTTGATTAGCTCCTGACCGATTTTATACCATTTGGTAAGTTGTTCTATTCGGATTATTTCCGCCATTCTACAAATATATTGGTGTAGAATCTGAAAATTTCACCGCTCATCAAATAAACGCAATAGAAACTCATTTGTAAGGGTTTGATTTATAGCTATATAAAATTATTTCATTTTTTTCGATATGAATGTGCAACCAATTTATTCAGCAGGCTTTTCAATATCTGCCTTATTTTAGCGGAGCAATAGCGAAAATTAAATCTTTTTCATTTACAAAAAAACCGATAATGAGCCCCCTGAAGTTTATTCATTCTCTCCAAGGAATATTCTTTTTATTTATGATTTCTGCACCTTTGTTAATGAATGGTCAGATCACTGTAAACAATACTGTAAATGCTGTCAACGGTGTTCAAACCGTACTTTTGGGAGATGGTGTGACGGTCACTAATATCACATTTTCTGGAAATGCAGATCAGATTGGATCATTCAACTGTAGTAGTTTTTGCAATTTGAACTTGGCAAATGGATTGGTTATGGGATCGGGCAATATTGATCAAGTTCCCGGTAACGGGGGCGGCAATTCATCATTGGGACCAGCTGCCGGTCTTGGAGCATCTGATCCTGACCTCGTAATATTATCTGGCTTTAGTATTTTGAATGACGCTGCAGTTCTTCAATTTGACTTTGTGCCAACGGGAAACTCTTTGCAATTTAATTTTGTATTTGGTTCAGATGAGTATCCTGAATTTGTCCTCGCTGGTTATAATGATGCATTTGGTTTTTTTATAAGTGGCCCGGGTATTAGTGGGCCATACTCTAACAATGCGCAGAATATTGCTTTACTCCCCAATGGCATCACTCCTGTGACTATAGACAACGTAAATTCAGGACTAAATTCTCAATATTACGTCAATAACAACTTAGTCAATTCTACCCTAATTGAGTGTGATGGATTCACAACGGTGTTAACAGTCTCCGCTCAGGTGCAATGCGGACAAACTTATCATATTAAGTTGGCAATAGCCGATGCAGGAGATACCCTAGTCGACTCTTTTGTATTTCTCGAAGGCGGAAGTTTTGAGAGTAATCAATTATCCCTTCAATTTAATGCTCCAAATCTATCACCAGTTGGCGGAGGAGTTTATGAAGGATGCGATACCGCTAATCTTACTTTCACCAGACCTGCCGGTCAAACACCTGCTGCTGTTTATGGGTTGCAATATTCCGGCACTGCAATTAATGGAATAGACTTTGAAACATTGCCAACACAATTGGTTTTTGAAGCTGGTCAAATTACTTCAATCCTTCCAATTACTGCAATTCCGGATGCAATTCTGGAAGGTGCTGAATCATTTACTGTAACTGTTACTGGCACTGGTTGCAATGCCAATACCAATACAATAGTTATAGGAATCTCAGATCTTCCAGATCTCCAAGTAACTATACCGGACGTTATCATTAATTGCGGCCAGCAAGCATTGTTAACACCACAAGTGAGTGGCGGTTTGGGCAATTATCTTGTGTATTGGGAAGATACAAATCTAAATGCTTCAACTCTTTCAACATGTCCAAACCAACCAACCAGTTATAATTTTGTGGTATCAGATACTTGTGGAGTAACTCCTTTTAACGGGGTTGCAAATGTTGTTTTTATACAGAATGCTCCAATAATAGTAGATGCCGGCCTCGACATCCAAACTACTTGTCTCGATCAAGTAGATATTACACCCATTGTTTCTGGTGGATTTGGAAGTTATACTTACAACTGGTATGCTGGAAGTTCTTTGGTATCAAACAATACTGTTCTCAATTATAATGGAAATAATGATGTAGTAGTAGAACTTATAATAACCGATGCTTGCAATGTCGTGGGAAATGACTTGGTTCAAATCAGCTACCCTGCTATGCCAATCAATTTAGAACTAGGACCAAATCAATCAGTAACTTGCATCGATCAAACAATTATCTTACCTGTCATTAGCGGAGGTATTGGTGAATATAACTATCAATGGTCTACTCAATCTTCTGCTCTTGGAAATGCATCACAATTAAATTTTAGTACTCCAGAAAATGCAACGGTCGTCTTAGATGTAAACGATCAATGTGGTAATATTGCTTCTGATCAAGTAATATTTGATGTACCACAAATAAGCGTACTTACTGACCTTGGAAATGATCTTTCCGTTACTTGTTTAGATGCAAATGTTATTCAAGGAAATACTACAGGAGGTGTAGGCCAATACACTTACTCATGGCTTTTGAATGATAACCAAGTAGGAAGTAACTCTAGCTACAATATGCAAGTTGCCCAAAATTCAATTTTGGTATTTACTGCTGTAGACGAATGTGGCAATTCATCAGGCGACGAGATCAATATTTCTGTTCCACCTGTTCCGGTGATGGTTGATCTTGGAGTTGATATTGTAACAGGATGTGTTGTCCCAAACATTATAGCTGCAAATGCTACTGGCGGAATTGGACAATACACCTATGCTTGGTCAGATGCCGCGGGTAGTTTAACAGGAAATGCAACTACAAATTATCAGACTATAGAATCCTCTACGGTTTCTGTTTCAGTTACTGATCAATGCGGCAATACTAACTCTGATCAAATTTTTATAGAAGTTCCCGATGTTCCAATTGAAATAACACTTACAGAGGATTCTACAATTTGTAAAAATTTTTCGATACAACTTACTGGATCGGCTACAGGGGGCGTAGGGATGCTTGCTTATCAATGGGAACAAACTCAGGAGACAATGAGCAGTATAACAGTATCGCCAGAAACATCGACTTTATATACATTTATGGCTGCCGATGCCTGCGGCAATTCAGCAGAAAAAAATGTGTATGTGACCGTTTATGAGGTCATTCCTTTATTCTCCGCAGAATATATTGACGATAATGGTTTAGAATTCACAAATCAAACATCACAGGATTTACAAATTGAATGGTCGTTTAATGATGGGGATTTTTCATACGAACAAAATCCAACACATTATTTTCTTAACTCTGATGAATGGACTGTAACTCTGACTGCGTCAGGCTTATCAGGCTGCACAAAATCAGTTACACAAACTTATTATCCACTCGGAAATATTTTTATCCCCACATGTTTTACGCCTGATAATAATGGTGTGAACGACTTTTTCTTTGCGCAGGGACACGATTTAAGACATTTTGAAATATGGATTTATGGCCGCAATGGCGAAGAAATATTCCATACAGACGACATTAATTTACCTTGGGACGGCTCACACAAAGGCAAAGATCATTTTGTTCCGAATGGAGTTTACAACTATCGTTTGGTAGCAATCGGAAAACGTGAAAACACCATAGAAAAGGCCGGCCACATTTTAATTATTCGTTGAGGCAACTTTTATATGAATTATTTTCTCTTGATCAGGTAGATAGTAATTTTTATATATGAAGCAAATCGGACTTTTTCTCGTGTTAATAGCCCTATCAATAGCGTCTAATTCGCAATTGGCAATAAATAGCGCTCTTACACCCACCCAAGTAGTGCAGACTCTTTTGGGTCCTGGAGTTGACGTAACTAACATTACATTTAGCGGACCCGCAGCATCTTTAGGAACTTTCAATGGTACTGCGAATAATTTTGGTATGACTGCCGGAATCATCATGGCCAATGGCGATGTTGCCAATGCTATTGGCCCGAATAACTCTGGATCCTCATCATTAGGAGGGGGTAATTTCGGAATAACAGATCCTGATATTGATCTCTTAGACCCAAATTATGAGCATAATGATGCAGCCGTATTAGAGTTTGATTTTGTTGCAACGGGAGATGTTTTGTCCTTCAACTATATTTGGGCATCCGAAGAATATCCGGAATACTCTGGCGCCTTAGACCTATGCGGAGATGTGAGTGACGCATTTGGTTTTTTCATTTCGGGACCCGGTATTACCGGAATATTTTCTAACAATTCAGCTAACGTAGCTATTATTCCCGGAAGCACCGATTTTGTTTCTATCAATAATCTCAACGCCGGTTGCAATGGTACTGCTTTGCCTGGTTCTGCAGATTGCAATTACTGTCAATACTATGTTAACAACGGAGATGGCTTTTCTTCTCCATACAATGGAAGCTCTCAATATATTCAATATGATGGTTTCACAACAGTGCTGCAAGCAGTTTCGAATCTAATTTGTGGCGAAACATACCACATCAAATTAGTGCTTGCGGATGCAAGTGATACTGCTTGGGATTCTGCTGTATTCTTTGAAGAAGGAAGTTTCGAAATATCCCTTCTTGTTGCCTTGAGCCCGATCATCGAGCCGGTTCAAGATCTTGGCGAGGGCCAATTGATCGAAGGATGCGTTGGTGGTTCGATAGAAGTTTCACCTCCATGCGTATTTACTGAGCAAACAGTTGATTTGGTTTATTCAGGAACTGCCACAGTTGGGGTTGACTATACTAACGGCGGCATTACTGAACTTACTCTTACCCCTGGAACTCCTGTTTATATTATTCTGGACCCACTTGATGACAATATCAACGATCCAAACGAGACTATTATTCTAAGCTTTGACTATATTGATTTCGAGGGCAACAATCAAACAGCAACAGCACAAGTGTTGATTATTCAGGCTCAGCCTCTTGTTATTTCTATCCCTGATATTGCTAGATGCGAAGGAGACATTTTAGATATTAATGGAACTCCATCCGGCGGTTATGGACCCTATGAATACATCTGGTCAACAGGAACTGAAACTGCTATTGAATCAATTTCAACTTACGGCAGTTTTACGGTGACCGTTACAGAGGTGTGCAATGATACGATTAGTGAGACTTTTATAGTATCTCCTCCGGCTCCATTATTGGTTAACATTCCAAATGATCAAATATTTATTTGCCCTAGTGGAAACACCACAGTAACTGCGATTGCTACATCTGGCGCAACACCTTACACTTATGTTTGGACAAGCAATTCATCCATTGAGAGTAGCGCCCTCTACAACAATCTAGGATTAGGATATCAGTTTGTTACGGCCTTAGATGCCTGCGGCCAAACGGCAATTGACTCAGTAATAATTGCAACTAACTCACCTTTGATGGGTGTTGATGATCTTAAGCTTTGTAGACTCGTAGGAACGGGTGAACTTGCTGATGGAGGCTCACCACCATATTCTTACACTTTTCCTGAAGGAGCATTCTCGTCAAGTGAAAGCGCAGTATTAATTCCTCTAAAAATTGGATTATTCACAATAATAGTGACTGATGGTTGTGGATCGACTGTTGACATACCGGTTGATGTTACGGTTTGCGAAACTAGAATTCCCAATATCTTCACACCAAATGATGACGGAACTAACGATGTTTTTGAGATTGAAGGAATTGAAGATTTCCCAAAAAGTACACTCCGCATTTTTGGACGCTGGGGTAACATGATTTATGAGAATTCAAATTACAACAATAACTGGAATGGTGGTGAGCATCCGGAAGGAGTATATTACTTTCTTGTCGAAAGGTCAGACGGCAAAAACTTTGAGGGATATGTTCATCTCATAAGAGATTAAGATTTCTAGTCTTAGAAAAAAGTCTTAAAAAATAACGGAGACTTTTTTTATACCGAATACACATTCAATATATTCCAAAGTGATCCTCTACGATTCCCCCCAAGGCCTTACCAAGCAGGCGTTCAAGAGGTGATCAAATGGTTTTTTGAAGTTTCTTCTATTGAAGGAATAAACAAACTCATTGAGATAATTTTGAAGGTATTTTTCAGAAACGTGGTGGAATATACCGTTGATCCATCGTTTTAAATTTCCATTAGCGCAATGCACCCATGGAAGTTCTATATGACATTCGTTAGCTGGCGTTATTTTAATGTATGTTTTCTACGAGTTTATTTAAATCGCTAAAGCTTCTATATGCGTCAGACCTTAAGTGATTCGTCAATTTTACGTATCTGAAAACCGTTTCATTGAGTGATTCTTTTTTGAGATCTTCTATTTGAAACATCTTAAAAAATAGCGGATAACTAGTTGGACCGTTTCGTTTTTGCTGAGCCGTTGGAATGTGTTCACAAGAGGCTAGAACCAACATAGGAGCCTTTCTTATTGATCCTCTACCTCGCTTGGATTTTTCAGTATCGCCCTTGATTGCCTAACTACAGTTACAAAAGCATCATCCACTTCAGCCTCGCCCTCGAGTTGGTACTTCTCGTCTCTGAAGCCCATTGCCATACGAATCTTGTGCAAAAGATACCAAGCCGTTCCTTCTTTTTTAATACCACTGTTACTTATCAAATGGTTTGGACTATTTCATGAGCAGCATTGGTATAATATCGGCTCTTCCTCATTGTACAGCTTGAATGTAATGACGGCATTACCAAAACAATTTATTAAAGAATCCTTTGGACTCTTTAATAAATGCTTTTGTTTTTACTTACTTAAATACAAATTTCGTTCTGAATAAATCTGCCTAAAGAATGGATCCTTCAAGTCTTTGATAAAACGAATGGCTTCTCCTGTACTTTTCATCTCTGGGCCGAGTTCCTTATTTACCTCCGGGAATTTTTCATAACTGAAAACAGGAATTTTAATTGCATATCCATTTCGCTTCGGATTGAATTTAAAATCCTTAAGCTTGTTAACGCCCAACATAATTTTAGTAGCATAATTGACATACGGCTCATCGTACGCTTTGGCAATAAAAGGGACTGTTCTAGAAGCTCGTGGATTTGCCTCGATGATGTAAACTAAGTCATCTTTGATAGCAAACTGAATATTAATCAGGCCTACCGTCTTCAATGCTTTTGCAATGAGTTTTGTGTGCTCTTCGATTTGGGTCATTACAAAATCGCCCAAATTGTATGGAGGCAACACAGCATAACTATCGCCACTGTGGATACCTGCCGGCTCGATGTGTTGCATAATTCCGAGAATGTAAACATCTTCACCATCGCAAATTGCATCAGCTTCAGCTTCTATAGCACCCTCGAGAAAATGATCAAGTAAAATTTTATTGCCTGGCATATCATTGAGAATATCAACGACATGCTTTTCGAGTTCCTGTTTGTTGATTACGATTTTCATCTTTTGACCACCGAGCACGTAACTCGGTCTAACGAGAAGAGGAAATCCAAGATCGTGCGATAACTCAATGGCTTGCTCTGCACTTTCGACTACACCAAATTTTGGATATGGAATATTATGTTCTTTCAGTAAGGTTGAAAAACTTCCACGATCCTCTGCAAGATCTAGCGATTTAAAGTCTGTTCCAATAATTTTAATTCCGTAGCGCTCTAGTTTTTCAGCAAGTTTTAAAGCTGTTTGGCCACCTAGTTGCACAATTACACCCTCCGGCTTTTCGTGTTTAATAATGTCATAAATATGCTCCCAGAAAACAGGTTCAAAGTATAATTTATCTGCTGTGTCGAAGTCTGTAGACACTGTTTCAGGATTGCAATTGATCATGATCGTTTCATAACCACATTCCTTTGCAGCAAGCACACCGTGCACGCACGAGTAATCAAATTCGATGCCCTGCCCTATTCTATTTGGGCCACTTCCAAGCACAACAATTTTTTTCCTATTGCTGACAACACTTTCATTTTCTTGTTCGAAGGTGCTGTAGTAATAAGGTGTCTTTGCTTCGAACTCTGCAGCACATGTATCTACTAATTTGTAAACTCTGCTTATTCCCAGTTCCTCACGTTTCTTATACACTGCGCTTTCTAAACAACGAAGTAAATGAGCTACTTGTCTGTCCGCATATCCTTTTTGTTTTGCTTCGAAAAGCAAATCTTTTGGAATAGTGTCTATCGTGAATTTGTCTATCTTCTTTTCTAATTGAATCAACTCTTCTATTTGGCGCAAAAACCAACTGTCGATTCGAGTTTTTTCTTGTATTGTTTTAAATGGAATCCCGAGTTTCATCGCATCATAAACGTGGAACAATCTATTCCACCCCGGTCTTTCGAGTGATGCGAGCAATTGAGATTGGTCCTTTACTTCGCGACCATCTGCACCAAGGCCATTGCGTTTTATCTCGAGCGATTGACATGCTTTTTGTAATGCCTCCTGAAAACTGCGACCGATGCCCATTACCTCTCCGACACTCTTCATTTGTAATCCTAGTTCACGATTACTTCCCGGAAATTTATCGAAATTCCAGCGTGGTATTTTTACGATTACATAATCCAATGTCGGTTCGAAAAACGCGGACGTAGATTTTGTGATCTGATTATTTAATTCATCAAGGTAATAACCAATAGCAAGCTTCGCTGCAATCTTGGCAATGGGATATCCAGTGGCTTTGCTAGCAAGAGCAGACGATCTAGAAACACGCGGATTAATTTCAATTGTAATAATATCTTCATTTTCATCTGGACTAACGGCAAATTGCACATTACAACCACCTGCAAAATTTCCGATAGCGCGCATCATTTTGATGGCCATATCACGCATCTTTTGATAGGTAGTATCACTCAGAGTCATTGCAGGAGCGACTGTGATACTATCGCCTGTATGAATTCCTATCGGATCAAAATTTTCGATGGAACAAATAATTACAACATTATCATTAGCATCACGAAGCAATTCAAGTTCAAATTCCTTCCAACCCATTAGGGCTTTATCGATCATAACTTCGTGGATAGGAGAAAGATGCAAGCCTCTTGTAAGCAGCCTGTCAAAATCTCCGGCATTGTAAACGATTGCAGCGCCGCTTCCTCCAAGTGTATATGAAGGACGAATACAAAGTGGGAAACCAAAATCTTGTGCGATCTCTTTTCCTTCTAGAAAACTTTTTGCAGTTTGTTGCGGTGCCATTGGCACTCCGATATCTTTCATCAAATGACGAAAAGACTCGCGATTCTCAGTGATTTCGATGGCCTTTGTGTCCACACCAATCATACGAACTCCATGATCTGCCCAAATTCCCATTTCTTCGCATTCTATTGCCAAATTGAGTGCAGTCTGGCCACCCATCGTTGGCAATACCGCATCAATCTTTTGTTCGTTGAGAATATGGAGAATACTAGCAGAATCGAGAGGCAGCAGATAGATATGATCAGCTACGACGTTATCTGTCATTATCGTTGCCGGATTGCTGTTAATCAGCGAGACTTCAATTCCTTCCTCTCGTAGTGAACGTGCCGCTTGGCTTCCCGAGTAATCAAATTCGCATGCTTGACCGATGACAATTGGACCTGAGCCAATGATCAGAACCGACTTAATTGAGTTGTCTTTGGGCATTTTTTTTTTATCCGAGTCCCTTTCAGGGTCAGAAAATTCTACCTATTACATATAAAAGGAAAAAACTCGGAGGCAAAAATAAGCTGTCAAAAGAGGTATAAGCAGCTTAAATTTCCACGTTGAATGAACAATGCCACAAAAGGCAAAATAATTTTTGATAGAAAAATCCGAAATACAACCACAACTATTTATATACGAGTCGTTTGGACTAGAGTACAAGATAATTGGCAAAGGCAAAGAAACCATTATTTGCTTCCATGGATTTGGGCGCAATGCAGATGATTTTGCAATATTTCAATCGCTTTTGGGCAACCACCAGCGCTTGGTAAGTGTCAATTTATTTGCTCATGGGGCCAGTCAGTTCCCTCAAGAAAGAATAGAACACCAACCCTTACTACCGCTAGAGTGGAAAGAAGTATTGGAAGCTTTTTTGGCAGCATTGACAATAGAAAGTTTTCATCTTTTAGCTTATAGCATGGGAGGACGCATCGCGATGAAAACTGTGGAGTTGATGCCGGAACGTGTTCGTTCATTGCTGCTTTTAGCTTCAGATGGCTTTAAGAAAAATAAGCTTTATCAATTCGCGAGTGGCACGGCTATGGGAAGAAAAATATATCATGGTGTAATCGAAAATCCAACAACCTTATTTTGGTGGGCTAAACAACTCAATCGATTTGGAATTTTAAACAACAAACTACACCGATTTGTACACGTTCATTTGGATACACATACCAAAAGGCAACAAGTGCATGATGCGTGGTTAATCTACAGACTATTTTTTTCAGACTTGCAATACCTCGCCGATATTATAAAAAAAAACGAGATTCTATTTACGATGGTTTTCGGAAAATATGATTCGGTAATACGACCTCGATTGGGCGAACGTTTTATAACCAAGACCGGCAGCACAGGAAATTTAATTATTATAGACGAAGGACATCGGTTGCTTACCAAAAGCCTTTTAGATTTTTTAAAAGAAGAGAAACTTTGGTTTGATTAAATAAGTAAGACTGAGAAACTTTTGATTGTTCGATTGTGCTATTTTTGAATACGTGAAGAAGAACCTTTATATAATTACAAGTCGCAATGGAGAAGGTAAAACAACGGCATCCTCTACTATTTTACTGGAAATTTATGATTGTACAAATTCGTAAATTTTGAAGGAGAGCATGACTTAATCGCAGAAAAAAAAATTTGATTCTGAAATCGTTATTTTAAACAAAATGAAATTCGAAAAGCTAAAAAGCAATTACAGTAAAACGCATGAAAGAACAGCGAACAAAAAAAATTTGGACGACATGGATAAAGTTCATGAAACGTTGATAGAGTTTAAAAGAAAGATGAATTGCGAATTGTTTATTCTAAACGATGACAAGATACTTGGGGTAAAATCCTAATACCGTATTCAAATACAATAAAGTTCACTATCCACTGGATCTTTGTATTCGTCCAATTATAATTATCAGACGGCCCAAATCTATTTGATAACTTTACAATTATAAATGCCGATAAAATAACGAATGGACAAATCTTTTATGAATATTACAAGAGCTCAGACAACAGCAATTAGAATTCTGATAGTGCTTCTAACTTTAGTAATTCTATTTCACTTTTTTATCATAGCAAAAATAGTTCCTTACAATATTGCATGGGGAGGAAGGTTGGCCAACGACACTGCAATGTATTTTTTTGAAACTATCTCTATATTAATAAATGCAATTTTAATCTTGGTATTGCTTCTCAAAGGGAAGATCATAAATCACAGTCTCCAAGAAAAATTACTGAATATTATTCTGTGGTTTTTTCTTCTTCTCTTTTCGCTAAATACAATTGGCAATCTCCTTGCAAAAACTAATTTCGAAAAATTATTTGCAATACTCACTTTTATATTTGCTGTGCTAATTGGTATTATTTTGAAGAAAAAAAGGTAATGCTTTACTATTTCAGTTTTTAGTTAAATGTGCTTTCGTTTCATTGATATAAGAGTTACTCAAAGGTCAAATGGCACTGTATCAAAACAAAATAATTTGGATTAATATATCAGCAAAAAGGGTATTAAACACAATATGATTCATGAAGTTTGGTAGAGGGTTTAGCCTTCCTCTGTAAGACCTTGAGTGAAATATTCTCAAAGAAAATACTTCATTGACACAGATATATTACTTTCACATGATCATGAATGAATTCAGTTAAGAACATATTAAAAGAAGAACAACTCGTGTCAGGCCTGCAGAAAGGTGATACGGAAGTTTTTTCTTGTTTATACGATCAATATTCTGGAGCATTGTTTGGCGTAATAAAACGCATTATTGAAGATAGTGATTTGGCTGCTGATATTCTTCAAGACTCGTTCATCAAAATTTGGGAAAAAGAAATTCATACGATTCTTCTAAAGGAAGACTCTTTACTTGGATGCTTAATATTGCAAGGAATACTTCTATAGACGCATCTCGTTCGAGCATGTTAAGGTGTCTTCAAAAATCCGAAGCCTAGAAAATAACGTAGGTATTGTCAACAAGCAATACGCAACGATTCAATTGACAGACGTACTCGATATAAACCACTTGGTGGACAAATTACCTGAAGAACAAAAAATCGTATTAGAACTTCAATATTTCAAGGGTTACACCCAAGATGAAGTTTCGAAAAATCTCGAAATTCAGCTGGGTACAGTAAAGACTAGAACACGCAATGGTTTAATTGCACTGAGACAAAATTATAATTCACCACAATCATGAATCCGGAAGAATACATCAAATCAGGTATGCTTGAAGCCTACGCGATGGGACTGCTTTCTGACGAAGAAAGAGTGGAGATCGAATCAGCAATGGCCAAATATCCTGAACTAAAAGCAGAAATTAATCAGATAGAGATTGAATTTGAGCAATCCGCCATGTCCTTTGAAATTGCTCCACCGTTAAGAGTTAAAGTAGGAATTTTAAACGCGATCAACAAAGAACACAATCAAACTAACGCAGCAACTTATAATCTAATACCAATCAATAGAAATAAAAATGTCATTTGGAAATATGTGGCAGCGGCGGCAATCACATTTCTCATTGGCAGTGGAATTCTCAATGTTGTTTTTTACAATAAATACAATCAATCAGAAAGTGTTCTCGCAGAATTCCGAATACGTAATTCTGTTTTGACTGATAATATCCAACAAACAAGTTTGGAAATGGAGAGTTATAAATCCGAGTTAGCTATTGTAAGTTCGGCTAGTGTGCAAATATTACAGCTCAAAGGACTTCCCATTTCCCCTGAATCAAACGTGACTGCTTATTGGGAAAAAGCTACCAATGAAGTATATCTCGCAGCCAACTCCTTGCCTTGGCCACCTGAGGGCAAGCAATACCAACTATGGGCAATTGTAGATGGAGTGCCTATCAATGCAGGAATGCTCGATGTCTCGGATG
>Ga0105048_10002470_pt1 | contig 30059 bp, 21 predicted proteins | sample MAT05_FD_78382 | JGI IMG/M metagenome (GOLD analysis project Ga0105048, IMG submission 78382) | Freshwater microbial communities from Lake Fryxell liftoff mats and glacier meltwater in Antarctica - MAT-05 | ecosystem: Environmental > Aquatic > Freshwater > Ice > Liftoff microbial mat | place... | reverse complement strand
GGAGGTGCCACCGGCCCGCAGCGGGGCGTCGCCGAGGCCGTAAAAGAGCAGGCTCGGCTGGATCTCGAAGCGAGCGAGGCTCTTCACCCAGAAGCGGCTGCCGAGCACCCGATCCGCGTCGAAGGAGAGCTGGTAGGCCTGGGCGTAGCGGCCGCCGAAGACCCCGTCGAGGGCGACTTGCTCCCCGTAGCCGCCGAGGTCGTTGTGAAAGAGCTTGAAGCCCGCCGAGGGGCCGAGTCGGCTCAGGAAGGAGAAGACCGGCAAGATCCCGGCGGTGCGAGCGTCGTTGTAGAGCACGTCTTGCACGCGCTCGACCAGGCGGTGCTTCTCGGTGATCCGGAGCGCCTGCTCGAAGGGCCAGAAGAGGATCTTCAGCGCGTAGCTCGGGACGAAGAGCAGGGCGCGAGGCACGAACAACCCGACGTCCTCGGGCTCGAAGGAGGGCGGCGTCTCCCAGTCGCGGGCCTCGTCCGCCGGCACGACGGCGGGAGGGCGGGGGTCGGGCGGCGTCTGGGCGGAGGCCTGAGCAGGGCGCCCCAGGGCCACGGCCAGCGCCAGCGCCGCGCCGATCGTGGGGGCTCCTGGTCGGGCCTTCTTGCGAGTCTCGTGAGCGCTCAGCTGAACCTTTTCTTTTTGTGTGCGGAGGTCAGCTCGCGTGCCCAGATCTTGAGTGGAAAGGATCGCGCCCTCTTTACACAGACTGTGCCGCCGAGATCCCCGTGGAATCCTCGCATCAGGGCTCCTGTGCACGTGGCGGTTTTGCTATGTGTGGCGTTCTTGCAGGTAGGCTCGAAGGCCGTCATCCGCAAACCACGTCGAAGATCGCTCTGAAGATTGGAGAGCTTCCGGGGAAAGGCTACTCGCCCGCGCCGAAGCGGACGAGCGAGTAGACCCCCGCTCCCTTGGCGCTCGCCGTGGCGCGCTCACGGCCGCCCAGGAAGTCGAGCTCGATCACGAACGCAAAGGCGCTGACCTCGCCTCCTTGACGCTGGGTGAGCTCGGCCGCGGCGCACGCGGTGCCGCCGGTGGCGAGCAGATCGTCGACGATCAGCACCTTGGCTCCCCGGGTGATCGCGTCGAGGTGCATCTCTAGCACGGCCTCGCCGTACTCGAGCGCATAAGCCACCTTGTCGACCCTGGCCGGGAGCTTCCCCGGCTTGCGCACGGGGACGAAGGCCGCGTTGAGGCGCGCCGCGAGGCCGCCGCCGAAGATGAAGCCGCGGGACTCGATCCCGACCACGACGTCGATGTGCTCGCCGATGAAGCGCTCGGCGAAGAGGTCGAGCGTGATGTGGAAGGCGCGCGGATCGGCGAGGAGGGGAGTGATGTCCTTGAAGAGGATGCCGGGCTTGGGGAAATCAGGCACGGTCCGGAGCTTGGAGCGGAGGTAGCGGACCGCGTGCTCGCCGGGGAGATCGTCGTGGTTGAACATGGGCGCGAGAATAGCGCATCGAACAGATTGAAAGACCGGAAAATTCAATTCTCCGAATTCTTCACTCAGTCTCGACGCCGTCAGCGTCGGCGTCGAGACTGACGGTGTCGTCCTCAGCCGCCTTCGATCTCGGCGGCCATGGGGCCGAAGCACTCGTAATGGATGCGCTCGGCCGGCACCTCCCACTCGCGCAGGGCGGTGCGGATATCGCGCATGAACTTGACTGGACCGGTGAAGTAGAACTCGCAATCTCCGTTGGGCACGATCGCCTGGAGGTGCGCCTTGGTCAGGTGCTCGTCGGTGTCGTAGTCCTCGCCGATCTTGTCCGTCGGCTCGGCCTGGGAGTAGAACGTGTGCAGCGTCACCGCGGGATTCGAACTGGCCAGCTCCCGGATTTCCTGCTTGAGGGGGTGCAAGCGCCCGTTGCGCATGGCCTGCAGGAAGTAGATCTTCTGGGGCAGCTTGGCCTCCACGGCGCTCTGGAACATGCTGAACATCGGCGTGATCCCGATGCCCGCGGCGATGAACACGTAAGGACGGGTGGTCTCCACGAGCGTGAGATCGCCATAAGGGGGCGCTACCTCCAGCACGTCTCCCTCACGCACCTGGTCGTGGAAGTAATTCGAGCAGACGCCGTTCGGGTAGCTTTGCACCCCGCGCTCCCGCTTGATGCTGACCCGGAAGTGCCCCTTGCCCGGCGCGGTGGAGAGCGTGTAGCTGCGGTAGATGAGCCCATGCCCCGGGACATCGAGGCGAAAGCAGGTGTACTGACCCGCCTGGTAGGGAGGCAAGGGCCCGCCGTCCTGCGGCTTCAGGTAGAAGGAAGTGACCTCGTCCGACTCCTTGACCTTCTTCTCGACGACGCACTTCCGGAAGCCTTGCCACCCGCCGACCTTGGCCGTGCTCTCTTCCCGGAGCTTGTTCTCCAAGCCCATCAGGATGTTAGCCAGGAAGCCGAACCCCTCGGCCCAGGCCCCGATGACGTCGTCGGTCGCCGCGTCGCCCAGCACTTCCTTGATCGCGCCGAGGAGGTGCTTGCCCACGATCGGGTAGTGCTCGGGCAGGATGTGGAGCGAGGCGTGCTTGTGGGCGATGCGGAGCACGGCCGGCCCCAGCGCCCCCAGGTTGTCGATGTTCTGCGCATAAGCGAGGACGGCCTGCGTGAGCGAGACCGCCTGGCTGCCCGCCACCGGCGCCTTCGAGGAGAAGGTCTGATCGTTGAAGGCCTCCACCTGGGATGCTCTGGTTTTGTTTTCGCCGAAGGACTGGTTAGCCTGGTTGAAGTACGGTTTAACCTCGGGGTTGTCGCGGAACATGTTCCGGTACATCGTCGAGACGATCGTCACCCCGTGGTCGCGGATGACCGGAGCTGTCGCCTGCACGATCTCGATGGTCTTCTGGGAGAGTTTGCTCTCGGACATGGTAACGCATTCCTTCTAGGGGGCGAAAGACGGGTGGGGTATTCAAGGCCGGAGGGCACCTTCCAGCGCTGCCACGCGTCGCCTCGCCTCGGAGGAGGTTGGCGGCGATTGCGCGCTCTCCGCCTCGGGAGGCGGTGAGGTCGAGTAGAATCGGGAGCTGCTCGTTCATCTGCTTTGGGGATCGCTTGATGATGCCGAGGAGCTTCGGCGCGAAACGGAGTTCTTAGCCGGATCTTTCCGTCTCCGTCCACTGAAAAGCTCCAGGCTTTCGCCGCGATGCGGGGCGGCGGACAGGCAACGCCAGGGCAATCGAGCGGTTACGAACCCTCTCGAGGAGCGCGGAGAGCCGGCTCGCCGGGGCGCTGGTGAGCACGGTTACGATGCGAAGGGGCGGGGTGAAGGCCGGGGCGCCCGTCCGTTGCCTCGCCGCCAGGCACGGGCAATGGTAGTCGCCCGTCGGTGATGCGACATTCTGACATCCAGGGGTTCGGCTTCGGGTTCTCGTCCTCATGACTGGCTGCGGAGCCAGATCCAGCCTCGCGGTGGGCGAGTCAGCGGGCGGCGGATCGCCGATGACCACGACGTCGTCAATGACGACGACCACGTCGTCGATGACGGCGACCACCTCCACCGGATCGATGTCCACGGGCTTCCTCGCCGTCGCCGCGGGCTGGTCGCACTCGTGCGCGGTCCGCGTCGACGGGAGCGTGGTGTGCTGGGGAGACCCCAATCAGGGGCAGACGAAGCCTCCGGGTGGCAGCTTCCTGTCGATCGCTGGAGGGAGCGACTTCCCCTGCGGTATCCGCTCGGCAGGGACGATTGCCTGCTGGGGCGTCAACGAGAGCGGCCAGGCGTCACCGCCGGAGGATGGGTTCGTCCAGGTGAGCCTGGGCAACTTCCACGCTTGTGGGATCCGCGCCGGAGGGGCGGTGGTGTGCTGGGGGTCGAACAGTGATGGACAAGCGGCGCCCCCCTGATGGAGAGCGCCGCTTGCAGGCCTGATGGTGAGGCTCGGAAAGCCTCAGGCTTCAGGGATTTTCAGTTGCAGTTGTTGGCGCACTTCGTCGCGACGAGGCCGACGCAGACGCTGTCCCATGACGTCCCACAGCAGTACGAGTCGTACGCGCAGACCTTCGCCACGCAGGCGGCCTTCGCCGAGTCGCAGTTGTTGGTGAGCTTGGTGCCCGCCGTGCAGGGGCTGTGGGAGCAGCTCCCGGTCGCCTCCGCGCACTTCAGGCTCTTGCCGAGGGTGCGGCCTTCGGCGACGCAGGTGGCGTCCCACGAGGTCGTGCAGCAGTACGCGTCGGTCGCGCAGACGCTCGTTACAACGGAGTTGCAGGTGCTCGCGAGCGCCGTGCCCGCCGTGCACTTGTCGTGTCCGCAGGTGCCGCCGCCGCCGCCGGTGACGCCGACGCCGACTGCCTGCCAGGCCGCGGTGACCGAGGCGACCTCGGCCGCGGTGTAGCCGAGCGCCGTCGCGGCCGACTCGCACGCCGTCTTCGCGGTCGCGAAGGTCGCGTTCGCGGTCAGGTAGCCGGTGTTGGCCTTGTAGAAGATCTGCGCCGCCTTTGCGATGCCGATGCCGGCCACGACGATGGTGCTCTTGCCGCGCGGGTGCGTGCCGCCCTTGGCGAGCAGCGAGAACGCGAGGTTGGAGACGCCGGAGCTGTAGTGCACGTCGAGGTTGCCGACGCTGGCCGTCCAGTAGTCGGCAGACCCGCCGTCCAGGGCCGGATCGGACATGTACCGGAGCGCGTCGGTCGTGGAGCCGGTGGGAGTATAGATGTCCTCGCCAACGAGGAAGTTGTTGGCGCTCGGGGTGGCCGGCTGGCCGTCGCGGTACCACTCGCAGACGTTGCCGAAGATGTCGCTCATCGACTCGTTGAGGCCGCCGGACTCACTCGAGTACACGAGCTTCGACGTCTTCTCCGTGACGGCGTGCGTGAGCTCGTGGGCGGTGACGTCCATCGAGGCCCCGAGCTGGCCCAGCGTCGAGCCGTCGCCGTCGCCGTACACCATCTGCGTGCCGTTCCAGTACGCGTTGTTGTAGCTGTTGCTGTAGTGAACGGAGCTGATAAGCTTCGCGCCGGCGCCGTCGAACGAGTCGCGGTTGAAGAGGTTCTTGTAGCAGTCCCAGGTCGTGCCGAGTCGGTCGTAGTTGGTGTTGACGACGGCGTCGGCGTTGGCCGCCGCGCCCTCGGTGCGCGAGGTGGGCCCGGGCAGCGCGGTGGCGTGGTTGAGGTTGTGCACCTCGCGGTTCTTGGCGGTGAAGATGTGGGGGATCCGCCCGACGATCGACCCGTCGATCGCGCTGACGAGCACGGTGTCGTGGACCGGCGTCTGATCGACGCCCACGCCCGTCACGTCGACGAGATAGACCATCTCGAGGCGCTCGCCGACGGCCTTGTACGCGAGCGGCAGATCGCCGCCGATCACGACCTCCGTCATCGCCGCGACCCCGCGCTTCGCGAAGCCGAGCGCGAGGTCGGCGTCAATCTTCACGTCGATGGGGGCCTCGATGTCGCCGCGGGCGCTGCCGTTGACGGCGGTGACGATGCCGTCACGCACGTGGACGATCACCTCGCCGCCAAGGACCTCGAGGCCGTTCTTGTACTGGCTGAAGCGGAAGTGCTGATCGCCCTCCTTGTCGGTGTGGGCGCTGGAGAGGGACATCTCTTCCGCCTTCATGCGGAAGAAGGGCGCGGCCTTCTTGAGGATCGGGAGCATCGCGCGCTCGACGCCTTCGGCGCGGTCGCTGGGCGTGACGCCGATCTGGCCGATCTTTCCGAAGATGAAGTTCGGGATGCCCTGCTCGTCGGTGTCGAGGACCTGGAGGTCGAGGTCCTGGAAGACAACGGTCTCGGTGCGCCCCGGTCCCTGAATGTCAACGACCCCTTCCTCGGGAGTCGAGAAACACGCGCCGGCAACGATGAGGAGCGATACGAGGGGGAGGCCACGGAGGAGAGTGGTGCGCTTCATGATCTGGATCCTGCTTTCTGGGTGGAACTGCTTTACGGGAAAAGCAGTAAAAACGGAAAGCAGCTTCCGTGAACTCCTTGTGGGTGTCTAGAGTTTTTTCACGTAACTCTTAACGCCCGTCAGGTCGGTCCTGACGCGTCGCGAAGTAACGGTGAAGCTTTACACCTCCACCGCGAAATCAATGCATCCGCCCCGGCGTGCGGAGGTCGCGGGCAGGGTGCGGCTTGACGATCAGGGGGACTTCTTGCGAGAGTAGCTCGATGTCCACCTCCGCCCCCGACGCCGCGCCGCCTCCCGTTCAGGGCTGGGTCCAGATGAAGCCCTGCGCCAAGTGCGGGCAAGCCATCGATCCAACCACAGCGGTTTATTCGAAGCAGGGAGATCTTGTCTGCAAAGGGTGCGACAGCAATGATTTGATCGAGGAAGGCTACATGCGCGCCGCGAAGAGCTCGTGCTTCGGTGCGCTCGGGACCGGCGTGCTGTCGGTCTTCTTCGATATCTATTTGATCTTTTCGATCCTGGCGATCGTGCAGGCGGTGCGGGCGCTGATCCTGATCAACCGCGCGGAGTACCGGGTCGTCCTCCGCAATCGGTACCCGGGCTACCTGCTCGCGGCGCTGGGCGGTCTCTTCTGTGGCATGGTGCGCCCGGGCCTCACGGTGCTGGCGATCCTCGGCCTCGCGCTGGCGCGCTGATCCTCCCTCTCTGCGTGGGGATCATGAAAGAGAGGCGAGAAGTCACGCCCCCACCTGCGCCGAGAAAATCCGCTGCTGAGCGTTCAAGCGGCCGTGGTGGCGGCCTCGAACGCGCGTCGGACGATCTCGACGTAGCGGAGGAGCCGCGGGAGCTCGGTGAGGGGGAGCGCCTGGGGGCCGTCGCAGAGGGCCGCGGTGGGGACAGGGTGGAAGTCCACGAGGACCATCGAGGCGCCGGCGATCAGGCCCTGGCCGACGACGTGGAAGATGTCAGGTAAGCCGTCCGGGGCGACATCCATGCGGCCGACGCTGTGCGAAGGGTCGATGCAGATTGGCAATCTCGTTTGCCGGCGGAGGACCGGGACGTGGGCGAAGTCGACGAGGTTTCGGTGGGGCTCGCCGAGGTGGGTCTTCACGCCGCGCAGGCAGAAGACGATGTTGGAGTTGCCTTCGCTCGCGACGTACTCGCAGGCGTTGAGGGACTCTTCGAGGGTGATGCCCATTCCGCGCTTGAAGAGGACCGGGAAGCGCTGCTGCTGGCCAATGTGCTTGAGCAGCTCGAAGTTCTGGGTGTTGCGGGTGCCGATCTGGAGCATCACGCCGGTGGGGCTCCCGGCGTCGTCGAGGGCGGCTTCGATCTCGTCGAGGTGGCGCGCGTCGGTGATCTCCATCGCGATGACCTTGATGCCGTATTTGCCCGCGAGCTCGAAGAGCCAGGGGAGGCAGGATTTGCCGAGGCCCTGGAAATCGTAGGGGCTGGTGCGAGGCTTGTAGGCGCCCATGCGGGTCGTGACGATCCCGTTGCTGCGCAGGGCGGCGAGCATGCGCTCGACGTGATCGCGGGTGTCGACGGCGCAGAGGCCGGCGAAGACGTGGACGTGCTCGTCGTCGAAATGAACGCCGTTGTACTCGAAGCCCGGGGTCTCGGCGCTGGGGTGCGGGCGGCCGATGAGGCGGTATTTGACCGAGACGCGGACGACCTTGCGCACGCCCGGGAGGCCTTCGAATGGATCGGTGGGGACCGCGCGCGTCGTGCCGAGGAGGTGAATCTCGACGACGGTGGTGGCGGCGCCGCGAAACTCGTAGCGCCGGGCGCTGACGCCGGGGTAGCGCTCGGCGATCTGGACCACGGCGTCGGCGACGCTGTCAGGGGCGTCGGGCTCGAGGGTGATGATCATCAGGTCTTCTCCTTGGCGGATGGGGGTGAGCTGTCGGGCGCGAGCTCGGGTTCGCTCTGCACGCGGCGGGAGAACCGCAGGATGGCGTGGAAGATCTGGCTGACCGAGTCGGGGTCGAGGCCGAGCTCGGTCGCCCAGCGGCGGCGCTCGCGGACGAGGCGGGCTTCGCGCGCGGGATCGCGGACGCCCTCGCCGAGGTCGGCCTTGGCGCGGGCGGCGCGTCGGGCGAGCTCGGCGCGTCGGGCAAGGAGCGTGATCAGCTCTTGATCGAGGTCGTCAATGAGGTCGCGCGCTTTGCGTAGCTCGGGGGAGCGGGCGCCGAGATCGGGGATGGCGAGGAGCGAGGCGGCGAGATCGTCCGGCTCGTTGGCGGGGGTTTCGAGGCCGTGATCGACGGCGGCGAGGGCTTCGAGGAAGCGATGGCGCGACTCGCGCGCGAAGGGGTTCTCGAGGTGGAGCGCGGCGAAGAGGTGGCCAGCGTCGGAGCGCACGGCCTCGACGGTGTTGGCGATGCCCTGAAACGAGGGCGGGGTGAAGGTCGCGCCGACGGGGGCGCCAGCGTCGATCATCCCTTTGGCGATGAAGAACGCGAGGGCGTGGGTGTCGGCCATGAAGCGATCGTGGGCCTCGGGATCTTGCTCGAGGACCTGGCAGCCGAGGCGCTCGAACAAGGCGACGATGCGGCTCTCGGCCTCGGGGTGAAGGGGGTTGGGGCAGACGACGGCGCGGAGCGGCCGGTCGCCGCGCGCGAGGCTCGAGGGGCCGAAGAGTGGATGGGTCGCGACCCAGGGATGAGCGCGCCCGAAGACCTCGGCCATGGCGCGCGCCGGGACGGTCTTGACGCTGCCGACGTCGATGACGATCTGCCCCGGCGCGAGGTGCGGGCGGAGCGCGAGGAAGGCGTCGCGCATCCGGGCGACAGGGACGGCGACGACGATCACGTCCGCTGTGTGCGCGAGCTCGGCGAGCGAGCCTATGCGCTCTCCTGCGGGGATGGAGGCGTGCGGGTCGAGGGCGCGGACCCGGAGCCCGGCGTCGCGCGCGAGCGCGCCGAGGGCCGCGCCAAAGCGGCCGTACCCGAGAAGAGAGACAATGCCGAGTGCAGCGAGAGGAGGGGAGCTCATGGGCAGCGCCCGAGAGCTTAGCGACGTTCTCTACGTCAACGACCGGGAGTCCGGCTCGGGGATCGCCTGCTATCAAGAGTGGACTTGGCTCGCGATCGCGGTGGCGAGGGCCGCCGTGGACGAGGCGGTGAGCTCGAGCGTCAACGGGGTGATGCTGACGGCGCCCGCGTCGTGGGCCTCGGTGTCGGAGCCCGGGACGAGGTCGTGGCGCACGCTGGCGCCGCCGATCCAGAGGTACTCGCGGCCGCGAGGGTCGCGGCGGTACTCGACGTCTTCACTGTAGAGGCGGGAGCCGAGGCACGTGGATCGCACCGGCCACGCGATGCCGGGAGGGATGTTGACGCTGAAGAGCGGCGCGGCCGCGGTGGGCGCGGCAAGGGTGGCGGCGATCGTCGCCAGGGCGATCGCGGCGCCGAGGGCGGCCGCGGCGGCGCGGTCGGCGCCTTCGTCGGCGGAGATCGCGATGGCGGGGATGCGGCGGATCGCCGCCTCGCGCGCGGCGGCGACGGTGCCGGAGTAGAAGACGTCGACGCCGAGGTTTAGGCCGTGGTTCATCCCCGAGACGACGAGGTCGGGGCGGCGCGGGAGGATGCGCGTGCCGGAGTGGAGCGCGGTGTAGACGCAGTCCGCCGGGGTGCCGTCGAGGGCGAAGACGCCGGCCTCGACCTCGCGCAGGCGGAGGATGCGGTGGAGGCTGAGCGAGTGGCTGGTGGCGCTCTGGTTCACCTCCGGCGCGCAGATGACGACGTCCGCCGAGCCGAGGAGCGCGGCGCGGATGGCCGCGAGGTTGGGCGCGGCGACGCCATCGTCGTTCGAGAGGAGGATGAGCGGGCGCATGGTGATCTCAGCCGCCCATCAGGCGCTTGGGGAAGGCGCGGAGGAGCGCGAAGACGGCGCCGATGCGGCCGAAAAACCCAGCTCCGCCGCGGATCTTGGCCATGGAATAGGCGATGGTGCGGAGGACGGGCGTGTACGGATACCACCAGAGCTCGCGCTTGGCGGAGCTGCGATCTTCGAGGACGAAGCGAACGCGGGTGAGCTCGGCGAGGGCGTGGGCGCTGTTGGTGATGCCGTAGCCGCTGTCGCCCGCGCCCGTCCACGGGGCGCTGGGGATCGCCGCGGTGAAGCCGTGGTTGTTGATGGTGACGACGCCGGAGCGGAGCTTCTTCGCGAGATCGTGGGCGTGGTTGTAGCGCTTGGTCCAGAGGCTGGTGGTGAGGCCGAACTTCGAGGCGTTGGTGCGGGTGATCGCGTCGTCTTCGCTGTCGACGAGGAAGATGGGGAGGATGGGCCCGAACGTCTCCTCGCGCATCAGCGAGGTGTCCTCGGTCGTGAGCTTGATGATGGTGGGCGGGAAGGCGAGCGAGCCCTCTTCGGGGAGGCCGCCGGTGAGGATTTCGCCGCCCGAGGCGATGGCGTCGGCGAGGTGACGGCGGATGAGGTCCCACTGCCGCTGGGTGGTGACCCTGGCGGTGTCAATGCCGGGGCGGAGCGCCTTGGTGGCCGCGACGATCTGCGGGATGAGCTTGTCGGCGATCGATCGCTCGATGTAGACGCGCTCGACCGCGGCGCAGTTTTGCCCGGCGTTGGTGAAGGCGCCCCAGACGATGCCGTTGGCGGTGCGCGCGACGTTGCAGTCTTTGAGGGCGATGGCGGCGTCTTTCCCGCCGAGCTCGAGCGAGCAGGGGATGAGGCGCTCGGCGCAGGCGACGGCGATGCGCCGCCCGGTGGCGACGCTGCCGGTGAAGACGACGAGATCGATGCCCTCCGCCGCGACGAGGGCGCCGCCGACGTCGCCGCCGCCCTGCACGAGCTGGAGCACGCCGTCGGGGAGGAGCCCTGTGAAGAGCGAGGCCACGAGGGCGCCAGCGCGGGGCGTGATCTCGCTGGGCTTGAAGAGCACCGCGTCGCCCGCGAGGAGGGCGGGGATGAGCGTGCGCAGTGGGATGGCGACCGGGTAATTCCACGGCGTGATCAGGGCGATCGTGCCGCGCGCGTCCTTGTGGATGCGCCCCATTTTGCCGGGGTAGGAGAGGGGATCGAGCTCGATCGTGGTGCCGTCGAGTAGCTCTTCGATCGTGCTGGTCCAGTAGTCGATGAGGTCGGCGTTGGGGAGGACCTCGGCGAGGGCGGCCTCTTCCACGGGCTTGCCGCACTCGCGATGGACGAGCTCGGCGATCTCTTGGGCGCGCGCGAGGAGGCGCTGCTTGACCTGGCCGATCGCCAGGGCGCGATCCCGCACCGGGACGTCCGCCCAGGCGCGCTGGGCGGCGCGGGCGCGCGCGACGAGGCCGGGGAGGGTGGCGGGATCCGTGGCCTCTACGGCCGAAAGGGGCGAGCCGTCGAGCGGGCTGCGCGTCGAGAACGGGGAGCTGTCCGACGCTGCCGGCGGGGGAGAAAGAGAGAGAGGCTTCGCCGGAGCGGAGGTCTCGTCGCCGCCGTCGGCAGTCACGTGATCAGAGGCCGTTTCCATGGGGCGCGGAGCCTACCACTGCGCGCCTGCCTGGGAACCGAGAAGAGAAAGCCTCGGTCCCCTCTGGAGCTTCTCAGCGCGAGGCTTCGAGCGTGATCGTGGTGACGGTGCGGCAGGGGACGCCGATGCTGCGACCCTCCGATGTCCAGTCGGGCGTGGCCGGCCTCGGTGCGCCGTCGGCGGTCGGGGCGGCGAGGCGGAGGAACTTCGCGCCGCAGTCCACCTCGAGCCGGGCGTTGGCCTCGCCGACGAAGCGGCCGGTGAGGAACACGCTCCCGGGCTTGGCCGAGTTGACGATGATGTAGCCGCGGGTGGCCGGCAGCTTCGTCCCATCGCCGTCCGCGACAGGCGCGGTGGTGGGTGCCGCCGTCGGTGCGGCCGAGGCCAATGCGCTCGGCACGGCGCTGGTCGTCGGCGCGGCCGAGGCGCTCGTCGCGGCGCTGGCGCTGCTCGTCGGTTCGGGCGCAGCCGCCGACGTCGTCGGGGCAGCCGAAGCCGTCGTCGCGGCGGACGCTGTGGGCGCCGTCTTGGGCAGCGCGGACGCTGTCGGCGTGGTGGGGATGATCGGCGTGGTCGAGCTCTCGAACCAGCCGTCGCGAAGCCCGCGGAAGATCCCCGCGCCGATGAGCAAGGCTGCGACCAGCCCGAGCGTCAGCGTCGATGCGCGCCGACTGCGCCGGGGCCGAACCGGCTCGGCAACTTCGTCTGCAGGCTTGGAGTAACGGCGCGACGGCGCGGTGGCTTCGTTGGTGTCGCTGGGAAGCGTCGGCGGCACGGCGGCCTCGACGATCTTGATCGCCGCGGCTTTCTCTGCCGCGGCGGGCACGGCGGCCTCGACGGCGGGGGTGCGCACGGCGGGCGAAACCACCACTTTGAGGTCGTCGCCACCAAACGCCGCGATGCTTTCGGAGGCGACCTTCTCGGGCGTGACGAGCGGGGCTTCGGGGCGCGATGTGCGGCTGTCGAAGATGTGCGTCGGCTCGTCCGCTTCGGCCTTGTCGGACGTCGACTCTTCGGCGGCGAGCTCTTCGGCCTTGGCGAGCGAGACGACGACGGTCTCTTCGTCGGTCGTCGTCTCCTCCACGATCGTGGGCGGCTCGGGATCCGGAATGGCGCTGTCGATGCGCCGCGTCTCCTCGTCGTGCGGCTCGAGGCCGGCTGGCTCTTCCACGAGCTTCGCCTTCACCGGCTCCACGGGGAGGGGCGGCATCGACGGGGGCAAGGCCGGCACCTTCGCGGGGGTCGCGGCGACGGCTGCTTCCACCGGCTTTGCGGCGGCTTTGACCTCGGGCTTCCCGGGCGGATCGAGCAAGGCATCGAGGTCGAATCGGCTCTCGTCCTGAGCCTTGATCGCCTCGACCTTCTCGACGGGCTTGGCGACCGCCGCGATCGGCGCGGCCTTCTCCACCGGCTTCGTCGGCGCCACGACGGGCGCGATCTTCTCGACGGGCTTGGGGGCCGTGATGACCGGCGCGACCTTCTCGACGGGCTTGGGCGGCGTGATCGCGGGCGCGATCTTCTCGACCGGCTTCGCCGCTTCGGCCGGCTTCGCCGCGGTGGGCATCGGTGACGGCGTCGCCTCCACCTTCGGGGTGGTCGTCGGTCGCGTGGCCACGGGGCGGGCCACCGGCGCGCTCGGACGCGGCGTGACCGCCTTGGTGGGGAGCGAGGTGACCGACCGCGCCGCGATCGGCGCCGGCTTCGCGGTGCCCTCGTCGCGCTTCGCCGTTGTCGTTGCGGCGACCGGCGGTTTGTCCTGGGCCCTCGGGACCTCGGCCAGCGCGTCGGCCCAGACGTCGATCGTATCGGCGTCAACGGGCTTCGCGGCCTTGGCCTCGACCGGCTTCTCGAGCTTGACGTCGAGGAGCTTCTCGACCTTGGCCTCGAGGAGCTTCTCGAACTGCGCCTCGATCGGATCCGGCGGCTCAGGAGAGACCGCAGCTACGGCTCGCGCCGGCGCGACCTTCTCGACGGGCCTCGCGGGCGGGGCATCAAGCGCGGCCACGGCGAGCTCGACGGCTCGCGCCGCTGGCTTTGCCAGCCCGGCTTCGCCGTTTGGCGGTGCCGCCAGGCGCTGCACCCGCGGCTTGGCCGCGTTGTTCTTCACTCGGGCCAGCAGGGCCTCGAGCGTCGCGACTTTTTCCTCGACGTTCACGCCTCAGGAGCATACTCCGTCGCGCCTTCGACCGACATCTTTCCACGTGACAAAAGCCGAACGCCGAGACCTCGGAGGGAGGGCCCGGCGTTCAGAGGGTGGAGGGCGAATCGCGAACGAGCGATGAAAGAAAGCTATTCGGTCGCGGACGGGGGGCAAACCACCCCCCGGCCAGAGAGCGTGTTCAGAGCGTCTCGAGGTAGTTGACGAGGTCGTCAACTTCGGTCTTCGAGAGCGCAGACGTGTCGCCGTGCTGGTTGCCGCCGGTGCAGGCGTCGTTGCTCTTGGAGAAGCGATCACGGAGCGTGTTGGCGCAGCCGTTGTGCATGAACGGAGCGCGGGCGGAGACGCCCACCAGCGTCGGGACCTGGAACGACCTGCTCGTTCCCACGTCCGCGTTGGCGTTGTTGGTGAAGTGCTCGCCGCTGTGGCAAGTGGAGCACGCGACCTTGGCGCTGTTGAAGAGCGCCTTGCCGTTCTCGATCGAGGTCAGCGGGGCCGTCGGCTCCGAGGCCGGAAACGCGTTGAGCGAGCCGAGCCAGTTCTGGAGCACCTTGCTGTGCCGTCCGCCCTCGTCGACGCCGCCCATGCGGTGCACGAAGACCTCGTTCATGATCGTGTCGATGTCGGGCATGTCACCGTCCCAGTGGAACGGCGCCGTGTCGAGCACGTGGCCGCCGACCGTCTGGGTGCGGCGCGCGCCGATCGAGGTGAACTTCCAGACGTGACCGTCTTCGCGACCTTCGGGGTGACACGACGCACAGGAGAGGCCGTTCTTCGGGTTCGCCGACTGGTGGAAGAGATCGTGGCCCGTATCGCTCATGTCGACCCCGGGGAGGATCGTCGGAGAGCCGCTTTCGCCCACGAACTGAACCGTGGCGGGCTGACGCGTCTGCGTGAGGAGGCGACCATGCCAGAAGGCGACGGCGACCGGCTCGCCGTCGATCTTGACTTCTTCCTGGTTCGAGCAAACGACGTTGTCGCTGCTCCCGTTGGCGAGCGCAGCCTGACTCGTCCTGATGACGAGGTTGCTGCCGGCGGCGACCACGGCGATGGCGGTGCTGGTGGGGTCGACAGCAATGTCGACCGGGAGCGCCGCGCCCGAGAACGCGGGGGTCGCGAGCTTGCTCGGGTTACCGGCCGAGTCGAAGAGCGTCACCGCCGGGTGGACGATGCCGCCGTCGCAACCGCCGCCGCTGTTGCCGTAGCCGCCGGGCTGCTCGATCACGACCTCGTTCGTCAGCGAGCGCTGGTGCACCATGGCGAAGCCGCCGGTCGGCATCGGCACGACGCGGTACGCGACGGTCGGGGCGAAGGAGGGCTGGAAGCTCTGTTCCGGGTCGATGTCGGTGGCGATGCCGGGGGGAGCCTGCTCCTTCACCACGGTGCCCTGGGCGTCGACGACGAGGAGCTTCGCCGCGCGGAAGCTGCTGACCACGAGCCGGTCCTCCATGACGAGGACGTCGCGAAGATCCTTGACCGGGCTGTTATCGCTGTTGTGGACGCGAAGGACGCGGGTCGCCTTGCCGCCGGTCGCGGGGAGCGTCACCAGCTCGCCGCCGGCGCACGCGACGTGGATGGAGTTGGTCTTGCTGTCGAACGTGATGCCGCGCGGGGCCGGGCAGACCGCGGTCCGGTCGACCACCGTGCGGCTGACCATGTCGATCGTCGCCACGGCGCCGCTGCGGCGGAGCGCGACGTGGATGCGGCCGGTGGTGTCTTCCACCATGCGGCCGGGCTCGTCGCCTTCGTTCAGCGCGATCTGGGAGACCGCGTTGTCGTTGTTCAGGTCGATGAGCGAGACGAGGTCGCGGTCAGGATCCGCCGCGACTGCGATGTCCTGCTTCGTGATCATCAGCGTGCCGCCGCTGATGGCCGCCGGCGGCTTCGCGGAGACCCTGATTGGATGAATCTCGTCGGGGAGCTCTGTCCCGGTGCACGCCGGAAAAGAAGCGGCGAACCCGGCCGCGATCAGGGTCGTGATGAGATAGCGTCGCTTCGAGATAGTTCGATCCATAAGCCCTCCGCCCGTCACCTTTGCAAGTCCTCGGCCAGGTCTGGAATAGACTCCGGGGATGCGCCGTCCAACGTCGACGGCGCATCCCCGTGCACGCTGGGTCCTGACCCACGATACGCCGGGAAGGTGTCGCTGTCTTGGTTCGCGTTCATGCCGAGCTTCGCGAGGAATGGCCGCTCCTGGCCAGGCTCATCACGAAAAGCGACTGAACACCCCGATTATCTCCTCTGCCCCCTTGATTTCCTCGGGGACGCTGTCGAGTTCTCGACGGCGACGGCGGCGCGTACGGAAGCCCCCTTCGCGCCGCGCGCGTGAAGCCACCTTCACGGCGGCCTGGCTTTCCTGGGCTGGGCCAGCCTGAGTCAACATGACGGCGGTGTCGTGGTCGGTGGGGCGTCCCGTCCGGAGGCGCCTGCGCTCGCGGGGCGCGGTGGGGGCGGGGCTCCCCGCGCGCGTCAGGGCTTCAGGTAGCCGATGAACTCGTGGAGTGCCTGGTGGGATCGGTAGAGCGACGTGGAGGACGGGAGGAGATCGTCGACGGTGAAGACAGTCGGCCCGAAGGTCTGGACCGCGGCGGGGATCACCTTGGCGCCGGCGCGCTCGAACTCGTGGACCGCTCGCCGCAGGTGCATCGCGCTCGTGACCACGACGATCGTGTCGAAGCCCCTTTTGCGGAGGATGACGAGGCTCTTCTCGGCGTTCTGCCGCGTGGTGTACGAGGCGGTCTCGAGCATCACGCGATCCTTCGGGACGCCGAGGGCGGTGATCAGGTCCTCCATCCCCTCGCCCAACTCGATCGGCGCGCCGGAGAGGATCACCAGCCCGAAGCGATCCTCCTTGAAGAGGCCGGCCGCGCCGATGATCCGCCCGGTGGTCGTGCTGTCGAGCCGTTCGCGCAGCGGGAGCGAGGTGTCGAAGGTGCGGATCCCGCCGGCCAGGACCACCAGCGCCGTCCGCGCGGGATCCGCCGAGGCCAGCGCGCGATCGAGCGGAGGGCCGCGATGTTCGACCCAGGCCAGGAGGGTGTGGGTGACCACCGGCGTCGCCAGGATCCACAGCGTCGCCCAGCCGACCCACGCGAGCGCCCACCCGCGTCGCGCCCATGGCCGAGGCCGCCCGAGCGCGTGACTGCGGCGCGTCAGCCAGAGCCCGACCGCTATCGCGACGAGGAGGACCAGGATCGGATCGAAGAATCGCCCCGGGGCGAAGCGGACGGAGTAGGGGAGCATCGGTGGGCCTTCCGGTGCGCGCTCTTACCACGAGATCGGGGATCGCCGCCGCTCTCGTGAGGGGGTGGGCAAAAGCCATGTCAGCCGCGGCACCAGTGGATTCGATTTCAATCAGCTCACGTTGCCTGAGCGCAATCGATGGATGAAAGCTTGGCGCATTGAGGAGAAACCTGATGCGATATCCTTCGTTCGTTGTAGTTCCTTTCGTCGGTAGCCTGATCACCATCCTTGCTTTCCCGAAGTCCGCGGAGGCCGCCCAGTATCAGGTCGGTCCGGGCAAGGCGTTCTCCACCTTGCAGGAGGTGGCGCCCAAGCTCGCTCCCGGCGACGTCGTCGAGGTCGACGGCGGGGTCACCTATCCTGGCGACATCACCTTCAAGAAGAGCGGTACGGCCGCGGCGAAGATCACGCTCGTCGGCAAGCGCGACGCCTCGGGCAAGCGGCCTGTCCTCACCGGCGGGACGAACACCGTGCATTTCCACGCGGACCACTACGTGATGGAAGGCTTCGAGATCACCGGCGGCGCCTCTCGCTGCGTCTTCCACCAGGGAGATGACATCACCCTCCAGGACAGCGCCATCCACGATTGCCCGAAGCATGGACTCCTGGGCGCGGACGACGAGTCGGGATCGCTCACCCTCGAGTTCGTCGAGGTCTATGCGTGCGGCTCGGGGGACACCCGTCACCCGATCTACATGGCCACCGACGAGGCGACGCACCCGGGCTCCGTGTTCCGCATGGAGCATTGTTATGTTCACGATGGCAACGGTGGAAACAACGTCAAATCGCGGGCTCAGCGCAACGAGATCCGTTATAACTGGGTCGAGGGCGCGCTCTATCACGAGATCGAGCTGATCGGCCCCGACAGCTCGAACGAGGGCCTCTTCCGCGAGGACTCCGACGTCGTCGGCAACGTCTTCCGCAAGACCAGTAAGGGCTACATGGCCCGCTTCGGCGGGGACGGCACGGGGCAGACCAACGGGCGCTATCGGTTCGTCGGCAACACGGTGATCCTGGCCCCGGACTCCGGCGCTGTCTTCCGCCTCTACGATGGAATCGAGAGCGTGGAGATGCACGACAACGTCTTTTACCGCGCCGGCGGGGAAGGCGTACAGATCGTCCGCGAGAGCGACGCAACGTGGTCGATCGGGCACTCGGTGATCGCCGGGAGCCACAACTGGGTGGCGGAGGGATCGACCACGGTGCCCGCATCGTGGACGAAGACGATCACCGGCGTCGATCCGGGGTTCATCGACGCGGCCTCGCGCAATTTCGGCCTGACCGCAGGCAGCCCGCTGCGGGGGCAGGGCGTCGTCGGTCCGAGCGGACCGCCCGGGTTCGCCTTTCCGTCGCCGCTCGCGGCCCCGCAGTTCCAGCCGCCGCCGCACCGGATCGAGGCCTTCGGGACCGCGAGCCCGCGCGTCGCGACGGGGGCCATCGACATCGGCGCCTTCGCGTACGGGGCGAGCCCCAAGCCGCAGGCCGCGTCCAGCAGCGTCGGCGATAACGGACAATCCGCGTCCAGCAGCAGCAGCAGCGGCGCCGGGCAATCCGCGTCCAGCAGCGGCGGTGGCAGTGACGACGGGCAATCCGCGTCCAGCAGCGGCGACGATGACACGGCGGCGACCGGGAACGGCGGATCCTCCGCGAGCCCCGCGGAGGACACATCGCCGTCGTCGAGCGGCGGGTGCAGCGTTGGCGCGGCGTCGTCCCCGCTGCCGCTCGGAGCGCTGGCGATCGGGCTCGCGATGGGCCTGGTTCGGTGGTCGCGGCGACGAGGAATCGGACGACGATCGGATCTCCAGCGCACCGCGTCTTGACTGTGGAGCGAGGGGACCATAAGTGACTCGCCGGTCACTATGAACCCCACCAACCGACTCGCCCTTCGCGGCCTTTCCGCCCTCCTTGCGCTCCCGGGCGCGCTCCTGGCCGCGCCGGCGTTCGCACAGGCCCCGCCTCCCGCCGCGGCGGTTCAAGCCGCGGCGCCTCCTCCGGCACCTCCGCCCCGCGCGGCTGTGCCGGATCCGTTGGCGCTCGCGCTCGCGCCGCAGCCCGGAGGCCTCACGCCCGAGGAGGCCGGGAAGATCGCGGCGAAGACCAAGCACTCCGTCCGCGGCAAGCAGGCGGATCTCGAGGCGGCGTCGGCGCGGGTCGATCAGGCCTTCGTCAACTACTTCCCCCGGCTCTCACTCTCGGCCAGCTTCACGCGGCTATCGGACGTGCCGGGGATCAAGTTCAGCGCCACAGCCCCGGAGATCGAGCCGATCCTGAACTCAACGTCGTTCGTGGCGTCGCTCTCGGTCCCAGTGTCGGACTACATCTTCCGCATCTCGCAGGGCTACGCTGCCGCGTCCCACAGCGAGAAAGGGAAGCGGCTAGAGCTCGAGGCGGAGACGCTCCAGGCCGCGGCCGACGCCAAGATCGCCTACTACAACTGGCTGCGTGCAAAGGGGTCGGTCGTCGTCACAAGGCAGGCGGTCGATCAGTCCCGCGCCCACGTGAACGACGCCAACAAGACCTTCAGTGTTGGGTTGATCTCCAAGGCGGACGTGCTCCGGCTCGAGGCTCAGCTCGCGGGCGCGCAGCAGGCGGGCGCCGAGACCGACGCGCTGTCGATGCTGAGCGAAGAGCAGCTGCGGGTCGTCCTCTCGATTCAGTCGAACCAGCCAATCACCATCGGCGCTGACGTGATGCACGATCAGGTGGCTGCACCGACTGAGTCGCTCGCCGACCTTCAAAACCAGGCGATGACACGCCGCCTCGAGATCCGCGCCCTCGATGAGACGGAGCTCTCGCTCAAGGAGACGGTGGGCCTGGCCCGCGCGGGGTACTTGCCCCGGCTCGACGCCTTCGCCGACGCGACGATGGCCAACCCGAATCAGCGGATTTTCCCGGCTAGCAACAAGTTCACCGGCACCTGGGACGTGGGCGTGCGCCTGAGCTGGACGCTCAACGACAGCTTCGTCGCGGCGGGCGCGACGACCGAGGCCAGGGCCCGGGTGGCGAGCCTGGCCGAGCAGAAGGGCGCGCTCCGCGACGGTCTCCGCCTCGAGGTGGTCTCCGCATACGCGGACATGGCGAAGTCGGTAGCGACGATCGAAGCCTCGGAGCGGCAGCTCACGGCGTCGGAAGAGTCGCTCCGCGTTCGCAACGAGCTGTTCAAGAACGGCAAGGCCACGAGCGTCGAGCTGGTCGACGCCGAGGCCGAAGTGACGCGCGCCCGCCTGGGCCGCCTCAACGCTCGGATCGGCCTCGCCGTGGCGCGGGTTCGCCTCGATCACGCCACGGGGCGCGACGTGGCGCCGCGTCCAGCCGGCGAGTGATCGGCGCCGGGGCCTCACGCGCCTCGACGCCGATCCGACGGTGCAGGCTCGAGCGATCGATCCCTGCACGGCTCACATAACGGGGAAAAGGGGGGTCGTCATGAGAGTTCACTCAGGATGGTTCGGTCTTGTCGCGCTTTCTGCCGCGCTCGCGGCGTGCACGGAAGGGGCGACGACGTCGGCGCCGGAGCCCGGTGGCCTCACGATCTCTCCCGGGGAAGAGATCACGCCTCGACCCGTCGTCGAGATTCCGGCGCACGTCGTGCCGGATCTTTACTTCGTCGAGCTCGAAGAAGAGCCGACGGCGCGGGGCGGGCACCTCGATCGCCTCCACGCCGAACGAAAGCGCTTCCACAGCCGCGCCCGGCTCGCGGGCGTCACGCTGCACGAGCGCTACGCGTACACGCGCCTCTGGAACGGACTCTCCGTCCGCATGACGGCCGATCAGATCGCGGCGCTGCGCGCGGTCGAAGGTGTCAGGGCGGTGTTCCCCGTACACACTGTCACGCTCGACGACGCGCCGAGTGCGCGCATCACGCCCGACCTCTTCTCGTCGCTGGCGATGACGGGCGCGGACCTCGCGCAGAATGACCTCGGCCTCACGGGGGAGAAGGTGCTCGTCGGCGTGATCGACACTGGCGTCGACTACAACCACCCTGATCTCGGCGGCTGCTTCGGCCCCGGCTGCCACGTCGAGCTGGGGCATGACTTCGTCGGCGATGCCTACGACGCGAGCGACCCGACCAAGCTCCCTGTGCCCGACGACGATCCCGACGACGATTGCAACGGGCACGGCACCCACGTCGCCGGCATCCTCGGCGCCAATGGTGCGGTGAAGGGCGTGGCGCCTGGGGTCACCATCGCTGCCTACCGCATCTTCGGCTGCTCTGGCAGCACGGGCACTGACATCATCCTCAAGGCGATGGAAACGGCCGCGTCCGACGGCGTGCGGGTGCTCAACATGAGCCTCGGCTCCGCGTTCGTATGGCCGGAGTCGCCCGAGGCGCAGGCCGCGAATCAGCTCGTGAAGGAGGGCGTCGTCGTCGTGGCCTCGATTGGCAACAGCGGCGACAGCGGCCTCTGGGCCGCGGGTGCCCCCGGCAACGGGGACCTCGTCATCGGCGTCGCCTCGGTCGAGAACACCGCGATCGCCGGCCCAGCGTTCCAGATCTCTCCCCACGATACGCTGACCAAAGACGGCCTGATCGGCTTCACCGTCGCGAGCGGCTCGAAGACGGTGCCTTTGAGCGGCGCTCTGCCGCTCACGCGGACTGGCACCGTGACGACGCTGGACGATGGCTGTCTCGCGTTGCCGGCGAGCAGCCTTTCGGGGCAGATCGCCCTCGTGCGCCGCGGGGGCTGCACGTTCTTCGTCAAAGCGACGAACCTGCAGGCCGCGGGCGCGTCCGCCGTGGTCCTCTTCGACAACCAGGCCGGGGTGCTGACCGCCACGGTCGCGGGCTCGCCGGCGATCACCATCCCGGTCGTGGCCATCTCGGAGGCCGACGGCGCGGCGGTCAACGCGCAGCTGGACGCCGGCCCGGTCACGCTGGCCTGGAGCGCGAAGGCGGTGAGCGCGGCCAACCCGACGGCCAATCAAATGTCGGTCTTCAGCTCCTTCGGCCTCACGGCGGAGCTCGGGTTCAAGCCCGACATCGCCGCTCCCGGCGGCTCGATTTACTCCACCTTTCCGCTCGCGCTCGGCGGGTATGCGTCGCTGAGCGGGACGTCGATGGCCTCACCGTTCCTCGCCGGGACAGCGGCTCTCTTGCTCCAGGCGCGCCCCGGCCTCTCGGCCACCGAGGTGCGCGACGTCCTCCAGAACAACGCGGTCCCGGCGCTCGCGCCCGCGCCCAACGCCGCGGTCGCCGACAACGTTCATCGCCAGGGCGCCGGCCTCGTCCATATCGATGCTTCGGTGCTCAATCCGGTGCGCGCCACCCCGGCCAAGATCGCCCTCGGAGAGAGCCAGGCTGGGCCGGTGACGACGACAATCACCTTCACCAACGAGGGCGCGGCGGCGGTCACCTACGCTCTCACCCACGTGCCCGCGCTCTCCACGATCGGGACGACATACACGCCGACCTCGGCGGCCTTCGGCTACGCCACGGCGGTGTTTGGCGCGGCGACGCTCACCGTACCGGCCGGCGGCAGCGCGTCGGTGGAGGCCACGATCACCGCAGATCCGGTCCTCGTCGAAGGCAGCCTCTACGGCGGTTATCTCGTCTTCACGCCCCAGGGCGCGGGCGAGAGCGGCGTCATCCGCGTGCCGTACTCCGGCTTCAAGGGCGATTATCAGGCGATCCAGATCCTCACCCCGACGACGAAGGGGTATCCCTGGCTCGTCGACAAGAATGGCACGAATCAGCCCAGCGGAGCGACGTTCACCCTGCAACAGGACGACACGCCGCGCATCCTCGCGCACCTCGACCACGCCGCGCGCCAGGTGAAGCTCGATGTGTTCGAATCGACGAAGCTGAAGCCGTGGGGCCGGGCGTCGACCGACGACTACTATCCTCAGAGCCGCGCTCCGGTCACCCCGGCCGGCGCCGCCGGTTCGACCTACACCTTCGAGTGGAGCGGGACGACCTTGCTCAAGAAGAAGGTCGTCAAGGTCCCGAACGGGACGTACGTGATCAAGCTCAGCGCGCTCAAGGCGCTGGGCGATGAGAACAACCCTGCGGACTGGGAGGTCTGGACCTCACCGGTCGTCACGCTCAATCATCCTTGATCAGGATCGCGCGGGCCGCGGCGAGCAGCTTCTCCCGCTCGTTCAACGACGGATCGTCCGTCACCAGCTCCAGGAGGCGCTCCAGCGTCTCGCCGATGAGCCGGCTCGGCGCGAGGGCGAGGCTGCTCATCAGATCACGACCGTTGATCGCCAGATCGCGCGTCGAGAGCGCGGCGCCCGCGGCGACCTGCGCCGTCACGCGCGCGCGCAGCTCCTCGATCGCGCCGAGCTCCGCGCCGACGTCGCTTCCCTTGCCGCGCGCGTCGGCGGAGCTCAGCGCGTAGAGATCCGGCGCGAGCTGGGGCGTGACGCGGCGGAGCCAGCGGCGCACCGCGGCGTCCGTCCAGTCCGCCGCGTAGCCGAGGTGCTGATGGCGAAGGAGCGCCATCACGCGCGCGCGCTCGTCGTTGGAGAACTTGAGGCGCGTGAGGATCGCCTCCGCCATCTCGGCGCCGACGCGATCCTGATCCACCAACGAGGCGCCCTGCGTCTCCGCCGCGACGCCGCGCGCGCGCGGCTTGCCCACGTCCTGGAGGAGCGCGGCGACGCGCAGGATCGGCTCGCCCTGGCATGCGTCGAGGCGCCGCTTCGTGTGGTCCCAGGCGTCTCCGACGTGACCCTCCTCCTGTTCGCAGCCCACGAGCGCGCCCAGCTCCGGGCAGGTGATGGCGAGGATCTGCGTGCGCCGCATCGCCTCGAACGCCACGCTCGGGCGCTCCGCGCTCATCGCCTTCACCCACTCGTCGTGCACCCGCTCGGCGCTGACGCGGCGAAACGTGTCGAGCGATCGCGCGGCGCCCATCGCCCGCTCGGTGTCGGGATCGATGCTGCACTCGAGCGTCGCGGAGAAGCGCGCGGCGCGGAGCACGCGGAGCCCGTCCTCGAAGAATCGCTCCGCGGCGTCGCCCACGGCGCGGAGCACCTTCGCCTCGAGATCCTTCCTGCCGTCGAAGGGATCGATGAGGTGGCCATCGATCGGATCGATGGCCATGGCGTTGAACGTGAAGTCGCGCCGCGCGAGATCCGCCGTGATGTCATCGACGAACTCGACCTTGTCCGGCCGCCTTCCATCGGTGTACGCGCCTTCGCCTCGCAGCGTCGTCACCTCGTAGTGCTCGCCGCGGAGCACGACCGTCACCGTGCCGTGCGCCATCCCGGTCGGGATCACCTTGCGAAAATAGGAGACGACCTCTTCCGGGAGCGCGTCGGTGCAGACGTCCCAGTCCTTCGCGGTGCCGCCGCGGAGCAGATCGCGCACGCAGCCACCGACGATCCACCCGCGCTTGCCCTTCTCGCGCAGGCGACGACAGATCCCGAGGACGTCCTCAGGCACGAGATCGATGAGGTGGCGAACGTCAGTGAACATGAGGTGCGCGTTTTAGCACGCGCCCAGAAATCAACGCAGACGCGTTATTTCTTCATGTTCCAGGGGTCGACGGTCTCGCCGTTGGGGCCCTTCTTGATGATGCCAGGCGGCTTGCCGGAGCCGGCGGGCTTGACCGTGCCGACGCCCTTGGCCGCGGCGCCGCCCTTCAGCGGCTTCAGCTCCACGGTCTTGCTCGTCTCGGTGCCATCGAGGTCGACCTTCGCGGTCTCGTAGCCCTCGGCGCGGACCTCGATGCTCACCATCTTGCCCTCTTCCACGTCGATGCTGGAGGGCAGCTTGAACGGTTGTCGTCGCGGTAGCCCATGGCGATCATCGGCGAGGCGGCGATGACCACGGTGTTCTTCTTCGGCAGAACCGGCGCGGCGGACGCCGTGACCGGCGGCGCGACCTGCGCCGTGGCCGAGGGCGCCGTCTTCGGCGGCGGGCTCCCCGTGACGATGTTGCTGATCACCAGGATCGTCGTCACCAGCCCGACCGCGACGGCGGCGCCCGCGGTCCAGACGAGGCGTGACCACCGCTTCTGCGGCACCGGCGGCGGCGTCGCCGGGAGGATCCGGCTCGGCGTATTGAAGTAGTCGGCCGGGACGTTGAAGCCGCCCGAGCGCGCCATCATCTCGGCCACCGCGTGGGGCACGCCGCCCGACTCGATCCGCTGCAGATCGGCGCCGAGCTCTTCCATCGACTGGTAGCGCGCCTCCTGCTTCTTCGAGAGGCATTTGAGGATCACCGCCTCGAGCGAAGGCGGGCACGCGGGGCTCGGCACCAGCGCCCGGATCGGCACCGGCGCTTTGTACATGTGCTGCGTCAGGATCCCCATGAAGTTGTCGGCGTTGAAGGGGAGCTGGCCGCTGGTGAGCTCGTAGAGCATGACGCCGAGCGCGTAGATGTCGGCGCGGTGATCGATCGGCGCGCCCGCCGCCTGCTCCGGCGACATGTAGTGCGGCGTTCCGAACACCGCGCCGGCCTTGGTCAGCTTGGTGTCGGTCGCGCTGCCGGTGACCTTGGCGATGCCGAAGTCGAGGATCTTGACGAAGTCTTGATCCGACCCGCGCTGGATCAGGAAGATGTTGTCGGGCTTGAGATCGCGATGAATGATCCCGCGCTCGTGCGCCGCCGCGAGCCCGTCCGCCATCTGCCGGGCGATGTGGCAAATCCGCTCGACCGAGAGCTGATTGGTCGAGTCGACGAGGTTCCCCAGGCTCTTCCCGTCGAGGTACTCCATCACGAAATAGGTGGAGCCGTCGGGCAGGTCGCCGAAGTCGGAGATGTCGATGATGTGCGGGTTGCCGATGCTCGACGCGGCCTTCGCTTCCTGGAGGAAGCGGTCGAGGATCTCGCGGTCCTTCGCCATCTCGACGCGGAGGACTTTGACCGCGACCTTCTTGTCGATGACCTTGTGGCGCGCGAGGTAAACGAACCCCATCCCGCCTTCGCCGAGCAGCTTCTGGATCTTGTAGCGGTGGTCGAACGTGGTCCCGATGTACGGATCCTTCGAGCCGGCGGGGCGCTCGGCGGGCGGGGCGATGTCCGCGGGCGGCGGGATGTCGAGCGAGACATCGGGATCCGTCATCCGCGGCATGCGCTTGGCGATGGCCTCGGCCGCGGCCTGAAGCTCGGGATCGCTGAGCTCGAGCTCGCGGATTTGCGGGGGCGCATTCACCTGCCCGGGCTGCGGCGTCACCACGGCCTCGGCCGGAGACATGCTCATGGCCGGCGCCCTGACGCTGGCCGGTACCCTGACGCTCGCCGGTGCTCTGACGCTCACCGGCGCGCTGCCTACGGGAGCGACTGCGCCGGCCACGGGCGTGATCGGCTTCGCACGGAACGGTGCGATCGCCGCGGGGGCCGGCGCTTTTGCTGCTGTTGTGGCGGCGGGGACCGGGGCTGCGGGCACGGGCAACGCGGCGGCCGCGGGCGTCGCCGTCAGCGGTTTCGGCGCAGCGGGCACGCGCGCCGCCGTCAGCGGGCGCGGGGGAACGGGAGCCGCTTTCTCGGCGGTGACACCTGAAGCCGAGCGAAACGCCGGGCGCGGAGCGGGCGGGCCTGGAACCGGCACAGGTGCGGGCACAGGCACAGGCCTCGGCGCCGCGGCGGTGGGCGCGGTCCCTGGCCTCGCGATGATGCCCGAAGGCGTCGGCTTCGCGGGAGAGAGAGGCGTGGCTTTTTCCGGAGGGCTCATCAAAGGCTCGCGGCGCCGCGCTGCAGCGTGGCTCGACAAGGGCAAGATCGAACCGTGAGCGTAGCAGGGGTCCGCGCCAGCGAGAAGCGCGCCCGCGTCGCTCACCCGGTCGGCGAGCCCTTTCCTCGGTGCGCTGCGACCCGCTCCCGGTGCAAGGTCGCTCGAGGAGGATCGTTCTCGCGCCATGGATTCGGTGCCCAGGCTCATCTCCACGACCAATGCAATTCTGGGCCCTCCCTCGGCTCCGGCCGCCTGCCCCCACCGGATGAACGTGATGCCCTCTGCTGTCCCTTCTGGTAGAGGCTGACGCGCATGGCCAACTGGACCTGGAATGTGACTGGCGAAGCGCTCGGCGGCCTCCTCTGCGCTGTCCTCTGTGGCCTCCTGATCAAGATCCACCGCCGCCCGCTGGTCTACCCGATGACCGTCGCGCTGCGCTATCTCGGCTCGAAGAAGCGCGCCTTCATCTCTGTCGGCACCGCGTTCGCGGTCCTCGGCGTCGCCCTCGGCGTCGCGGCGCTGGCCACCGTGATGAGCGTCACCGGCGGCTTCCAGGCCCAGTTCCGCGAGAAGGTCCTCGGCGTCAACGCCCACGTCCTCGTGCTCAAGTACTCGACGGATTTTCGCGAGTACCGCACGATCATGGACCAGGTTGACAAGGTCCCCGGGGTGATCGGCGTCGCGCCGTTCAGCATCAACCCGATGATGTTGACCCACGGCGACGCCACCGCGACCGGGGTGCTCCTCAAGGGCGTGGATCCGGTAGCGAGCCTCGGCGCCGGGGCGCCCCCGAACGTCGTCCCCGTCCTCGATTTGCCCCGTCAGATCGTTGGGTGCCAGGCCCTCGCGCGCCCCGCGGCCATGCAGTGCGGGCAGGAGAAGCTCCGCGCCCTCCGCCTCGCCGGGGCCAAGCCGCCGGAGCGTCGCGTCGGATCGGCGGCCGCCGCGCCCACGACGACGCTGGACGACCTCACGGACGTCGGCGCGGACGGCGCGATCCCCGGAAAAAAGCGCCCGCTGCTCAAGATCCTCGAAGACGACACGCGCCGCCGCCTTGAAAAGGATGCGGTGCGGCATGACGCCGCTGCCACGCCGCCCACGCCCACGTCCACGCCTGAGGACGAGGATGCCGCGGTCGAGGCGCGCGCCGCCAAGGGCCCGAAGGGCGACATCGAGCCCAACGGTGGCTATCACAGCGTCCTCCCTGCCGACGACGACGTCCCCTCCGACGTCGATCCCGATCCCTGCGCCGATCCCGCCCAGGTCGTGAAAATGCCTGGCATCGTCGTCGGCGTCTCGCTCGCGAAGACGCTTGATCTCGACGTCGGCCAGTGCGTCACCGTCACCTCGCCCACCATCGGCTTCTCGTTCTCTGGCGGCTCGTTCAAGCCCCCGGTGGCGAAGCGCTTCCGCGTCATCGCCATCTTCGAGGCCGGCTTCGATCAGTACGACTCCAAGCTCGTTTACACCGATCTCTACGAGGCTCAGGCCTTCTACGATCAGGGCGACACCGTCACCGGCGTGGAGATGAAGGTCGCCGACATCGAGCAGGCCTCGCAGATCTCCAAGGACATTGGCCAGACGCTCTCCAGCGGGCTCTATCACACCATGGACTGGGAAGAGCTCAACCATGGCCTCTTCACCGCGCTCCGCATCCAGCAGATCGGCATGAGCGCGGTGCTCGCGCTGATCATCGTCGTCGCCGCCTTCACCGTGGTCGCGACGCTGATCATGGTGGTGCTCGACAAGAAGAAAGAGATCGCCGTCCTCAAGGCCATGGGCGCCGAAGACAACCTGATCCTCCGGATCTTCCTCTATCAGGGCGGGATCATCGGCGCGCTCGGCACCTCGCTCGGCCTCCTCATCGGCCTGGGCGTCTGCAAGGGCCTGCTCGTCTACGGCTTCCCGCTCGATCCAAAGGTGTATTTCATCTCGAGCTTGCCGGTGGAGGTCCGCCCGCGGGAGTTCGTGATCACCGGGATCATCGCCATCGTGATCTGCCTCCTCGCGACGATCATTCCCAGCCTCTACGCGGCCCGCCTCCGTCCTGCCGACGGCTTCCGCGAACAGTGAGAGCGTGTGTCGCTTGACGCCACCGAGGGGCTTGGTTACGCCCCGCGTCGCAACCCGTGGCCCTCATCGTCCAGAAGTTCGGCGGCACGTCCGTCGGCACCCCCGAGCGAATCAAGAACGTCGCCGCCCGCGCGCTCGCCACCCAGGCGGCCGGGAACGACGTCGTCGTCATCGTCAGCGCCATGTCGGGGGAGACGAATCGTCTCCTCAAGCTGGCCAACGACATGACCCCGCTGCCGGACAGCCGCGAAATCGACGCCCTCGCGGCGACGGGCGAGCAGGTCACCGCGGCGCTCACGGCCATCGCCATCCAGTCGCTCGGCGGCAAGGCGCGGAGCTTCCTCGGCCACCAGCTCAAGGTGCTGACGGACAACGCCTTCACCAAGGCCCGGATCAAGGCCATCGACGCCACCCGGGTGATGGAGACGATCGCCTCTGGCACCATCGCTGTCGTCGCCGGCTTCCAGGGCGTGGACGAAGAGGGCAACATCACCACCCTCGGCCGCGGCGGGAGCGACACCAGCGCTGTGGCCATCGCCGCGGCGATCGGCGCCGCCGCCTGCGAGATCTACACGGACGTCGACGGCGTCTACACCACCGATCCCAACATCTGCAAAACGGCGCGCAAGATCGAGCGCATCAGCTACGAGGAGATGCTCGAGCTGGCCTCCCTCGGCGCCAAGGTCCTCCAGATTCGGAGCGTAGAGGTAGCGATGAAGTACGGCGTCCCGGTCCACGTCAGGTCCTCGTTCACCGACACCCCCGGCACCTGGGTCGTCGGCGAAGAGAGCTCACTCGAGAGCATCAGCGTGACCGGCGTGGCCTACGACAAGGGCGAAGTCCGCGTCATGCTCGTCGGCGTCGACGACAAGCCCGGCGTCGTCGCCCACATCTTCTCCACGCTGGCCGACGAGAACATCTCGGTCGACATGATCATCCAGAACGCCCCGAGCGACGCCCCAAGCTCCAAGGTGAGCGGCGGCGGAGGCCCCGAATCGAAGACGGACGTGACCTTCACCGCGACCAAATCCGACCTGCCCAAGGTCAAGCAGGTGATCGGTCAAATCGCTGACCAGGTCGGCGCCCTGGGGATTCGCTACGACGAGGACATCGCCAAGGTGTCTATCGTGGGCCTGGGCATGCGCTCCCACGCCGGCGTGGCCGCGCGGATGTTCAAGATCCTCGCGGAGGAGGGGATCAACATCCAGGCGATCTCGACGAGCGAGATCAAGATATCGTGTCTGATGGCGACGAAGTACACGGAGCTGGCGGTGCGGGCCCTCCATGATGGGTTTGGGCTCGGCAACAAGCCGTAGCGCGGCCTCGTCGGGGAGCGGGCCACGCCGCGGTCCTTGAAGCCACGCTTGCAAGGGCCTGCGTGCCCGCCCGGGTAGGCCATCCCAACGCTTCAGATGTCGGGACATGGAGTTCGAGATTCATGATGCCCGCTCCCTCCCGACGCTCCTAGGCGTTAACCAGGTTCTTCCCGTGGCCGTGGCCGTGGCCGTGGCCGTGGCCGTGGCCGTGGCCGTGGCCGTGGCCGTGGCCACGGGACGCTGGTTAACGCCCAGGCTCCCGACGCCCCGCTACGCCGAGTTGACGTGGAAGACCATCTTGAGGGTGGTCCCTGGAAAGGTGGAGTCGAGCCGGGTCAGCTCGTCGC
>Ga0105048_10002469_pt1 | contig 30059 bp, 29 predicted proteins | sample MAT05_FD_78382 | JGI IMG/M metagenome (GOLD analysis project Ga0105048, IMG submission 78382) | Freshwater microbial communities from Lake Fryxell liftoff mats and glacier meltwater in Antarctica - MAT-05 | ecosystem: Environmental > Aquatic > Freshwater > Ice > Liftoff microbial mat | place... | reverse complement strand
TGCGCGAGCCGATGGCGGCGTTGCTCCGTGCTCGGAATCCTCACGGACTCAATGTCCGCTGCGGTTCCTGCGCGCGGTGCGCCTTGCCCTCAACTCGCTCGCTACGGTTTTTCAAAGTGCCCCCTATAACTCCAACAAATAAAACCGGTTGCAGCCGAAGTGGCCGGTGGCGCCTAGGGCTTGGGGGATGGATTGGAAGTGGGCGCGTTGGTAGAGGCGCTGGGCCTGGTCCATGCCGGTGAGGGTTTCGAGATAGCACCGTGTATAGCCGGCGGTGCGGGCGGCGGTTAGGCAGCGTTCTAGTAGCGCGTGGCCGGCGCCTTGGCCGCGCATTGCTGCGCGGAAATACATTTTCTTTAGCTCGCAGATGGATCCATCTGCGCCTGCGAGCGGGGCGATGCCGCCGCCGCCGGCCACTCGGCCTTGGGTTTCGACGACAAAGTAGGCGCATCCGGGGGCGCTGTAGGCGCGGCTCATGGCGTCTACTTCGGCGTCGTGGATTGCGAATCCTGGCCCGTCGGCGCCAAACGCAGGCATCACTTCGCGGATGATGGCGGCGATGGTTGGGTCGTCTTGAGGCTCAAGTAAGCGGATCGAATACGCGCTCACGGTGCGGCTCGCGCGAAATCGCCGGCTAGCGCTTTGTAGAGCATGGCGAGCGTGGTAGCGCGCTGGGTCGCGTTTTGGCTGAGGCGGTCTTCAAAATCGATCAGCTGGCGTTCGGCGTCGAGTAGCACCAAGAAGTCTGAGGCACCGGCGTCAAAACGCAGTTTGGCTAAATCGTAGGCGCGACGCGATTGGGTGACGGCCATTTGCAACGCGACCGCAGCTTCGCCGGCCGCTCGATAGTTGGCCATTGCGGCTTCGGTTTCCTCTAATGCCAGCAGCACGGTTTGGCGATAACGCGCTTGCGCCTGATCGGCACGGGCTTGGGCTGCGCGGACGTTTTGTCGAACCCGTCCGATGTCGAGAAAGCGCCAGCTCAGCGAGGGGCCGAAGCGCCAGCGCTCAGCACTAGATTCAGCGAGATCCCCAGCGCTTTTGCCGGTGTAGCCGAAGCTGCCGAGCAGCGTGAGTTTGGGGAAATACTCCGCCACTTCCGTGCCGGTATCGGAATACGCGGCGGCCAGATTGCGCTCTGCGGCGGCGATATCGGGTCGGCGTTTGAACCAATCCTCGGGCGCGCCGACTTGCACGAGATCCGGCAATGCGGGGATGGCGCTGGGCGCGTTGACGAAGCTGGGCAAGTCCATCGAGCTGATACCCAGCAGTACGGCCAAGCGCTGCTTGTGGCGCGATACTTGCGCTTGAATTTCGGGTACCAGTGCGGCAACGCCCAAGCCCAGCGCATTTGAGCGCGCGACGTCGAGTTCGCTGGTGCGCCCGGCTTCAGCGCGCAGTTTGAGCAGGCGCAGATTGTTGCTTAGGTTTTCGATGTTGCGCGTTTGCAGCCGCAGCCGCGCCTGCGCGCCGCGCAGCGAGAAATACGCTTGCGCCGTTTCAGCGACAATTTGCAGCTCGTAGCCGCGCAGCTCGGCGAGCGCGACTTCCGTTCGTTGTTTAATCGCGTTGGATTGGTTGCGTGAACTGCCGAACAGATCAATCTCCCAAACGCTGTCGAAGCCTGCCGAGTAGCTTTCGGTTCCGCCAATCTCTGGCGGGATTTGCGGATCGAGCGAGGACGGGCGGTTTTTGGTTCTGTCGGCCAACGCGGTGACCGTTGGAAACAGCGCGTAAGGAATCAAACCGCGTAAGGCGCGCAGTTCGCGCAGGCGCGCTTGTGCCTCGGCCAGCGTTTGATTGGCTTTCAGCGCGCTGCTGATCAAGGTATTGAGATCCGCGTCGCCAAACGCTTGCCAAACCTCCGTCGCGACCGGAGTAGCCGCTTGAAATTTGGGTGCCGCTGCCTCGCTGAATTGCTCGGATAACGCGCTACTTGGCGTTAAATATTCAGGACCAACCGTGCAGCCGCCGAGCACGATGAGGCAGCTCAAGAAGGCGGGCTTACGCATGGGAGACCTCCTGTTTGCGCATCGACAATTTGCGGATCACCACATAAAAGACCGGCGTCAAAAACAGGCCGAAGAACGTCACACCAAGCATGCCGGAGAACACCGTCACGCCCATCGCGCGGCGCACTTCAGCCCCCGCGCCAGTGGCGATTACCAGCGGAATGACCCCGGCGATAAACGCGAAGCTGGTCATCAGGATGGGGCGCAGGCGCAGGCGACACGATTCAAGCGCGGCTTCAACCGTGCCCATGCCTTTTTGCTCGAGCTCGCGCGCGAATTCGACGATTAAAATCGCATTTTTGCAGGCCAAGCCCATCAGCACGACCAAACCCACCTGGGTGAACACGTTGTTGTCGCCGCCGGAGATTTTCACGCCGACCATCGCCGCGAGCAGGCACATCGGCACGATCAGAATCACGCTCAACGGCAGGCTCCACGATTCATACATCGCCGCCAGCACTAAAAACACCAGCAGCACGCACAGCGGAAATACCAGCAGCGCGGCGTTGCCCTGGTTGACCTGCTGAAAGGTGAGGCCGGTCCACTCAAAGGTCATGCCGCTGGGCAACATTTGCTCGGCGAACTCAGAGGCAAGCGCGATTGCTTGCGCAGAGGACATCAAGCGCGGGTCGGCGCCGCCGGACAAATCGGCGGCCGGGTAGCCGTTGTAGCGAATGACCGGATCGGGGCCGTAGGTTTGGGTCACGTCCAGCACGCTGGAAATGGGCACCATCGCGCCGCTTAAGTTGCGGGTTTTGATCAACGAGATATCTGAAATATTGTCGCGAAAACCGGCGTCGGCTTGCGCATAAACCGAGTAGGTTCGACCAAAGCGGTTGAAATCGTTGACGTAAGCGGAGCCCAAATACACCTGCATGGCTTCAAACACGTTGCCAAGCGGCAAGCCCTGCTGCTTGGCTTTGGTGCGATCCACAACGGCCGAAAGCTGCGGCACGTTGGATTGGAACGAGCTGATCACCGAGCCCTGTGCGAACCCCGGCGTTTGCCCGAAGCGCCCAACCATCGCCTGCACCTGATTGTTGAGCTCGCCGAAGCCCAAGCCGGCGCGGTCTTGCACGTACATCTCAAAGCCGGCGGAATTGCCCAAGCCGAGTACCGGCGGTGGCATGAACGCAAACGCCAAACTCTCTTTGATTTCCATGAAAAACCGCCCGTTGAGCTGCGCCGCCAAGCCTTCAGCGGAACAGTCCGGCGCGAGCGGTCGGCCGCTTAAGTTCGCGAAGAATTTCTTGAAGCTGCCGTGCATGCAGTGCGCGCGCTCCTCGAACGGTTGGATGCCGAAAAAGATCGCGCCCATGTTCGGCGTGTTGGTAAATTGCAGGGCGTTGAGGCCCGGGAACGCCACGGCCGAGGCGATACCGTCGGTTTCAAGCGCAATTTTGCTCATGCGCTCGATCACTTTCTCAGTACGGTCCAACGACGCGCCTTCGGGCAGCAAAGCGCCGGCAAACAGGTAAAGCTTGTCTTGGGTTGGAATAAAGCCGCCTGGCACCGAGCGGAAGGTGTACAGCGTCACCGCGATCAGCGCGAGATAGACGAATAGCGTGAGCGAGCTTTTGCGGATTACCCCGCCGATTGACGACGCATATTTGTTGGAACTGGCCTTAAAAAACCGGTTGAACGGGCGGAAAATCCAGCCAAATAGCCAATCAATGCCGCGCGCGAGCCGATCCTTTGGCGCGCCGTGGGGTTTGAGCAGCACCGCCGCTAGCGCAGGCGACAAGGTCAGCGAATTGAACGCCGAGATCACCGTTGAGATTGCGATGGTGACCGCGAACTGCCGGTAGAACTCACCCGTTACCCCGGTCAAAAAGCTGATCGGAATAAACACCGCACACAGCACCAGCGCGATGGCGATGATCGGGCCGGAAACTTCCTCCATCGCGCGAAACGCAGCCGCGCGCGGCTGCATGCCCTCCTCGATATTGCGCTCGACATTTTCGACCACCACGATCGCATCGTCGACCACGATCCCGATGGCCAGCACCAAACCAAACAGCGTCAGCACGTTGATCGAAAACCCAAGCGCCAACAGCACTGCAAACGTGCCGATGATCGACACCGGCACCGCGATCAGCGGAATCACCGACGCGCGCCAGGTTTGCAGGAACAAAATCACCACGATGACTACAAACAGCACCGCTTCAAGCAGCGTTTTAATCACCGCGCGGATCGAGTCCTGGATGAACACCGTCGGGTCATACACAACCGACCACGTGACATCAGCCGGAAAAAATTTCGCCAGTTCTTTCATGCGCTTGCGCACATCGGTGGAGAGCTGGATCGAGTTCGCGCCCGGCGATTCAAAGATCGGAATAGCGACGGCTTGCTTGTTATCGAGCAGCGAGCGTAACGAGTAATCGTTGGCGCCTAGCTCAATGCGCGCGACGTCTTTAAGCCGCGTCAAGGCGCCATCTGGCGCTGCCTTGAGCACGATTTCGCGAAATTCTTCCTCGCTTTGCAGGCGGCCCTGGGCGTTGATCGAGAGGGTTAAATTCATCGAGGTGGGTTGCGGCGAGGCACCGATCGAGCCGGCCGACACCTGCACGTTTTGCTCGCGAATCGCACCGACGATATCCCCGGCGGTCAGCCCGCGCGCGGCGGCTTTTTCAGGATCCAACCACACGCGCATCGCGTAATCGCCAGAACCGAACAGCAGCGCCTGGCCGACGCCGGGAATGCGCGCAAGCTCATCTTTGATGCGCAAAGTGGCGAAGTTGCGCAGATATAGCGCGTCATAGCTGCCTTTCGGCGACACGATATGCACCACCATCGTGAGGTTGGGCGCCTGTTTGGTGGTCGACACGCCGAGGCGCCGCACATCCTCAGGCAAGCGCGGCAGCGCCTGTGCGACGCGGTTTTGCACCTGCACTTGCGCTAAATCAATATCGGTGCCCACTTTGAAGGTGACCGATAGGCTCAACACGCCGTCTGAGCCCGCAATCGACTTCATATAAATCATGTTCTCGACGCCGTTGATCGCTTCCTCTAACGGCGCGGCGACGGTTTCTGAAATCGTGGTCGGATTGGCGCCCGGATACACCGCGCGCACCGCGACCGTTGGCGGCACCACGGCTGGATATTCCGAGATTGGAATCAGCGGAATTGCAATCAATCCGGCGATAAAAATCAGGATCGACAGCACCGCCGCGAAAATCGGTCGGTCGACAAAAAACTTGGCGATATTCATGGTGAATTACTGGGCTGGCGCCGCTGTCGGCGCTGGTGCCGCAGCCGGCGGCGGTGGTGCGAGGGTGGGTTGATCCATTGGCACTTTGAAGACCTTCAAACCCATGCCCGGAAAGAAAATTTTGCGCGTGCCGTTGACCACCACAAAATCGGTATCGAGCAGGCCTTTCTCGACCACGCGCAAACCGCCAATCTCGCGTCCAAGCACCACTTCTCGGCGCTGCGCCTCGCTGTTAGGCCCCACTACGTAGACGAACTTGCGGTCTTGGTCAGTCATCACGGCTAAATCGTGGATCAGCTGCGCGTCAAAATTGCCCGAACCCAACAGCTGCACGCGCGCAAAAAGGCCCGGCGTGAACAGGCGATCTTTGTTATCCAGAACCGCGCGCGCACGGATCGTGCCGGTGGTCGGGTTGAGCTGATTGTCGACAAAGTCCATCTCGCCTTCATGCGGGTAGCCGGTTTCATTGGCCAAACCCACGCGCACCGGATTGCGGGTATCGCGCGAGCTCGGTCGCGTGCCGTTGGCTGCGCGCGCCTGGTAGCGCAGATACATTTGCTCATCGCCATCGAAATACACGTACACGCGCTCTAAAGACACCAGCGTGGTCAGCATGGTTTGTCCCGCAGCCACCAAATTGCCTTCCTGAACAAGCGCTTGGCCCACGCGACCAGAAATCGGCGCGGTCACCTGGGTAAATTCTAGGTTGAGGTCGGCTTGGTCCAATGCGGCCTGCGCGGCTGCTTGGTCGGCACTCGCTTGCAAGCGTTCGGCGTCGGCGATTTGCAACTCTTCTTGCGAGACGGCTTTGGCTTCGGCTAACCGCTCCGAGCGTTTGTAGTTGGTCGTGCTCAAGCGCGCGCGGGCGTTGGCGCGGTCGAGGTTGGCCTTGGCGCTGTTGCGCGCAGCGCGGTATTCGCGATCGTCGATTGAAAATAACAGGTCGCCCTTTTTGACCTCGCCGCCTTCTTCAAAATGGATCTTGGCGAGGTAACCATTCGTGCGCGGTTTGAGCTCAACCAAATCAGTAGCCACGATACGCCCGCTAAAATCATCCCATTCGTTGACCGATTTTTTGACCACTTGGGCTGCACTGACATCGGCCATCGGCGGGCCGCCCTGTGCGTCGGGTCCGCCTGCACCGCCGCCGCAGGCGCTTAACGTGCCCACGAAAAGCAGCACCGCGCTTAAGCGCGCAGTGGTTTTTCGAACGTTGCGTGCGCTCAATTTCATCACTTAAGCCTTCGGATAAAGTTTGCGGCGTGCAGCCTAACAGAACTCACTGACCGCGGGTCAGTCAGCTGCGGTTTATCTGAGAATACGTTTCTTACTGCACGGCAAACGTGGTGAAAGGGGCCGTGTGCTATGGTTTTTCCTCACCCACTTCGCGGCTGCTGGCTCGCTATGTCGATCGTTTCTATTTTTCGTGCCGCGTTGGTTGCGTGGCTGTTCAGCGCCAGCGTGCACGCAGCGCAGGTGCCCGACCTATTTCAAGGCGAGGTGTTGGTCAGCGATCAAACGCAAAGCTCGCGCGCGGAAGCCAACCAGCGCGCCTTGGCGCAGGTGTTGGTCAAGCTGTCGGGTTCGCGGCAAGGCATTTCGCCAGCAGCGCTGGTGGGCGCGGAAAACATGGTGCTGAAGTTTCAATACGCGCAGCGCGCCTACGCGCCGGTGCCAGGCATGTTTGAAGCGCCGATTTCTGAGCTGATGTTGCAATCGAATTTCGACGCGGTGTTGGCCCAGCAAAAGCAGCGCGCGATGGGCTTGCCGGAGTGGGGGCGCGAGCGTCCGGCGCCGCTGGTGCTGATCGCGCTTGATGGGCTCGGCGCCAAGGTGCTGCTGCTTAATCCGCAAGGCACTCCGCCGCGGATGTTTGCCGACTCAGCGCGGCGTCGCGGGCTGCCGTTTGAATGGGCGCGCGGCAATCTGCTGACCGCGGAAATGATGTTTTCAGCCGATGACGCAACGCTTGCTCAGGCGCTGCGTCAGGTTGAGGCACCCGCATATTTGTTGGGCCGAATTGAGCGCGCGGCTGGTGGCGGTTGGGTAGGGCGCTGGACTCTGATCGACGAGCGCGGCGCGGAGACCTGGTCGCTAGCCGACGCCAATGCGCGACGCACGATCGAGGCAGGCGCTGAGGGCGCGGCTGATCGGCTCGCTGCGCGCTATTCATCGCGAGCCGGGCAGGCAGCCGCGCAGTCGATTACCCTGGTGGTGGGCGGCGTGAACTCGCTCAACGATTACGCCCGCTTGACCGCCTATTTACGCGGCTTGAGCCTGGCCACGCGCATTGATCCCATCGAAGCCGACGGCGGCACGCTGACCTTTCGCTTGGCCTTAACCACCTCGATCGACCGCTTCACGCAGGTGCTGGGTTTCGGCCGGGTTTTAAGTATCGAGCGCGCTGACGACGCTTCAATCGCGGAGATCTCGCTTTCGCAAGGAAGTAGCGTGCAAGAGCCTGTGCGCCTAGACGAATTGCGGGTGTTTTTGCGCCCGTGAAACGCCATTTGCCCAACGCGATTTCTGCGCTGCGCGGCTTGAGCATCCTGCCGCTGGCGTGGCTGCTGGCGGTCGATGCCTACGAGGCTGCCTTCGCGGTTGCGCTGTTGGCAGGTTTGAGCGATTGCGTTGATGGCTTTATTGCGAAGCGTTTCGGCTGGGTCAGCGCGCTGGGCGCCTGGCTTGATCCGATTGCCGACAAGCTGTTTGTGCTGACCACGCTATTGATGCTGGCGCTCAATGGCTGGCTGCCTATGGATCTGGTCAAGCTGGTGTTTGCGCGCGATTTGTTGATCGTCGCTGGCGCCTTGAGCTACCACTGGCTGATACGGCCGCTCGATATAGCGCCGCGATACTTAAGCAAAATCAATACCTTGCTTGAAATTGTGCTGGTGCTCGCGGTGCTCGCAGTGGCCAGCGGCTGGGCGCTGCCAGCGGCGCTGATTTTGGGCTTAATTTGGCTGGTCGCGCTGCTGACGATCGTTAGCGGGGCAGACTATATTTGGATCTGGGCACAACGGGCATATCGAGAAAAATGGTTACGGTTGGATTGAGCGATTCGCAAAAGTGGTTTTGGCTGGCGGCGGCCATCGTCTCGGTGTGGCTACTGTACCTGCTCGCACCGATCCTCACGCCGTTTGCGGTGGCGGCGCTGCTGGCGTATTTGGGCGATCCGCTGGTTGATCGCCTGGAGGCGCGCAAGCTATCGCGTTCGCTGGCAGTCGCGATTGTGTTTACGGCCATGACGCTGATCATTCTGGCGATCCCGCTGCTGCTGGTGCCGCTGCTTGAGAAGCAGGTCACCAAGCTGGTGTTCAAGGCGCCCGAATACTGGCAAAAGCTCACCACGATGGCGTTTCCGTTTATCGAGGAACGCTTCGGATTTCGGCCGCAGGAATATTTAAGCTTCGATCAAGTGTGGGCGGTGGTGCAAGACCACTGGCGTTCAGCCGGTGGCATAGCCGCCACGATAGTCAGCTATGTGTCCAGATCGGGCTTGGCGGTGCTGGGCGTTGTGCTCAATTTGCTGCTGATTCCAGTGGTCACTTTTTACCTGCTGCGCGATTGGGACGTGCTGCTTGAGCGTCTATCGGCGCTGATTCCCCGAAATGCTGCGCCGACGGTGCTGAAACTCGCGCGCGAGTCCGATATGGTGCTGAGCGCTTTTTTGCGCGGCCAGCTCACCGTGATGATCGCGTTGGGTTTGATCTATTCGCTTGGATTAACGCTGGTGGGCATCGATCTCGCGTTTTTGATCGGCATGGGCGCGGGCCTGATCAGCTTTGTTCCCTACTTAGGCGGGATCGTTGGCGTGACCGCGGCGATCATCGCGGCGACCGTGCAATTTGGCGACGTTTTCCATGTACTGATGGTGCTGCTGGTGTTCGGTGTCGGGCAAACGCTTGAAGGCTTTGTGCTGACGCCGTGGCTGGTCGGTGAGAAAGTCGGCTTACACCCGGTCGCGGTGATGTTTGCAGTGATGGCCGGCGGCACCTTGTTTGGATTCTTGGGCGTGCTGCTAGCGCTGCCGGTCGCTTCGGTGATGATGGTCCTATTGCGCCACGTCCATTCGCGCTATATCGGGTCGTCTTTGTACGTTGAGCAAAGACAGGACAAAAAACGCGGGTGAGGCAGCTGCCGCTTCGGCTTAAAGTGCCGCTGCCGCGCGGCCTAGCCGGTTTTTATGTGGGCGAGAATGCTCCGCTGCTGCATGCGCTTGCCGACTTAACGAGCCATCCGCGCGCAGCTTTGCACTCGATCTTGGGCCCGAGCGGCAGTGGCAAAACGGCGCTGTTGGCCGCGCTGGTTGAGGAATCCACAGAGCTGGCCGCCTTGATTGATGCAAGCACTTTGCGCGAGCTCGGCCCAGACGCCATCGCTGCTACCAAAACTATTGGCCTGCTAGCGCTCGATGAGCTCGATCAGCTAAGCGGCGATCCGCGCTGCGAGAATGCGCTGTTCGGACTGCTCAATGCGCGCCATGACGCGCAGCAGATAACGGTTATGGCGATGCGCGTGGAGCCGATCTTTGCGCTCGCCGATTTGCGTTCCCGGCAGCAGGCGAGCGTGCATTGGAACCTGTCTCCGTTGCACGCGGACGACGCCTTCCTGGCGTTTATTGAGCGTGCGCAAGCTTTAGGTATTGTGTGCACGCCAGCGGTATGTGATTTCCTCAAGCCGCGCGTTGAGCGCAATCTAAAATCCCTGTTCACGCTGCTGGCAAAAATCGACCAGCACACGCTGAGCGCCAAGCGGGCTTTGAGCGTGCCCATGCTCAAAGAGCTGCTGCTTCAAGAGCGATAAAGTTTGGAGCCGCAGTGCCGGCACGAGTGCACGTTGATGCCTTTGCCAAACGCTTTCCAGTCGACATAAATCGAGGTCGAGCCGCATTTGAAGCAGCGGGTTGAGCCCTGTTCTTTGGCGCATGCGTGCTTGACGACGTAGTCATCAAAGGTGGGCAGCGCGGTTACGCGCGGCGGATGCCAGATCAGGATGATCCCGATGCACAGCAGGTTACTCAAGCCGAGCAACAGGATGATCCAATACTCGGTACTCACATTCGAAACACGCCGAAGCGGCCTTTTTCAATGGGTGCATTGCGCGCAACGGCTAGCGCCAGGCCGAGCACGCGGCGGGTGTCTAACGGGGAAATGATGCCATCGTCCCAAAGCCTGGCGCTGGCGTAATACGGATGCCCTTGGCGCTCGTACTGTTCGCGAATGGGCGCCTTGAAGGCTTCTTCTTCCGCACTCGACCAGGTCGCGCCGCTCGCTTCAATGCCGTCACGCCGCACGCTGGCGAGGACTGAGGCCGCTTGCTCGCCACCCATCACTGAGATGCGCGCATTCGGCCACATCCATAAAAACCGCGGCTGGTAGCCGCGCCCGCACATCGCATAATTGCCAGCGCCAAACGAGCCACCAATCACCACGGTAAATTTAGGGACGTGCGAGCAAGCCACCGCGGTGACCATTTTCGCGCCGTCTTTAGCGATGCCAGCATTTTCATATTTCTTGCCGACCATAAAGCCAGTGATATTTTGCAAAAACACCAGCGGGATATCGCGCTGGTTGCACAGTTCGATGAAATGCGCGCCCTTCAAAGCGCTTTCAGCAAACAAAATGCCGTTGTTGGCAATGATGCCAACCGGCATTCCCCAAATTTGCGCAAACCCGCACACCAGCGTGCGCCCATAGCGCGCCTTGAACTCCTGGAAATCTGAGCCGTCGGTGAGGCGCGCAATCACCTCGCGCACATCGAAAGGGATGCGCGTGTCGCGCGGCAAAATACCCAGCAAATCACTCGCCGGATAGATCGGTTCTCGCACTGGATCAATCGTTGGCTGGGCTTTGGGCGGGCGGTTGAGATGCAGCACAATGTCGCGCGCGATGCCAAGCGCGTGTTCGTCGTTTTCGGCAAAGTGGTCGGTGACGCCTGAAACGCTGCAATGCACTTCAGCGCCGCCGAGCGATTCGGCATCGACGATCTCACCGGTTGCGGCCTTCACCAGCGGCGGGCCGCCCAGAAAAATCGTCCCCTGTTCGCGCACGATGATCGATTCATCGCACATCGCGGGTACATACGCGCCGCCTGCAGTGCACGAGCCCATCACCACCGCGATTTGCGGAATGCCTGCGCCGGACAGCCTCGCCTGGTTGTAAAAAATGCGGCCAAAGTGGTCGCGGTCGGGAAAAACTTCATCTTGCAGTGGCAAAAACGCACCGCCGGAATCGACTAAATACACGCACGGCAAGCGGTTTTCGAGCGCAATTTCTTGCGCGCGCAAGTGCTTTTTTACGGTCATCGGAAAGTACGTGCCGCCTTTGACCGTCGCATCGTTGGCGACCACCAACACCTCGCGGCCGTGGATCAGGCCGATGCCGGAAATGATCCCAGCGCTCGGCGCGGCACCGTCGTACATCTCGTGCGCGGCCAGCTGCGAGAGCTCTAAAAATGGCGAACCCGGGTCGAGCAGGGCGCGGATGCGCTCGCGCGGCAGCAGCTTGCCGCGCTCGGAATGTTTTGCACGCGCGCGTTCGCCGCCGCCAAGTGCCGCTTTGGCCACGGTCTGATTTAAGTCGTGGATCAACGAGTTCAGTCGCTCGGCGTTGGCTAGAAAGTCAGCGCTGCGCGGGTTGATCTGCGAGGGTAGGGTCGGCATACGTGATCAGTAACTGTTAACAGCGAAATGCTCGGGTGATCAAACCATAAACCAGTCGCGCTGAAGCGGTTTGAGGGCAAAAAAAAGCGGGCCTTGAGGCCCGCTTAATACTGCTTGGGTTCGCGATACGCCGCGAACTTAAATCTTACTTAGCCGCCGCTAGCTTTGGCTGCTTCTTCTTTGGCTTTGCGATTGGCTTCATCAGTCATTGCGTCAGCTTTGTCTTTCATCGCGTCGGCTGCGTTGTCCATTGCGCCAGCAGCTTCGTCCATCGCACCAGCGGCTGAATCCATTGCGCCAGCAGCCGCGTCGGTAGCCGCGGCAGCGGTGTCGGTTGCGGCATCAGTTACGGCGCCAGCAGCGGCATTTGCAGAATCAGCAGCGTCGGTGGCTGCATCAGTCATCGCACCGGCAGCTGCGTTGGCAGAGTCGGTGGTTGCGTCAGCGGCTTGGTCCATCGCGTCTGTGGTGGCTGTGGCTGCATCTTGTGTGGCGGCAGCGGCGCTATCGGCTGCTTGTTCAACGGTGGCGGGAGCATCGGTTGCTGCTTCGTCTTTCTTTCCACAAGCGCCGAGAGCTACGGCGAGGGCGGCGACAAGTGCCAGTTTATTCATGGTCATATCAAAAAACCTCCAGAGGTTGCGGACCCGCGTTACTGCGGGGATTTAGCGGGGAAAGGGTGACACCGTTGTATTGATGACTAATTGGCGTAACTTAACAATTGTAGCACCGGATTAAATGGCTTCAATAGCAATGGCGGTGCCTTCGCCGCCGCCGATGCACAGCGATGCAACGCCGCGTTTGAGTCCACGCGCGCGCAAAGCATGCAGCAAGGTGACAATCAAGCGTGCGCCAGTCGCGCCAATCGGATGGCCGAGTGCGCACGCGCCGCCGTTGACGTTCATTTTCTCGTGCGGAATACCGGCCTCAGCAGCGGTCGCCATCGCCACGCACGCAAACGCTTCGTTGATCTCAAACAGATCAATGTCAGCAACGCTTAAGTTGAGGTTTTTCAAAAGTTTAAGAATTGCCGGCGCGGGTGCGGTGGTGAACCACTCAGGCGCTTGCGAGTGTGTGGCGTGGCCAAGAATGCGCGCCAACGGGGTGATCCCTTGTGCCGCCGCATCTTCCGCGCGCATCAGCACCAATGCCGCCGCACCGTCAGAAATCTTTGACGAGCTCGCCGCGGTGATCGTGCCGCCGTCGCGTTTGAACGCTGGGCGTAATGACGCAATCTTGCCGATATCGCAGTTCGCGGGTTCTTCATCGGTTGCGATAATGACGTCGCCTTTGCGACCGGCCACGGTGACCGGTGCGATCTCCGCGCTGAACGCGCCGCTAGCGATCGCATTCATGGCGCGCGTGACTGACTCCGCTGAAAACGCATCCTGCGCCTCGCGACTGAATGCAAATTTCTCCACGCAGCTTTCGGCAAATACGCCCATAGCCTTGCCGTCGCCTGCATTTTCAAGGCCGTCCAGCATCAGGTGATCCATCAATTGCGCATGGCCCAAGCGATAGCCACCGCGACCTTTCGGCACCAGATACGGCGCGTTGGTCATCGATTCCATGCCGCCTGCAATCACCACATCGGCTGAGCCCACTTTCAACAGATCGACCGCCAGCATCGTGGCCTTCATGCCCGAGCCGCAAACCTTGTTAATCGTGGTCGCGCCGGTCGACAGCGGTAGACCGCCCTTGAGCCCCGCTTGACGCGCGGGCGCCTGGCCCAAGTTTGCGGGCAACACGCAGCCCATGATCAGTTCAGACACCAGCTCAGGCGCAATGCCCGCTTGCGCCAGCGCCGCGCGGATGGCGGTGGCACCGAGTTCGGGCGAAGGCACCCCGGTGAACTGTCCTTGAAAAGAACCGATAGCAGTGCGTTTGGCGCCAACAATGACGATGTCTTGGGACATGATGATGAGGTCTCGTGGGTTTTAGGGATGAGGTAGAAGGTTAAAGAGTTGGGTCGGTTGCTGAGTTCACAATGACAGGCAGTGCTCAACTCTTGCCATCAAACAGCTCGCGACCGATCAGCATGCGGCGAATCTCGTTGGTGCCCGCGCCGATGTCGTAAAGCTTGGCATCGCGCAGGAGCCGGCCGGCTGCGTAGTCGTTGATGTAGCCATTGCCACCCAGGCATTGGATCGCCTCGAGGGCAACTTTCACGGCGGCAGTTGACGAATACAGCAGGCATGAGGCCGGATCAATGCGCGATTTATAACCGCGATCGTAGTCTTCGCCCACTCGATAGACATAGGCGCGGGCTGACTGCAGAGCTGTGTACATGTCGGCGATTTTGGCCTGCATGATGCCGAAGGTGCCAATTGCGCGATCAAACTGCTTGCGCTCGCGCACGTAGGGCAGCGCCAGATCGAGCGCCGCTTGCATCAAACCGAGCGGCCCACCGGATAGCACCAAGCGCTCGGTATTGAGGCCGGACATCAGGATCTTGACGCCCTGATTGACCTCGCCCAGCACGTTTTCTTCAGGGATTTCGCAGTCTTCAAACACCAGCTCACAGGTGTTTGAGCCGCGCATGCCGAGCTTGTCCAGCTTTTGCGCGGTGCTAAAACCGCGCATGCCTTTCTCAATCAAAAACGCCGTCATCGTGCGCGAGCCGTGCGAGCGGTCGTTGGTGCGCATATAGACGATCAACACGTCGGCCTGTGGGCCGTTGGTGATCCACATTTTTGAGCCGTTCGCGATCCAGCGGTCGCCGGTTTTAAGCGCTTTGCACGCCATCGAGCCGACTACATCCGAACCTGCGCCCGGCTCACTCATGGCCAGCGCGCCGGTGTGTTCACCCGAACACAGTTTCGGTAAGTAGCGCAGGCGCTGCGCTTGGGTGCCGTTGTTGTAGAGGTTTTGCACGCACAGGTTGGAATGTGCGCCGTAGCTCAAGCCAACTGAGCCTGACGCCCGCGATATTTCCTCCATCGCAACCGTGTGCGCGAGATAGCCCATGTCGGAGCCGCCGTATTCACCGGCAACGGTAATTCCAAGCAAACCGAGCTCGCCGAGCTTGGGCCAAAGATCCGCCGGATGCTCGTTGCTTCGGTCGATCTCGCTTGCGCGCGGCGCGATTGATTCGGCGGCGAAGCGCGCAACCGTCTCGCGCAACAGATCTAGGTCTTCACCAAGGGGAAAAGGACGCATGTTAGTTAACCATTCTGGCGGCGGCCAAGGAACTTAGGTGCTGTGTTGCCCATAAACGGCAGTTTGATCTTGCCGATGGCGTTGATGCGCTCCTCGCCCATGCGATCGGCGGCTTTCCACGTACCGATGCCATCGCGCTTTGCGATTTTGAAAATCGTGCCGACGTTGTAATAAATGCTGCGCATCATGCGCATCGCGCGCTCGCGGTTGTAGCCGTCGAACTCAATCGACACGTTCATCAAGCCGCCCGCATTTACCGCGTAATCTGGGGCATACAAGATGCCGCGTTTCTCAATTTCATCGCCGCATTCGTCGGTCGCCAGCTGATTGTTGGCCGCGCCGCAAATGATTTTGAACTTAAAGCGCGGGATGGTCGCCTCGTTAATGGTCGAGCCAAGCGCGCACGGCGCATAGACATCTGCGGGCACGTCGTAAATCTCATCAAGCCCAACCGGCTCACAGCCGTATTCATCGACGCAGCGCTGCACGGCTTCTTTATTCATATCCGTGACAAACACCTTTGCGCCTTCGTTGCGCAGCAGTTTGACCAGCTCAAAGCCGACGTGGCCGACGCCCTGCACCGCATAGGAATAGTTGCCGACATCTTCGTTGCCGAAGCGATTGCGCAAGCTCGCCATGATGCCTTGCAGCGTGCCCCATGCGGTAAATGGCGACGGGTCGCCTGAGCCACCGTGCACTTGATGCACGCCGGTCACGTATTCGGTTTCTTTGAGCACGTATTCCATGTCGTTGACATCAATGCCCACGTCCTCGGCGGTGATGTAGCGGCCATTAAGTGACGCCACAAAGCGGCCAAAGGCGCGGAACAGCGCTTCTGACTTGTCTTTTGACGGGTCGCCGATGATCACCGCCTTGCCGCCACCTAGGTTCAACCCGGCGACGGCCGCTTTATAAGTCATGCCGCGCGACAGGCGCAGGACGTCGTCGAGCGCTTCTTGTTCGTTTCTATAAGGCCACATGCGCAGGCCGCCGAGCGCGGGTCCTAGCACCGAGTTATGGATCGCAATGATGGCCTTCAGGCCGGCATCTTTGTTCTGGCAAAACACCACCTGTTCGTGGCCTGTACCGGCGATTCTTTCGAAGATCATGGCTTGTGCTCCCGCGTGATTGCTAACTGATCAGCGAGCAGTTGCACTCGCAGCGGGGGCGGAGTGTAACCAAAAGGGAAATACGCGCCCAAGCGAGCGATGCCGCAAAAACCGTAAACTGACCGGATGCTTACCCGGCTCATCAAAGTTTTTCTGGTTTTATGCCTGCTCGCGGCAGCCGGATTTTCCTTCAGCCGACCGCGCGAACGAGTAACGCCTGCAATGCATGCCGATGCCATTCTGATCGAAAAATCCGCGCGAAAATTGACCCTGTTAAGCGCTGGCGTGGTTCTCAAAACGTATCCAGTCGCACTCGGTTTTTCGCCACAAGGTGCGAAAGATCGTGAAGGCGATGGGCGCACGCCTGAAGGCATTTATGAGATTTCCGGACGCAATCCCAAAAGCCTCTATCACCTGTCATTGCGCGTGTCGTACCCGAACGCGGCAGATCGAGCGACGGCCGCGAAATTGGGTGTGTCGCCGGGCGGCGACATCATGATCCACGGGCTGCCAAATGGCTCGGCTGCGCTGGGTTCAGCGCACACGCTAAGGGATTGGACGCTCGGCTGCGTGGCGGTAACCAGCGAGGAAATTGAAGAAATCTGGGACGCGGTGCCTAACGGCACGCGTGTGGAAATCGTGCCGTGAGTTGCGTCAAAAATATCGCCGCGTATCTGTTCGTCAAGCTCGATCGGCTAGAAGAATTGCGCGAGTCGATCTTGCGGCGACTGCAAGACTTGAGTGTGGTTGGCACGGTGTTGATCGCAACAGAGGGCATCAATTTGTTTCTGGCGGGCGCGCCTGCGCAAATCGATGCGTTTATGGCTTGGCTGCGCCAGGACGCGCGCTTTGCTGAGATTAAGGATAAACAGAGCCTCTCCAGCCAGCTGCCGTTTCGGCGGCTGCTGGTCAAAATCAAGCGCGAGATCGTGCCGTTGGGCGAGCACAATTTAGATCCGAATGATCATCCGGCGCCCTACCTGACGCCGCTTGAGCTGAAAGAGTGGATCGATGAGGGGCGCGATTTTGTGCTGCTCGATACGCGCAATCGATTTGAATTCAAAATGGGCACCTTTAGCGGAGCCGAAGACTTGAGTATTGGCGATTTCCGATCTTTTCCGGCCGCCATCGCTGGGCGTCTTGAGGAGTGGAAAGATCGTCCGGTGGTCACTTTTTGCACGGGCGGAATACGCTGCGAGAAAGCCGCGCCGCTGATGCTCAAGCTCGGTTTCAACGAGGTCTATCAGCTCGATGGCGGAATTTTGAAATACCTCGAGGCACAAGCGGGCGTCCATTTTCACGGTGAATGTTTCGTTTTTGACGACCGTGTCGCACTTGATGAGGCGCTTCAGGCGCGTGCGTAAATTGCGGCATCTTCCGGCCATCAGTTAGACTAAGGGAATCACTCATCCCCACTAACCCGGCGAATTTGTTCGAGTTTGACTGATCAGTTAAGCGAACACCCCGCCGATTCGTCCCCCAAATTTGGAGTATTCCGGATGGCGCTTGAGCGCACTCTTTCAATTATTAAGCCCGATGCCGTAAAAAAGAACGCCGTCGGTGCCATTCTTGCCCGCTACGAAGCCGCAGGCTTACAGATCATCGCGAGCAAAATGAAGCAGCTCAGCCGCGCTGAAGCCGAAGGCTTTTATGCGGTTCACAGCGAGCGGCCGTTTTTTGCCGCGCTGGTGACGTTCATGATTTCAGGACCGGTGGTGATTTCAGCGTTATCCGGTGAAGGCGCAGTTCTTAAAAATCGCGATTTGATGGGCGCGACCGATCCGAAAAAAGCTGCGGCCGGCACGATTCGCGCTGATTTTGCGGAATCAATCGACGCCAATGCGGTGCATGGCTCAGATGCACTTGAAACTGCCGCCCAAGAAATCGCCTATTTCTTTGCCGGCACGGAGATTTCTGCCCGTTAAGGCAGATTGAATCCAGCATGTTGCGCGCAAGTTCGGCTAATCCCCCGCTCTCATCCGGCAAAACCAATCTGTTTGATTTGGATCGGGCTGGCTTGGAAGCGTTTTTCGTCGAACTGGGTGAGAAGCCGTTTCGCGCGCAGCAGATTCTGAAATGGCTGTACCACGACCGCGTGACCGATTTAGACGCGATGAGCAATCTCAGTCGCGGCTTGCGCGAACGCCTGCTGGAAATCGCTGAAATTAAGCTGCCGAAGGTCAAATTTACCCAGAAATCTGTCGACGGTACGCGCAAGTGGTTGATTCAACTTGAAACCGGCGGCTCGATTGAAACGGTTTACATCCCTGAGCCGACGCGCGGCACGCTGTGTGTGTCATCGCAAGTGGGTTGCGCGCTGAACTGCTCGTTTTGCTCGACCGGGACGCAAGGCTTCAACCGAAATTTGAGCACCGCTGAGATCATCGGCCAGGTGTGGCTGGCGGCTGAAGCGTTAAAAGCCGAAGGCGAGGGCCGCGCGATCACCAACGTGGTGATGATGGGCATGGGCGAGCCGCTGCTGAACTTTGAGCGCGTCGTGCCAGCGATGAGTTTGATGCGCGACGATCTGGCGTTTGGTCTTGCCAACCGGCGCGTCACGTTAAGCACCGCTGGCTTGGTGCCGATGATCGATGAGCTATCGGCTAAATCCGACGTAAGCCTGGCGGTGTCACTGCACGCGCCCAACGACGCGCTGCGCGATGAGCTGGTTCCGCTCAATAAAAAGTATCCACTGCACGAGTTGATTGCCGCCTGCCAGCGCTATGTCGCCAATCGGCCGCGAGCGTCGATCACCTTTGAATACACCTTGATGGACGGCATCAACGACCATCCAGATCACGCCAAAGCGCTGTTGAAGATTCTGCGCAAAGTGCCCTCCAAGCTGAACCTTATTCCGTTCAATCCCTTCCCGGGCACGCGCTATAAACGCTCGTCCAGCGAGGCGATCGAGCGTTTCCAGCGGATCATCCAAGCGGGCGGCGAATTGGCGATGATTCGCAAAACCCGTGGCGACGATATAGACGCGGCCTGCGGGCAGCTGGTGGGGCAGGTCGAAGACCGCACGCGTCGCCAGCGCGAACACCAAGAGCGCGTTGCGGAGCTACAAGCGTGAGCATTGCTTGGCGCTTAAGCCTGGTTGCAATGTTGTGCATCACGCTGATCGGCTGTGAGACGACCGTGCGAAAAAAAGGCGGCGCCCGCGACCTCTCACGAGCAGCAACCGCAGCTGAGCTGAATGCCGATCTCGGCCTGAATTACATGAAAAAGGGCCAGCTGCAAACGGCCCGCGAAAAGCTCGATAAAGCGATCGAGCTGGATGGACGCTCACCGACGGTGAACCTGGCGATGGCGCTTTTTCAGGACCAGATCGGTGATCGCGCACAAGCGTATAAATATTACAAACGCGCCGTCCAATTGGATCCAGACAATGGCGAATCGCGCAACAATTTCGGCACTTTTTTATGCCGCGACGAGCGCTATGCGGAATCCGAAGAGCAGTTCCTGGCCGCGCTAAACAACCCGTATTACGAAACGCCAGGTGTGGCATATGAAAATCTCGGCGCTTGCATGCGCCGTAGCGGCGACCATGAAAAAGCCGAGCGCTATTTGCGCCAAGCCCTGGAGATCAAGCCCGATAGCGCGATCGCGCTGTACCAAATGGCGACCCTGATGCTCAGCGACGACGACGCGATGCGCGCGCGTGCTTTTTATCAGCGTCTCGAAGGCGTTGAGAATCCCGGCCCTGAAATGTATCTGCTGGGTTACACCATTGAATCCAAACTCAATAATTCGACCGGTGCCGATGAATATCTGCGCTTGCTGATCAAGAAATTCCCCAATTCCGAAGAAGCCAAGTCGCTTGGTTCTGCTTCGTCCGATTCGCCATAAGTCTTCTGACCGAGTGCCCCGTGCAAGAGACCACCATCCATTTTCCTGAACTTGGCGCGCGCCTGCGGGCCGCTCGCGAAGCACAAAAATTATCTTCGATTGACCTTGCGCAACGCATCCGCGTTTCGCCCAACGTATTGCGCAGCATTGAGCTCGGTGAGTTTGATCGCCTGGGCCCGATGGTTTATCGGCGCGGCTATTTAAGCGCTTATGCGCGAGCCGTCGGTGTGCCGCTTGCCGAACTCGACGACGCGCTTTTTGCGCCAGTCGCCCCGATTGCCCAGCCGGTGAGCAGCAACCTGATCCCGCCACGCAGCAATCCGCTGGATCGCTATGCGAGCGCGGCCAGCTATCTGGTCGGCACGGCGGTGGTGGTGGTTTCGCTGGTGTGGTCGCTACAGCAGGCGCGCGTAACCGGCGCGCGGTCAGTGCCGGTATCAGTGCCTGTGATTGCCATCCCCTCAACACCCGAGCCGCTGCGCGCACCGGGTGTGACCCCGCCGCTGAGCACGACAGCGTCGAGCTCGGCCAATAGCGATCCGAGCTTTTCGCCAGGGCCGGTGATCGCGTCGTTGACACCGATGTTCAACTCGGCCAACGCGCCCGCGCCTGTGTCAGAACTGGCGCTTAAGTTTTCAGAAGAAACTTGGGTTGAAATTCGCCGTGAAAGCGACGGCAAGCGGCTGGAATACAATTCCATGGCCGGTGGCACGCAGAAATCCTATTCGCTCGAAGGTGGCATCCGCGTGGTAATCGGCAATGCACGTGGCGTCAGCGCTACGGTCGCGTCATTGCCGTTTGACTTGACGCCGCTCACGCGCGGAAATGTGGCAACTTTTGAACTCCCGGCAAAGCGCTAAGCACTAACGCTTGCCTCTCATCCCCAGCGCGAAGCGCGACTTTTAGTTACCGAAAATCATGGCAGACGAATTTTTAAACGATCACGAACAATCCGAACAGGTCCGCAAATGGCTAAAAGCCAACGCTAACGCGCTGGCATTCGGCGTTCTTTTAGGGTTGGGCTCGCTGGTTGGCTGGGGCTGGTGGAAAGGCAATCTCGAGACCCAAAAAGCCCAGGCCGCGAGCCAGTACGGCGCATTGAAATCATCAGTGGAAGCAAAGAATCTCGACCAGCTTAAAGCGCAGGTTGGCACTCTGGTCGGCGAGTTTGGCGATTCGGGGTTCAGTGCGTTGGCGCAGCTGAAACTGGCGCAATTGGCGTTTGAGAAGGGCGACAAGGCTCTGGCGACGAGTTCGCTTGAGTGGGTCGTGGCGCGCGGAGCCACTGAGGAATTGAAAAATGTCGCACGCGTACGTTTGGCACGTCTGAAAAACGCCGACGGCAAATTTGCCGACGCGATCGCGCTGCTCGATCCGATCAAGGAAGCTGCTTTTGTCGGGATCAGCTCAGAAATCCGCGGCGATTCGCTGCGTGGCATGAACAAGTTTGGTGACGCGCGCGCGGCCTATCAAAAAGCGCTCGACGAGCTCGAAGCGGGCGCTGGCAACCGCAATTTCATTGAAATGAAACTGTATAGCGTCTCAGACGCCAAGGTGGCGAGCTGATGCGCAAGCTATTTCTGATTGCCGCAATCGGTGTCGCTGTGAGCGGCTGCTCCTCGATTACCAAAGCGTTTCGCAGCAAAAATTCAGCCGAGCCGCCGAAAGAGTTGGTCAAGTTTGCTGAAACCGTCAAGTTTGAAAAGGTCTGGTCTGCGAGCTTGGGCAAAGCGCCGATCAAAGCGGGCGGACGTTTAGCGCCGGCCTACTCCAACGGTCGGGTATTTCTGGCCGATGCCGATGGCAACGTGGCCGGCTTCGATGTGGACAGCGGCCGCAAGCTGTGGGAAGTGGAGACTGATGCACGTTTGAGCGGCGGTCCCGGAGCGGGCGCAGGTGCTGTGGTAGTGGGGTCGCTTGATGGCGACGTCATTGCGTTGAATCCTGAAACCGGCGCGAGCTTGTGGCGCGTGCGCGCTAGCAGCGAGGTGCTCGCAGCGCCGGCCGTGGGTTTAGAGCAAGTCATCGTGCGTTCCAACGATGGCACCGTGGTCAGCCTCGACATTGCAGCAGGCGAGCGTAAATGGATCGTCAGCAAAACCCTGCCGCTGCTCACTTTGCGCGGCAGTTCCGCGCCAGTGCTGCTAACCGATCGGGTGCTGGTTGGTTTTGACAGCGGCCGCGTCGTCGCGCTCAAATCCAGCGATGGCGCGCAAATCTGGGAGCAGTCGTTGGCCGATGCGGAAGGCCGCACGGAGCTTGAGCGCATTAACGATATCGATGGCGCGGTGGTGGTTGATAACAACGAAATTTTCGCGGTGGCCTACAACGGTCGCACAGCGCAACTTGATCCAGACTCAGGCCGAACCGTTTGGGTGCGCGACGTTTCTTCATCGGCCGGCGTCGGCATATCGGCAACGCAAGCCTTCGTCAGTACCAGCAACTCAGCTATCGAAGGGTTAGACCGCCGCACGGGTGCGTCACTTTGGAAGCAAGATGCGTTTGAACGCCGCTCGCTCACAGCACCTGCCGAAGTGAACGGCTTGGTGGTGGTAGGTGACTACGAAGGCTATTTGCACGCGTTGAAAGCCGACACCGGCGCACTGGTGGGTCGGGTCAAACAGGGCGGGAAAGGCTTTGCGGTCGCACCGATCGTGATTGGCCCGATGGTTTACGCATTCGACCGCTCCGGCACGCTTACCGCGTATCGGCTCAGCGGCGGTTGAGTTAGCTCATGGGCCTGCCTGTCGTCGCGCTGATTGGGCGGCCTAACGTGGGCAAGTCCACGTTATTTAACGCGCTTACGATGTCGCGCGATGCGCTGGTCTCAGACTATCCAGGCCTCACCCGCGATCGCCACTACGGCCGCTGCAGTCGCGGCGAACGCGTGTTTTTGGTCGTTGATACCGGTGGTATTAGCGACGACGAAGCTGAAATTGCGCGCATGACCAAGGCGCAAGCGCTGGTCGCACTGGCTGAGTGCGATTTGGTCGTGCTGATGGTCGATGCACGCGCCGGTATTCTGCGCGACGACGCCGCGATCGCGCGTTTGGTTCGCGGCAGTGGCAAGCCTTGCCTGCTGCTGATCAATAAATCTGAAGGCCTTGAGCTGGACGCTGTGCGCGCGGAATTTAGCGAGCTTGGTTTCAGTGACGCTCAGCCCATCGCGGCGTCGTCGAATCGCGGCTTGATCGATGCGATTGTGCAGATTGAAGAAGCGCTGCCGCCGGTGACGTCAGACGAGCTGCCGCAAGACGACGTGTCGATTCGCGTGGCCGTAATCGGTCGCCCCAACGCGGGTAAATCCACATTGATTAACCGACTGCTCGGCGAGAATCGTTTGATCGCCTCAGAGCAGCCGGGTACCACTCGCGACGCCATTGACGTTCCGCTAGAGCGCGACGGCAGGCAGTTTGTATTTGTCGATACCGCTGGCGTAAGACGTCGCGCGCGGGTCGAAGATGTCATCGAAAAATTTAGCATTATCAAGACGTTGAATGCAATCGAAAGGGCACACGTGTGCGTTGTACTGATCGATGCACAAGAAGGCGTCAGCGATCAGGACGCGACTATCCTGGGCCACGTGCTTGATGCGGGCCGCGCGCTGGTGGTTGCTCTAAACAAATGGGACGGCATGGACCAGGAGCAGCGCGACTGGGCCGAGCGCGAGCTGACGCGCCGCTTGGATTTTTGCGCCTTCGCCGAACGCCCAACGATTTCTGGCCTGCACGGGTCGGGCTTTCGCGAGCTGATCAGTGCGGTCGTGCGCGCGCACCGCTCGGCGGGCACCGAAATCAGTTCCTCTAAACTCACCCATGCGCTTGAGAAAGCCTACACCGCGCATCAGCCCGCGATGAGTCAAGGGCGCGCTCCAAAGCTCAAATTTGCGCACATGGGCGGCACTTTTCCGCCCCGCATTGTGCTCCACGGAAATCGCACTGCCGATCTCGGCAGCTCGTACCGCCGCTATCTTGAGAATTTCTTTCGCGCCGAGTTCAAGCTGGTGGGCACCCCGTTGAAACTCGATTTCAAGGACGGTGAAAACCCGTTTGCAGGCCGGAAAAACGTGCTGACCCCACGCCAAATTACGAAGCGCCGGCGCCTAATGCGCCATGTCAAAAGTTAGCGGCATCATCCTTGCAGGCGGCTTAGGCAGCCGCATGCAGGGTGCTAACAAAGCGCTCGTGCTGTATCGCGGCAAAGCGCTGATCCAATGGGTCATCGATGCGTTGCGTCCCCAAGTTGATGAGCTGGCAATCAGCCTGCATGCGCCCAGCGATGTCTTCAGTGCCTTCGGCCTGCCACTATTGTTTGATTGCTCCCAGCGCATGGGTCCGCTCGGCGGCGTGCTCGGTGCGCTCCAACAAAGCGCGTCCGCACGCACTCTATTTGCGCCTTGCGATGCGCCATTACTGCCGCCCGATTTACGCAAGCGGCTTCAATCAGCGGTACCTAGCTACGCTCAAACCGATGACGGCCCGCAGCCGTGCTGCTGCTTTATCGACCGCGCGCGGTTGCCCGCCACGTGGGCGCAGACGGACACTCGCTCCATGCAGCAGTGGCTCGCAAGCATTGGCGCCAGCGCGGTGCAATTCCCTGATTCGCAGGCGTTTATGAACATCAACTCACTCAGCGATTTGGAGTCGATCAATGTCCTCGACGCTTAGCTTTGTGCACGCCGTGCGCTCGATCAACCGCCTGCTGCGCCTCACCACCCAGACCCCACGCGCTGAGCTAGTAGACCTCAGGCGAGCGCGCGGCCGCGTGCTAGCGGCGGACCTCCTCGCAACCGCCAACGTGCCCGCTTTCGACAATGCCGCGATGGACGGCTACGCGCTGCGCGGCTGTGATCTGCCCAGTAGTTCGCACCGGCAATTTGCCCTGCTCGGCAGCCAATTGGCTGGTCAATCAACCGGGCTCATCGTCGGTGAAGGACAGTGCGTGCGGGTCACCACCGGCAGCCAGATTCCCGGCGGCGCGGATACGGTTGTGATGCAGGAAAACGTCGAGCGCATCGGGAATTTGGTGCGCATCAGCGCAAGTGAGCGTGCCGGCAGCCATGTGCGGCCAGTGGGCGGCGACTTGCAAACGGGCCGCCGGGTTTTGCGTCAAGGCACGCGCTTGGAAGCGGCTCAGCTTGGCGTCATTGCCTCGCTGGGCATGCCGCAGATTGGAGTGTTTGAGCGCATCGGAGTGGCGCATTTTTCCACCGGCGACGAGCTTTGCGCGTTGGGCCGGCCGCTGCCGATCGGTGGGGTTTACGACAGCAATTCGGTCACCTTAAGCGCCCTGCTCGAAGCCGACGGGCTGCTCGATATCCCGCTCGCGCCGATAGCCGATCAGCGTCATCAGGTGAAAGAGGCGCTGCTCAAAGCCACCCAGCTGGCCCCGATTGTGCTGACCACGGGCGGTGCGTCGGTCGGCGAGGCCGACTATCTGCTTGCTGTGTTGAGCGAGATTGGCAACGTCGAATTTGCAAAAGTATTGATGCGCCCGGGCCTGCCGTTTATCGCGGCAAAGGTGGGCCACGCGCTGGTGTTCGCGCTGCCGGGCAACCCGGTGTCCGTGATGGCCTGTTATCGAATGCTGCTCAGCGCCGCGCTCAAGCGCGCCGGCGGCAGTCGCAGGGTTGCACCGCTGCGGTTGCGCGCCGAGCTCGATTCGCGCATCGATAAAAGCCATTCGCGCCGCGAGTTTGTGCGCGCGGTGCTGTCACGCGACTTAAGCGGAAATTTGCGCGTGCGCAGCACCGGCTCGCAAAGCTCGCAGCTGCTCTCCAGCATGAGCGCCGCAAATGCTTTGATTATTCTCAATGAGCAGGATCGGTCGATCGAAGCGGGCTGCAAAGTCTGCGTAGAGATGCTCTAACCAACGATGTCGCGCTACCGACCACCGCCAGAGAAATCAACCCCAATCATTACGACGGCGGGTTTTCTGCAGCTTAAAGACGAACTGCGCGACCTTTGGGAAGTGCGTCGCCCCGAAGTGGTCAGCGCGCTCGCCGCCGCCGCAGCCGAAGGCGATCGCTCAGAGAACGCCGAGTATCAATACCGCAAAAAACAGCTCGGCGAGCTGGATCGCCGCATTCGCTATCTCTCCAAGCGCATCCCAGAGCTCAAACATTCAGCGCCTAACCCAGCCAATCCGCGGCGCATCTATTTTGGTGCCACGGTTGAACTTGAGGACGACGCCGGCGCTTGGGTGAGCTATCGAATTGTCGGCCCGGATGAAATTGGCGCCGAGGCAGGTTGGATCAGCGTCGATTCACCGGTCGCCCGCGCGCTCATCGGGCGCACGATCGATGACGATATCTCCGTGCCAACCCCCGGCGGCGCCAAGCATTGGCACGTTTTGAGCGTGCGCTATTGAGGTTTAGCTAAGGGTCCCAGCCCGCCGCGCTAATGGTGCGACGGCTATTGCTCCTTGACGAGCTCACAACAGCGCTCATCGAGCTCAAACCACGGCACACCTAGGGCGCCTGGATATTGAAGTGCGCGAATGCGCACGCTTGTGCCTACCGGGCGCTGGACCTTTTCTAACAGATAGAGCTTGGTGATTTGGCTTTCGCTGGCGCGTAACTGAAGATTGCGATAGCTGACAGGGTGCCTGGCGCGAACGAGCTTGTCGCGGTAATCGCTGCCTTCAATCAAGTCGGCTGCCACCGCGAAGCTCGGTTGTTGCGGCCCATGGCGATTGATCAAATCGGCAAGTGGCAAAGCGGCCATCAGCGCGGCCGGCCATGCCATCGCCGCGCAAGCAAGCATTGTGCGATGGCGCGAAAGCGAGCGCTGGCACACCACCGCCACGATGCCAATTAGCACGCACAACAACAGGGCAGTAATTAGTGCGGTTGGCAGCAGGAAGTCCCCCAAACTTGATTCGCCGAATTTGATTTGGAACGGCAAGAGCGCCACGGCGCTAATCAGCGCCACAAAACTTATTTGCAGCAGCTTCGTGCCTGAGGTGTCTTTTGGCTGCGCAGTTTGCGGCGCTAGCCGGTCAAGTTGTTCCGCGAAAGGGGCTAGCGTTTGGCTGACCAGGCGAGCGTAAAAGCGCGGTTTCTCATCCACCATCGCCACGTTGAGATGCAAAGACAGCAGGCCATTCGTGCAGTCCACGCGGTATAGCTTGGCCCCGTGCGCACGGCTCAAGGTGACCAACTTGATCAAGTCAGTGCGGGCGAGCGCGTTGTAGTTGAGAAAATCAAACCACTCCTGGCTGCTGGCCTCGAAGTAAAACAGCTCATCAAACGACGCGTGGCCGAGCTCTGGTTCGCGCACCAAGTGCAGCCATTTGCCCAACCGGTCAAACCAGTTTTGGCGGCGCAAACAAAATCGCCAAGTAGTTGCAACCGGGACACTCAGCAAAACGCTCACTGTGCTTCCGTACTTGTTGCAAGCCTCCTTTAGCAAAAAGGCGCCGCCCGAGGCTGTATGGCGATGTGCTTTGTGCGGATCAAACTCAAAACGCCAGCCGCGCCACACCAAAAAAGCAATCGGCAGCAAGCTGAAAACCAAATATCCTGCATTGATGAATGCGCTCAACATCACAATCCACTTTTTTAGTCTGCGTGAGTCAAGCGTACATTTTTTAATGACTTGGATCGCCACCAGCCCAGCCGCTGCTCAAACTAGACGCAAATTTAGCCAAGAAGCGATTAGCCGCGCAGACTCTCGTCTGCCAACCTCAAGATTCCGCCCGTGTCCTTTTACGCTTTAGCCGCCGATCTGATCCTTGCTGCGCACGTGGGAATCGTTGTTTTTGTCGTGTTGGGGCAGCTGTTAATTGTTGTTGGCGGCTTGCGCGGGTGGCGCTGGGTGCGCGCATTCTGGCTTCGGCTAACGCATCTGGCGTTAATTGTGTTTATCGCCTTGCAAGCTTGGTGGGGCCAGCTGTGTCCGCTTACCGTATGGGAGCAAACGCTGCGCGAGCGCGCCGGCCAGCAGATCTATCAAGAGTCGTTTATCGAACACTGGCTCACGCGCCTGCTGTATATCGATGCGCCGTGGTGGGTGTTTATCGCGCTATATAGTGCCTGCGCAGTCCTGGTTGCTTTCAGCTGGTGGTGGGTGCGCCCGATTACTAGGAAAGGAAGAAGTGTTTAAGACCCCCGGTGCCGCTCGGACGAACACCGAAAAAACCGGACTGTTCGGATCGCCAAAAATGTGTTCACCCGCAAACGCGAAGCTTTGCGCGCCTTGGGAGTTCGCTTGCGTCACGAAAGCAGCAGCGGAAGTAGCAGTCGCGAGCGCGCGATATTCGTAGCGACCTTCATTGAGGACCAGAGCGCTTGAAAATAGCTGCGCGTGGGACATGGAAGTGAACGAAAACAACGCACTGAGCGCCAGCAGAAATACAGTTGGCTTGCGCGACGGGCGAGTAAAAAGCTTACGGTCCGATCCAGAAAGATTTAAGGTCGCGGAGTGTAGTTCACTTGCAGATTAATCTGAAGGCCCGGGTTGATTTCCGTTATCTGGCTTAAGTTTTTCTAATACAGCTCTAAATATTTTCTTGCAATAACACTATCGCTATAGCTATTTTCCGCAATCTGTCGACAGTATCTTCGATCTATCGAAGGAATTTGTGCAACTTGCTCTGCCATCTCTTCAGTGGAACTGCTGAGAAAACCAGTTTTACCAATCTCAATTCCTTCAGGTACGCCTCCGTTTGGAAATGCCAACACTGGCGTCCCGCACGCGTAAGATTCGGGCAGTACTATTGGAAATGGTTCGTACCACTCTATTGGCAGCAGCATCGCTGAAGAATTTGCCAAAAGCTCGTTCTTTTGGATATTGTCCACAACGCCAATATACTTTATCTGCTCACCATCAATTTGAGGCAGTATCTCATTTTCAAAATATGCTTTTTCATGTGGGATTGTGGATATATTGCCAGCGATAATCAACTGCCTTTTAGCTTTTTTGGCCACTTCTATCGCGCTGTGCAGGCCTTTGCAGCGCTCAAGCCGGCCTAAAAACGCCAAAGGCCCAGTATTGGGATTTGTATCGTACTTGGGAACAAAGCTCTCAACAGGCGCGCAGTTATAGATGGTTGTCCACTCTCCGCCGCCTGGTCTTCCGGTTTTACATATTGCATCAGAAACCCCTGTATAGATTAAGTTCCTGGTTCCGATGCCATTGACGATTTTAATGCCCTTGATGCTGACATATCGCATATAAGTTTGTACTTTTCTTATTTTTGCCCAGGCGATTGGCAGTAAAAATGCCAATCTGCCAAAATTATGAAGCACATCGTGGCGCTTGATTTCCCTCCTAAAAATCCTAGAAAGTTGCGCGAGTGAAGAAAAATTCAGTTTGGTTGTCAACTCTCCATTCTCGCCAAACTCAATCAATTTTCCCGGAGATTGGGAGTTAGGGCCCGCTACTAGCGTTACTTCATGGCCCATTTTTACATACTGACAAGCGATATCATGCACTACCCTTTCGATTCCTCCGTAATGCCTGGGCGGCACCGGAATAAAAGGATCAGCTAAAAGTAGAATTTTCATAGGCGTTGTTCGCAATTTCCATAAAATGCTTCGTAAATAATATTTTTATATAGGAAAGGATAGGACGTTCAGCCGAACGAGGCCAAGTATGGGTTAGTTTGAAAAACCGTAGCGAGCGGGTCGAGCAACGCACCGAGCTCAGGAACCGCAGCGGACTTGAGTCCGTTAGGCTTCCGAGCACGGTGCAGTGCCGCCCTGTGCTCGCGCAGTAGATTTTTCCAACTTCCCCATGCTGCCGAACCACCCCGATAAAGCTCTGAGAAGCAAGGATAGATCAATGACGCAGCGCACTGGTTCTTACGACGATCAAGAATCCCGCGCTCGGTAAAAATCTACCCTCAGCCGGCGCGTCAAGCTCTCAACAATTTCTCTGGCGAGTGCGTCTTCGTTGGTCACGCGATCGTATCGGCTGAACAAAAAATAGTGATCTAAAACCACGGTTCGGGTGTGTGTCCGGCGGATATGCAAATGCGAATGGTTCGTGTTAACCTGCGGTCCCTTGCCGTTACTATTGATTTATATGCGTTTTTTGAAACTTCCGCTGGTG
>Ga0105048_10002468_pt1 | contig 30066 bp, 42 predicted proteins | sample MAT05_FD_78382 | JGI IMG/M metagenome (GOLD analysis project Ga0105048, IMG submission 78382) | Freshwater microbial communities from Lake Fryxell liftoff mats and glacier meltwater in Antarctica - MAT-05 | ecosystem: Environmental > Aquatic > Freshwater > Ice > Liftoff microbial mat | place... | reverse complement strand
CGCGGCTGACGACATTGAAGGTCTGGTGGCGTTCGCAAAAACAGAACGGCCACACCTAGTCATCGTCGGCCCTGAAGTCCCGCTCGTGATGGGCCTCGCAGACAAGCTGCGCGCCATTGACGTTCCCGTCTTCGGCCCCTCCGCACGCGCCGCCATGCTCGAAGGCTCGAAAGGTTTCTCGAAAGACTTCATGGCACGCTACAACATTCCCACGGCGCGCTATCGCCGCTTCAGTGCGGAGCAGGCGACGGACGCCAAGGCCTATCTCGATACGTTCGACGGCCCTCCTTACGTTCTGAAAGCCGATGGCCTCGCCGCAGGCAAGGGCGTGGTGATCGCTGAATCGAAAGCTGAAGCCGAATCCGAAATCGACGCCATGCTGGGCGGCCGTTTTGGCGCCGCCTCGGCATCGCTTGTGATCGAAGAGTTCATGCACGGCGAAGAGGCCTCCTTCTTCGCGCTTTGCGATGGCGTCACGGCCGTGGCGCTCGCGGGCGCACAGGACCACAAGCGCGTCGGCGATGGCGACACCGGCCCCAACACGGGCGGCATGGGCGCCTACTCGCCCGCGCCGATCCTCGATGAGGCGATGCAGCAGCGCGTGATGGACGAGATCGTCACGCCTACCATTCTCGGCATGAAGAAGGATGGCCGCCCCTATCGCGGCGTTCTGTTCGTTGGCCTGATGATCGACAAGGGCATTCCCCGCGTTGTCGAATACAACTGCCGCTTCGGCGATCCTGAGTGCCAGGTGATCATGGCGCGCCTGAAGGACGACCCGCTGCCTCAGCTACTCGCCTGCGCGACAGGCGGCCTCGGCGATTGCGCGCGGCTGGAACGCTTCGCCGATCCTGCCGTCAGCGTCGTGATGGCAGGATCGGGCTATCCGGGGGAGCCCAAAAAGGGCGGCGTGATCGGCGGCCTCGAAGAAGCGGGGCAGGTTCCCGGCGTCACTATCTTCCACGCCGGCACCGCGCGACAAGGCGGCGCCATCATCGCCAATGGTGGCCGCGTGCTCAACGTCACTGCAACGGCTCCAACACTGAAGGAAGCCGTTGATCGGGCCTACCAGGCCGTCGACAAGATCGACTGGCCAGATGGCTTCTGCAGGCGCGATATTGCCTGGCGGGCGCTGGAAAGAGGCTGATCTTTTCTAGGGAAACAAAAGTCCTCGACCTGCGGCCCGGAACGGTGTTTAGCAGTTTCGAACTGACGGTATGCGACGGCTGACCACGGACGAAAACGGACAGGGCAAGACATGAGCGACCCGAACCCCACCGACCTGTTTTCCGGCACGAAGGACGTGGCCGAGAGCCACAAGTTCGACGAGGCGAAACTGGCCGCGTGGATGGAAGCCAATGTCGAAGGTTACAAGGGTCCGCTGACGGTTCGCCAGTTCAAAGGCGGCCAGTCGAATCCGACCTACCAACTCGTCACGCCCACGAAGAAGTACGTCATGCGGCGCAAGCCGCCAGGCAAGCTGTTGCCATCTGCCCACGCGGTCGATCGCGAGTACCGTGTCATCGCCGCACTCTATCCGCTCGGCTTCCCAGTCGCCAACCCCTACGGCCTCTGCGAAGACGAGAGTGTCGCTGGCACGATGTTCTACATCATGGACATGGTCGAAGGCCGCATCCTGTGGGACGCGACCCTGCCCGAATATCAGCCCGCCGAACGCCGCGCGATTTTCGACGCCAAGCTCTCCACCTTCGCCGCGCTCCACAACGTCGACTGGAAGAAGGCTGGCCTCGAAGGATTCGGTAAGGAAGGCGATTACGTCGCCCGCCAGATCCATCGCTGGACCAAGCAATACCAGATGTCCGAGACCAGCAAGATCCCGGAGATGGACAAGCTGATCGAGTGGCTGCCGAAGAACGTGCCCCCCGGCGAGCGCACCACCATCGTGCATGGCGACTATCGCATCGACAACATGGTGCTGCACCCCACGGAGCCGCGCGTGCTCGCCGTGCTCGACTGGGAGCTTTCGACTCTCGGCGACCCGCTCGCGGATTTCACCTATCACCTGATGTCATGGGAAATGCCCTCGTCCGATCCGCAACGCCCGTCGATCGCCGGCGTAAAGGATCTCAGAGCCTGGGGCATTCCGACCAAGGATGAATATGTCGCCCGTTATTGCGAGCTGACGGGCCGTTCGGGCCTGCCGGAGCTCGACTACTATTTTGCGTACAACGCCTTCCGCCTCGCGGGAATTCTTCAAGGCATCGTCGGTCGCGTGCGTGATGGCACGGCATCCAACGCCGCCGCCGCCCAGAACGAGGGCCGCGTCGCGCCGCTCGCCCAGTTCGCCTACGCCTGCGCCCAGCGCGCCGGGATGGAGGGCTGACGCAAAAAGGCCGGCGATTTGGCGCCGGCCTTCTGCTTGTTCAGCTCGTCCTAGCGGCGACCGAGGTCGATCCGCACAGTGTTGTTGCGACCAATCTCGCAGTAGGTGTCGACGTAGCTGTAGCCCTTGCGGTTGTGCAGCCTCATCTTGCCGCGCATCTCCCAGCCATCGCGACTTTCAACGAGGCGCGGGCCATCGTGGTACTGGGCGCTGTAGTAGCCCTGGTCCCAGCTCTTGCGGATGCCCGCGATGCTGCAGTCCTTCTGCACCTGCTGGAAGTCAGGCTTGCGGCGACGCCAGTCGTCGCGATTACCGCCACGGCGGAAATCATCCTGCCCGGCCTGTCCGGAGAACAGCGGCGGTGCACCATCAAGACGGCCGTCATCGCGTGAGCCAGGCTGCGCAAAAGCAGGCGCGGCAACTGCGAGGGCCAAGGTTGCAGCCAACGCTGCAGCGGCGGCCCGAAGGGAGCTGTGCTTGTTCATGTGGAGCAGCATGCATTCCGCTCCCGCAACGGGGTCTGAACGCGATCGTCATAAATCAGGTTGCGCAGATGAACTGCCGTTCAGCGCTATTGCGCCGCAGCGAGGGCATCCAGCCACTGATCGAGTGCTTTCGCTTCCAGTTTCTGGTTCGTCGTGCGCTTGGCGGCTTCGCCATCTTCGCCCCAGCGTTCGTTCTGAAACAGCTCGTCGATGCGAGATATCTCGAATGCCTCTTCGGCAGACAGCCGCCTGCGCTCGACAGCCAGCCCGAGCACCGCAGAGCCCGTGAGCGACACTGCCGCAACGAGCGCGTCGAACTTGAAATCGTCCAGCATCTCCGCATGGCGCCGGACAGCTTCAAGCGACGACGCCGGTTGATCAACGGGCAGTATTCCCATCACAGCTGAGAGGGTCACACCGTGCTGCTCCGAGGCCCACGCGCGCATCGGCGCCCACGCCTCGTGCTGCCTTTTGCGCAACTCTTCCGGGCGATCGGCCAGATAGCAGACGAGATCAGTTCCGGCGTAACGCACGCACTGATCGACCAGCCGCTGACGAACATCCGCCGGCCGATCCACGACGCCATAGGCGCGGCGCGTATTGTACATGCTGGCGAGGTCGATCCGCTCACCCTGTGCGCGCCACTCGTCCGCGATCAGGTGCGCGAGTGCTTCGGTGGGAAGCTGCAGCCGTTTGCCCCCCGGCGTGCGAACGACCCGGCCATCCAGCATGACAGCCCAGCCATCCTCGGCCTGCGAGATTTCCACCTGCGCGTAGAAGCGCTTCGGCCGCTGGTCGATCTCGCCTTTGACACCCTTCACGTAGTCCATAGCGCGCTCCTAAGCCGGCACGACATCGAACGGCGCCGTCATGCGCTCGCCCGACGAGAACGGAATGGTGCCGTGCCACATATAGGATGGAAACAGTACCAGGCGTCCCTCGCGCGGTTCCACCACGCGCTCGACGCCACATCCCGGCACGGGCCAGCGCGGTTCGCCGAACTTGATCCAGCCTTCCTGCCCCGATGCGCCTCCCATGCTCTTCGGCAGCGAGACATAGTAGGAAGAACTGATCCACCCTTGCGGATGCGTGTGGTTCACGTGGAACCCGCCCGGACGCAGAAGCACCGACCAGCCGCCGGAGAATGCGAAGCCATTCGTCTTGCGCCCTACCAGCGGGTGCGCCGCGTCGACGCCTAGACCTTCGATATAGGCCGCAATCGGCGCTTCGAGCGCTGCGAAGTAGGTGCGGATGACAGGATCGTCCCTGAACTTCAGATTGTAGCTCGTCTGCGCGCCCCAGCGCAGTGACTGGTCAAGCGGGTGATCGCTTGCATCCAGCATGTCGCGGAGATTTTCGGCCAACGCCGCATTGAATGCACCGATGTCAGGAAATCCCGCCGGCGCCTCGAGGTCGTACGGCTGCACGTGCTGGCCATAGTTACAGAGCCAGTCATGGCACGGATCGCCGAGCTGCTTCAGCGCCATACCTTCGTAGGTGATCGCCTGCTGCAGATCCGGAAGGGCGGCGCGGATCGGAGCGAGGACTGCCAGCGCGTCGTTTCCGCGTCCGAGACGCAGCAGCGTGTGCGCCAGATTCAGATGAAGCACCTCTGAATGCGGGAAAGCCTGCGCCACCGCCGCGTTGATCGACAGCGCCTCTTCCAACCGGCCAGTTTCATCCAGCAGGATGCCCAGCGTGGCGGCAAGCGTCGGATCACGCGGGTTAAGCGCAATGCCGTCACGCAGAAGACGCTCCGCAGCAGCGTGATTGTCCGCCTGTCTCAGCAACTCTGCGCACTTGAAGCGCAGCGCCAGCTCAGCCGGCCGCGCCGCAACCGCAGCGAGAAACCTGTCAGCAAAGCTGGAGCCCGCGCCGTCCATCCACAAAATGCGTGCGTAGGCTTCCTGCAGCGTGGCGTCGAAGGGAAAGCGCTCCACTGCGCTCGCCAGCAAGCGGCGTGCATCCGTGATGCGACCATCGTGATAGAGCGCATAGCCAAGCATGCTCTGAACGTTGGGCCCGCCGCTTGTGTCGGCAGCCTTCTCCATCAGCGCAACCGCCTCGCCGGAACGGCCTCGGGCCAGGAGGGCGCGCGCCTGCTCGACGAGTTCGCTACTCATCTCTTGCGCCTGGGTTTGCGCAGGTCGAAGAAGTCTTCAACCGAAGACGTCTCAAAGCCAAGGGCATTGAATGTCTGCACCATATGCGGTGGTAGATCAGCCACGATCTCGATATCGCGCCCACCGGGGTTGGGTAGGCGCATGGCGCGCGCGTGCAGGTGCAGTCCATCAGCCAGACCCTGCGGCGTTTCGCGATCGCAGGTGTATTTGAAGTCGCCCACAATGGAGCAACCGATTTCAGCCATATGGAAGCGCAGCTGGTGCGTGCGCCCTGTTTCGGGCTTCAGCGCGACCCAGGCCGCCTTGCGTCCAGCGTTCTGCACGACCGAGTAGAGCGTCAGGGCGTGCATTGCGCCCTTCTCGTTCTGCGCGGCTTGCCGCATCTTTTCCTTGTCGTTGCCCGGTCCCGACGACTTGATCATCCAGCCACGGATATCCCCGCTGGCGGGATGCGGCACGCCGAGCGTGACGGCCCAGTAGATCTTGTCGAGTTCGCGCGAGCGGAACAGCTTGCTCAACCGATTGGCCGAACCCACCGTCTTGGCGAGGATGAGGACACCTGACGTATCGCGATCGAGCCGGTGAACCAGGCGCGGCTTCTCGGCCGTATCTGGCACCAGCGCACGCGACAGCGCATCGATGTGGCGCGTGGTTCCCGTGCCGCCCTGCACCGCGATGCCGGATGGTTTGTTCAGGGCGATGACTTCATCGTCCTCGTAGATCACGAGCGAACGCATCATGTCGGCGTCGGATGATTTCACGCGCGCGCGCGGACGCTCTTCGCCATCGGCCTCGGTTGGTGGGGCGGAGATAGGGGGCACTCGGACCGTTTGGCCGGCTTTGACCCGGGTATTCGATTTGACGCGCGCACCATCGACCCGGATCTCGCCCTTGCGCAGGGCCTTTTCTATCTGGATCTGCGTGATGCCGTGAAACTTGCGCTTCAGCCAGCGATCGAGACGCGTGTCGTCTTCGTCCGCTTCGACGTTGAGATTGACGACCTGACCTGCATTCCAGCTCATGCCGCTATCCGTTTCGCAAATTCCGCACCGATCGCCACGGCGGCAAGGCCCGCCGCGACAGATCCGAGTGCATACAGGCCAGCGCCCGCCCAGTCGCCGCGCTCGATCATGCGCAGCGTCTCCAGCGAGTAGGCGGAGAATGTCGTAAAGCCGCCGAGCACCCCAACGCCGAGGAACAGGCGCCATTGCTCGCCATCGGCATTGCGCGCCAGCCAGCCCGCCAGCACCCCGATCAGCAAGCTGCCCATGACGTTGATGCTGAACGTCGCCCACGGCCATTCGCCCGGCTTCACCGGCATCGCCAGCGAGACGCCATACCGGCAAGCGGCGCCGAGGCCGCCCCCGAGGGCTACGAGAAGGACGTTGAGCATTGCGCCCGTCCATAGGGCTAACTGGCCGCCAAGGCCAGATCGGCGGGCAAATCGAGCCCTGCGGCCGATAAGACGGCAAGGAAATCTGCCGGCAAGGGCGCGTTAAGCACGATGCGCCCGCCCGCCGTGGGGTGCGGAAGGTCCAGCCTGGCGGCATGCAGCATCAGGCGCGGGACGGGCTCGCCTTTCAGGGTACTGGCGCCGCCGTAATAGGGGTCGCCGAGGATGGGGCGGCCCTCAAGGGAAAGGTGGACCCTGATCTGGTGCATCCGGCCCGTCTGGGGCTCCACGGAGAGCAAGTGTGTGTTGCCATTGGTCGCCAGCACCCGCCAGCGGGTGACGGCCGCCTGGCTGTTCTGGTCCCCCGGGCGAGCCGCACGCATCAGTTCCAGACCCGGCCGGGCGATGTGGCGGGCGAGCGACATGGAGAATTCCGTCTCGCCCTCGGCCAAGGGCGAGCCGGTAACCATGGCGTAATAGGTCTTGGATACCAGCCGCTCTGCAAAGGCCTCGCTCAGCGCGGCGGCGGCGGGTTTGGTCTTGGCCGCGACGATGACGCCCGAGGTCTGAGCATCAAGGCGATGGACCAGGCGCGGGCGTTTGCCGTTGGAGCGCGCGAAGGCGGCCATCAGGCGATCAAGCGTACGATCGTCAGGATTGCGGGTCTGCACGGCAAGACCGGATGGCTTGTTGAACGCCAGCAGCCCGCTGTCTTCATGAGTAACGAGCGCGCGAACGAACGCGGCGTCCTCCTCCGAGACCGGCATTTCCTCGTAGTTGCGCTTTACGCCTTTAGTCACCGGAACGCTCTCGCCTCAGCTTTGCCCATTGCTCCAGCTTTTCGCGGATGGGACCTTCGCGACCGGCGCCCTTAGGCTGGTAGAATTCCTGCCGCGCCATGCCATCAGGAAAATAGTTCTGGCCGGAGAAGGAGCCTTCGGCGTCGTGGTCGTAATTGTAGCCGGCGCCGTAGCCAAGCTGCTTCATCATCTTGGTCGGTGCATTCAGGATGTGCGCTGGCGGCGCCAACGAACCTGTATCCCGCGCGGCCGCACGTGCAGCCTTGTAGGCGACATAGGCGGCGTTCGATTTCGGCGCCGTCGCCAGGTGGATCACGGCCTGCGCCAGCGCCAGTTCGCCCTCCGGCGAGCCGAGCCGTTCATAGGCAGCAACAGCCTCGTTGCAGATCATCAGCGCAGTGGGGTCGGCGAGGCCGATGTCTTCGCTTGCCGCGCGGACCATCCGGCGCGCGAGGAACAGGGGATCCTCTCCGCCTTCCAGCATGCGGCAGAACCAGTAGAGCGCAGCATCCGGATCAGAGCCGCGCGTCGCCTTGTGCCAGGCTGAGATGAGATTGTAATGCTCCTCGCGATCCTTGTCGTAGGCAGGCGCACGCTTCTGCAGCGCCGCCATCAGGCCATTCGCGTCGATCGGCTGCGCGCGATTCCACGAGAAGACCTCTTCGACGAGATTCAGGAAATATCGGCCGTCGCCATCGGCCATAGCCATCAGCGCGTCGCGCCCGTCTTCGGTCAACGGCGCAGGCTTTCCTAGATGAGCCTCGGCCCGCGCGAGCAGTTTGCCCAGCGCAGCCTCGTCCAGCCGCTTCAGCACCATCACCTGCGTGCGCGACAACAGAGCGCCGTTCAGCTCGAAGCTGGGGTTCTCGGTTGTGGCGCCGACCAGCGTGACGACGCCACGCTCCACGAACGGCAGGAAGCCATCCTGCTGCGCGCGATTGAAGCGGTGGATTTCGTCCACGAACAGCAGCGTGCCCTTGCCCGCCGCGCGTCGCCCTTCGGCCTTCTCGAAGATGGCGCGGAGGTCTTTCACGCCAGAGAAAATCGCCGATAGCTGTTCGAACTCCAGCCCCGCTCGCTTGGCCAGAAGCCGCGCGATGGTGGTCTTGCCGACACCCGGCGGCCCCCACAGGATCAGGCTGGCAAGACGGCCATTGGCCAGCATCCGCCCGATCGGCCCTTCTGGCCCGAGCAGGTGATCCTGCCCGACGACATCCTCAATGGTTTCCGGGCGCAACCTGTCCGCCAGCGGACGGGGCGCATCATCGGTAAGGCCGGCGGCTGAAAACAGATCACTCACAGTCCCGATCTAGCGCGGCAGGCGCTTCCCTGCCAGCCGGGATCAACGGCCGCGGAGTTCGGACTCGATGCGCTGGCCGTTGCGCTCGGTTGCGAGGCGCCAGGTGGTGGGCGGGCTAGTTTCTGCTTTCTTCACGGCCGCCTCGAAGTCTTGCTTCGTGCGGATCATCGATCCGTTGACTTCGCGGATGATATCGCCCGGCTGGAACCCGACATTGCGGGCGATTGTGCGCGGCGGGACGCTGTAGACCAGCATGCCGCCATTGAAGGCATCAAGCCCGAGTTCTTCGGCCAGCGCCGGCGAGAGCTCAGCGACAACGGCGCCGGTGAAGGGGTTCTGGCCGGTGACCTGCACGACTTCGGCCTTCGACGTTCCCGGAGGTGCGGCCATGCGGACGGCTATCTCGCGCGGCGTGCCCGCGCGGAGGATCGAGAGCGTCACCGACTCGCCTTCGGACTTCGTGGCCGCGATGAACTTCATGCCGCGTTCGTCGAATACTTCGCGGCCATCGACCGTGAGCACAACATCGCCTTCCTTGAGCCCAGCCCGGTCTGCAGGCCCATTGGCGTATACTGCCGAAATCAGCACCCCCTTGGGGCGATCGAGGCCCAGGGCGGCCGCCTTCGTGCTGTCGATCGTCGTGCCCTTCGCGCCCAGCCAGGGCGTGACCAGCGATCCGCCGCGCACGGCAGCATCGACAACGCGTTTCACCATCTCGGACGGAATGGCGAAGCCGACGCCGTTTGAGCCGCCGCCTCGCGAGAAGATCAGCGTATTCACACCAACCAGACGGCCCTGCATATCGACCAGCGCGCCGCCTGAGTTGCCGGGGTTGATCGACGCGTCTGTCTGAATGAAAGACGAGAAGTCCGACACGCCAACATCCGTGCGCGCAATGGCGGAGACAATGCCGCTGGTGACAGTCTGACCGACGCCGAACGGGTTGCCGATAGCGAGCACGAGATCGCCCACCAACAAGCCGCGCGTATCCGCGAACTGCAGCGTGGGCAACGCTTCGCCCTTGGTGTCGATACGGAGAACGGCAAGATCCGTCTTCGTGTCCTTCATCACCACTTCAGCCGGAAACTCGCGGCGGTCGGACAGCGCGACTCGGAATTCCTGGCCCTGCTCGACGACGTGAAGGTTGGTGACGATGACGCCGTCGGCGCCGACGATGACGCCGGAGCCGAGCGAGTTGTCGACCTTCTCGTTACGGACCTGGGTGTTGTTGCCGCAATAGAGGAACGCCCACATCGGATCGCTGGCGTAGGGGCAGTTCGACTTGGTGACATTGACGCTGGAATAGACGTTCACGACCGCCGGCGCGGTGCGCTTCACGATCGGAGCGAAGGATTGCTGGAGAGCGGCTGCGCCTTCCGGAACGACGCGATCCTGAGGCACAGGGTCTGGCGAGGGGCCGGAAACAGCGGCCGTGGGCGCTTGGCTCGCGAGCTGGCCGATCGCGGGAACCGCAAGCATTGCCAGAGCCGTCGCGACCGCAGCGGACGCCACGAGGATAATGTTCTGGCGGTTCATGCCGGTCACTCCACGCCTTGCCTTAAGCACTTCCGGCGCAGCGCCGAGGGCCTGTCACACCGGATTTCGGGAAGTAATGCGCAGATTTCGGCGCAAACAAGGCTATGCGCTCAGTTCCGGGTGAACATCACAAAGCAAAAGGCCGCCCGGTTAGGGGCGGCCTTTCGAGAACCATTCGGATCAGTATCGCTTATTCGTCGTCGCCAGCTTCGGCAGCGGCGGCAACGCGAGCGCGGTCGTCAGCGCCCTTGGCGTCGACATCGCGGTCAACCAGCTCGATGATGGCGAGCGGTGCGTTGTCGCCATGACGGAAGCCGGCTTTCAGAACGCGCGTGTAGCCACCCGCGCGGGTCTTGTAACGCTCAGCCAGCGTGTCGAAGAGCTTCACGACGACATCGTCTTCCTTGAGCTGGGCCGCGGCGAGACGACGGTTCGAGAGACCGCCCTTCTTGCCAAGCGTGATCAGCTTGTCGACGACGGCGCGAAGTTCCTTCGCCTTCGGAAGGGTCGTGGTGATCTGCTCGTGGCGGATCAGCGCGCCCGACATGTTCGCGAACATCGCCTTGCGGTGCGATGCAGTGCGGTTGAGTTTGCGAAGCGCAAAACCGTGGCGCATGTGACTAGCCGGTCCCTGAGGGACCGCTCCTTATAATCAGGTGTGGTCTTCGTACTTCTTGGCGAGCTCTTCGATGTTTTCCGGCGGCCAGGACGGAACGTCCATGCCGAGGTGGAGGCCCATCGAGGCGAGCACTTCCTTGATCTCGTTGAGCGACTTGCGGCCGAAGTTCGGGGTGCGGAGCATTTCCGCCTCGGACTTCTGGATGAGGTCGCCGATGTAGACGATGTTGTCGTTGCGCAGGCAGTTGGCCGAACGCACGGACAGTTCCAGCTCGTCGACCTTCTTGAGCAGCACCGGGTTGAAGCCCAGGTCCGGCTCGTCGTCGGAAGCGGAGGCGGCAACCGGCTCGTCAAAGGTAATGAGGAGTTGCAGCTGGTCCTGCAGGATCCGCGCAGCGTAAGCCACGGCGTTTTCCGGCGTGACCGAACCGTCGGTCTGCACTTCGAGCGTCAGCTTGTCATAGTCCAGCACCTGGCCGGCGCGGGTGTCTTCAACCAGCATGCTCACTCGCTCGACCGGCGAGAAGATCGAGTCGATCGGGATGAAGCCGAGCGGGGCATCGTCCGGACGGTTGCGGTCGGCCGGGACATAGCCCTTGCCGGTCGCGACCGTGAATTCCATTCGCACATCCGCGCCCTCGTCGAGGTGGCAGATGATGTGATCGGGGTTCAGGATTTCGACGTCGCCCGTCAGTTCGATCTGGCCGGCTTTCACCGGGCCCGGACCGGACACTTTCAGCGTCATGCGCTTCGGCGTGTCGGAGACCATGCGGATCGCAACGCGCTTCAGGTTCAGCACGATGTCGGTGACGTCTTCGCGCACGCCCGGGATGGACGAGAACTCGTGGACGACGCCGTCAATCTGCACGCCCGTTATAGCGGCGCCTTGCAGCGAGGACAGCAGCACGCGGCGAAGCGCGCTGCCGAGCGTCGTGCCGAAGCCGCGCTCGAGCGGCTCGATCACGAGCTTGGCTTTGCGCTGGGCGTCCCGATCATGCGCAACAACCGGACGGTTGGGGCGGATCAGGTCTTTCCAGTTCTTGTCGTTCACCGAACCGGCGGACATCGCCATGGATAAAACCTCTTCAGAATTGCCAGACCGAAACAGACGTTCGCGTGATTAGACGCGGCGACGCTTCGGCGGGCGGCAGCCGTTGTGCGGAACGGCGGTCGTGTCGTGGATGGTCGTGACGGTGAAGCCGACGGCCTGCAGGGCGCGCAGCGCCGACTCGCGACCCGAACCCGGGCCGTGAACCAGAACTTCGATCGTCTTCACGCCGTGTTCCTGGGCCTTCTTGCCAGCGTCTTCGGCGGCGACCTGAGCAGCGTAAGGCGTCGATTTCCGCGAGCCTTTGAAGCCCATTGCGCCGGCTGACGACCACGAGATCGTGTTGCCTTGCGCGTCGGTGATCGTGATGATCGTGTTGTTGAAGGACGCATTCACGTGGGCAACGCCCGACGCGATGTTCTTGCGTTCCCGCTTCTTGACCCGGCCTTTGTCGCCAGCTGCTTCGCGCGCCATTGTCTATCCTACTTCTTCTTGCCGGCGATGGCCTTTGCGGGGCCTTTGCGCGTGCGTGCGTTGGTGTGGGTGCGCTGGCCGCGGACCGGCAGGCCCTTGCGGTGACGAAGGCCGCGATAGCAACCCAGGTCCATCAGGCGTTTGATGTTCATCGCCACTTCGCGGCGCAGGTCGCCCTCGACGACGTAGTCCGCGTCAATCGCTTCGCGGATCTTCAGAACTTCACCGTCGGTGAGCTGGTTGATGCGGCGCGCCGCCTCGATCCCGAGCTTGCCAGTGATTTCCTTGGCTTTGGACGCTCCAATGCCATGAATGTAGGTCAGCGCGACTTCGACGCGCTTACCAGTCGGAAGGTTTACGCCTGCAATACGGGCCAAGTGCCTCTCCTGAACGTCCGCCGATCTCCCTAACCGGGAAAAAGGCCCGAAAAATCTCTATCAAAATGCCTTGCGCAACGCGAATGTTCGCCCATCGCCAAGCCGGCGTGGCGAAAATTCGACCCGTCGCGAAGGCCGGTTCTTATAGGCGGTGACCTTCCCCCGTCAACCGCTTATTTCCTTTTGTCTTCACCCTGCCCCGTCCCGTGAATTTCGGGACACTGCTGTCTGATTTATAACGTCTTTTTCTTAGTGACTGTCGAGGATAGCGGCGATGGAGGCGGCAACCGCACCGACATCCGCCATACCGTCGATTTCGGCTAGTTTGCCTTGTCCCCTGTAGACTTCGACCAGGGGGGCGGTCTGGTTATTGTACGCGACGAGTCGCTTCTTGAAGGCTTCCGGATTGTCGTCAGCCCGGCCTTCAGCCTCGAAACGCTTGGTAACGCGGGCGATCAGGGCCGTTTCGTCGACCCTAAGCCTGATGACCGCATCCACCTTCTGGCCACGGCCGGCGAGCGAATCGTCCAGCGCCTTGGCTTGGGGAATCGTCCGGGGAAACCCGTCGAAAATGAAGCCCGCAGCGTGCGGGTTGCGGTCGAGTTGATCTTCGATCAGCGCGATGACGATCTCGTCGGAAACGAGCGATCCCGAATCCATGATCTCGGCAACCCGCTTGCCCAGGTCGGAACCCGAGGACCGTGCTGCGCGCAGCATGTCACCGGTTGAAAGCTGGACGAAGCCGCGCTCGGCAACGAGCTTCTTCGCCTGGGTCCCTTTGCCCGCTGCGGGCGGGCCGAACAGGATCAGGTTCACTTCTTCTTACCCCCCAGCCTCGCGCGCTTGATCATGCCTTCGTACTGGTGGCCGATCAGGTGCGACTGGATCTGCGAGACGGTATCCATGGTCACCGAAACCACAATCAGCAGCGATGTACCGCCAATATAGAACCGGCCCGCAAACTGATTTCGGAGCAACTCTGGCAGCACACAGATTACCGCCATGTAGATGGCCCCGAGGACGGTGAGGCGCGTGAGCACGTAGTCCAGGTGTTCAGCCGTGCGCTTGCCGGGACGATAGCCGGGTATGAAGCCGCCATACTTGCGCAGGTTCTCGGCCGTCTCTTCCGGGTTGAAAACGATCGACGTGTAGAAGAAGCAGAAGAAGATGATCAGCGCGGCGAAGACCACGATGTAGAGCGGCTGGCCCGGCCCGAGATAGGCCTGGATGAAGGTGAGCACGTCACCCCACCAGCCAGTCTGAGCGACGGCAGCCGGATCAACGCCGCCAGGCGCCGCTGCAGCTGCAGCCGGATTGTTGAAGCCCGCGAGCGTGTTCGGCAGCATCAGCAACGAGGATGCGAAGATCGCCGGGATGACGCCGGCCGAGTTCACCTTCAGCGGCAGGAAGGAAGACTCCCCGCCAACCATTCGGTTGCCCTGCTGACGCTTGGGATACTGGATCAGCAGGCGCCGCTGCGAGCGCTCGATGAAGACCACGAACAGCACCATGGCGCTGACGAGGCCCATGATCGCGACGACCGACACGAAATCCAGGCGGCCCTCATAAAGCTGGCCCCACGTCTGGACGATGTAGTTCGGGAGTTCGGCCACGATGCCGGCGAAGATGATAAGCGAAATGCCGTTGCCGACGCCGCGCGCGGTGATCTGCTCACCCAGCCACATCAGGAAGATCGTACCGCCCACGAGCGTGATGACCGTCGAGGCCATGAAGTACGGGCCCGGCGTGAACGCCATCGTGTCGTTGTTGAGCGCGACCGACACCCCCCAAGCCTGCGCGAGCGCGAGAACGACCGTGAGATAGCGCGTGTACTGGTTGATCTGCTTGCGTCCTGTCTCGCCCTCCTTCTTCAGGCGCTCGAGCGCCGGAACGGCAGTGGACAGGATCTGAACGATGATCGACGCCGAGATGTACGGCATCACGTTCAACGCGAAGATGGCCATGCGCTCGACGGCGCCGCCCGAGAACGTGTTCCACATTCCCAGGATGCCATGCTTCATGCCGGCGAAGGCTTGCGCATATTGTGCGGTATCAAGGCCCGGAATCGGGATCTGGGCACCGAAGCGATAGACGATCAGCGCGCCGAGCGTGAACCAGATGCGGGCCTGCAGCTCCTTCGCCTTGCCAAAGGTCGAGAAGGAAATATTGCGAGCCAGCTGCTCGGCTGCGGAAACCATACGGCCGCCCTCCAGATCGCCTCGCCGCCGCCCAACTGGCTTCCCACGGGCAACAGAGATGCTGACACCTACCCCTTAGAGGACAGGCTTACTCGGCAGCCTCTACGGCAACCGGCTTCGTCACAGTAACCTTGCCGCCAGCTTTTTCCACCGCTTCGATGGCAGCCTTGGAAGCGCCGTGCACGACCAGTTGAACTTTGGACGTCAGCTCGCCCTTTGCAAGGAGGCGGATGCCAGCCTTGCTGCGGCGCACAACACCCGAGGCGATCAGCGCGTCGGCGTCGATCGTCTTCGTGGCGTCGAGCTTGCCGGCTTTCACGGCATCCTGGATCTTGCCGATGTTGACTTCGGCATAGGATTTCGCGCCGAACGGCGTGAAGCCGCGCTTCGGCAGACGCATGTAGATCGGCATCTGGCCGCCTTCGAAGCCATTGATGGCGACGCCGCGGCGGGCCTTCTGGCCCTTGACGCCGCGACCTGCGGTCTTGCCTTTGCCCGAGCCGACACCAAGGCCAACGCGCATCCGCTTCTTGCGGGCGCCTTCCTTGTCGGAGATCTGGTTCAGTTTCATCTTGCTCTCCAAGCCAGCGCACCCTCGCGGGCAGCCAGCAAATCCTTAGTCAGTCACGACTTCGACAAGGTGCGCGACCTTGGCGATCATGCCGCGAACCGAAGGTGTGTCCTCGAGCTCGCGCTCACGGGAAACCTTGTTAAGTCCGAGACCCACGAGCGTCGCACGCTGCGAAGCTTCGCGGCGCTGCGGGCTTTTCACCTGCTTCACGCGGAGGGTTTTCTTGGCAGCCATATCGACCGTCTCCTACCTTACGCGACTTCGGCGTTGCCCGAGCCGTCAGTACGGCGGGCGATGATGTCCTGCACCTTCAGGCCGCGCTTGGACGCGATCTGACGGGGCGAAGCCTGGCGCTTGAGCGCGTCGACCGTGGCGCGAACCATGTTGTACGGGTTCGAGGAACCCGTCGACTTGGCGACGACGTCACGAATGCCGAGGACGTCGAACACCGCGCGCATCGGACCGCCGGCGATCACGCCCGTACCGGCCGGAGCCGAACGCATGATCACCTTGCCAGCGCCCCAACGACCGTGCGTGTCGTGGTGCAGCGTGCGGCCTTCGCGAAGCGGAACGCGAACCATGGACTTCTTGGCTTCCTCGGTCGCTTTGCGGATCGCCTCGGGAACCTCACGGGCCTTGCCGTGACCGAAGCCGATACGGCCCTTCTGGTCGCCCACGACGACGAGCGCCGCGAACGCGAAGTTCTTGCCGCCCTTCACCACTTTGGCGACACGGTTGATCGCGACCAGCTTGTCGACGATCTCGGACTGTTCGCGATCTTCATTGCGATCACGACGGCCGCGACCACGGTCACCGCCACCACCACGTTCGCTACGTTCGCCTTCACGGGCCATTCGCGACTCCTAGAATTTCAGACCGCCCTCACGGGCGGCATCGGCGAGCGCTTTCACGCGGCCATGAAAGATGTAACCGCCGCGGTCGAACACCACATCGGTGACGCCAGCTTTGGAAGCGCGTTCGGCGATAAGCTTGCCGACAGTTGCTGCGTCCTCGGACTTGGTGCCGCCTTTGAAGTCTTTTTCCAGCGACGAGGCTGCGGCCACCGTGACGCCTTTGGCGTCGTCGATGAGCTGCACCGAGATGTGCTTGGTCGAGCGCGTGACCGAAAGCCGTGCCTTGCCGGCGGCGACCTTGCGGAGTTTCGTACGGACGCGCTGGGCGCGGCGGTCGAACTGTCTGTGTTGAAGCGAGGCCATGGCTTACTTCTTCTTGCCTTCCTTGCGGCGGACGTATTCGCCCACCTTGCGGACGCCCTTGCCTTTGTAAGGCTCGGGCGGACGGAAACTGCGAAGCTCTGCGGCGACCTGGCCGACGGCCTGCTTGTCGGCGCCGGAGATCTTGATCTCGGTCGGTTTTGCCGAAGCGAACGTGATGCCGGCCGGCGCCTTGTAGACAACGGGGTGCGAATAACCCAGCGACAACTCGAGGTCCTTGCCTTTCAGTGCGGCGCGATAACCTACGCCGACGAGTTCAAGGTCCTTGGTGAAGCCGGTGGTCACGCCGGTGATCATGTTCTGGATGTTGGCGCGCGTCGTGCCCCACATCGCCTTCGAGCGGCGCTCGTCGGGGTTGCGGGCCTCGACGTTCACTTCGCCGTCCTTGACCTTGACGGACACTTCGTCCGTCAGAGCCATCTTCAGCTCACCCTTGGGGCCCTTCACGGTAACCTGGCCGCCGGCGACTTTGATGTCGACGCCCTTGACCGCTTCGATCGTCTTTTTTCCTACGCGAGACATCTTAGCTCACCCGGCAGAGGATTTCGCCGCCAACGTTCTGGGTGCGCGCCTCGGCGTCCGACATCACGCCCTTCGGCGTGGACAGGACCGAGATACCCAGGCCGTTACGGACCAGCGGCAGATCGCGAACGGCCGAGTAAACCCGGCGGCCCGGTTTGGAGATGCGCCGGATCTCGGAGATCACGGGCGCACCGTCATAATATTTCAGCTCGATATCGAGCTCCTTGTATCCGTCCTTCTCCACTTCCGTGAAGCCGCGGATGTAGCCCTCGCGCTGGAGCACTTCCAGCACGTGGGCGCGGAGTTTCGACGAGGGCGATTGCACCGTGGACCGGCCGCGACGCTGAGCGTTACGGATGCGTGTCAACAGGTCGCCAAGGGGATCGTTCATCAGCATGTTTCTAAGCCTCCCCTACCAGCTCGACTTGACGAGCCCAGGGATCATACCCTGAGACCCGTACTCGCGCAGGGCGATGCGGGACATCTTCAGCTTCCGATAATAGGCGCGCGGGCGACCGGAAATTTCGCAACGGTTGCGCACCCGGTTGGGCGCGGAGTTGCGCGGCAGCTTCGCGAGTTTCATGCGCGCGCCGAAACGCTCTTCCAGGGGAAGGCTTTCGTCGAGCGCCACAGCCTTCAGTTCAGAACGCTTCTTCGCGTACTGGTCCACAAGCTGCTTGCGCCGGTTGTTCTTTTCGATCGAGCTTTTCTTTGCCATCTCGTTCTCTCCAGCGCGGCTAGGTACGGAAGGGGAAGCCGAACTCCGTGAGGAGCGCCTTCGCCTCTTCGTTGGTCCGCGCGGTGGTGCAGACAATGATGTCCATGCCCCAGACGGTATCGATATTGTCGTAGTTGATCTCCGGGAACACGATGTGCTCCTTGAGGCCCATCGCGAAGTTGCCGCGGCCGTCGAACGATTTCGCGTTCAGTCCACGGAAGTCCTTCACGCGCGGCAGCGCGATCGTCGTCAGACGATCAACGAACTCGTACATGCGCTCGCGGCGAAGCGTGACCTTGCAACCAATTGTCATGCCATCGCGCAGCTTGAACGTGGCGATCGACTTGCGCGACTTGGTCTCGATCGGCTTCTGGCCGGAGATCGCCGCGAGGTCGGCCACAGCCGAACGGATCTTCTTGGAGTCAGCGACAGCCTCGCCGACACCCATGTTGATGACCACCTTGTCGAGGGCGGGCACCTGCATGCCGTTCGAGTAGCTGAACTGCTCGGTCAGCTTGGCGCGGATGTCCGCGTCATACAGCGACTTAAGTCGCGGCGTGTATTTGGCATCAGCCATCGATCGACTCCCCGGAACGCTTGGCGAAACGCACCTTGCGGGCCTTGTCGCCAGTTCCTTCGGTTTTGAAACCCACGCGTGTGGGCTTGCCCGACGTCGGATCGACGTGGGCGACGTTTGAAACATGGATCGGCGCTTCGTTGCGCTTGATCCCGCCTTGCGGATCAGCCTGGGTCGGCTTCGTGTGGCGCGCCTTGATATTGACGCCCGACACGAGCACGCGGCTCTCTTCAGGGAACGACTTCAGGACCTGGCCGGTAACGCCCTTGTCCTTGCCGGTGAGAATGATCACCGTGTCGCCCTTGCGAATCTTGGCAGCCATTACAGCACCTCCGGCGCAAGCGAGATGATCTTCATGTGGTTCTTGGCGCGGAGTTCGCGCGGAACCGGTCCGAAGATACGCGTGCCGATCGGCTCGTTCTGGTTGTTCACCAGGACAGCTGCGTTGGTGTCGAAGCGGATCACCGATCCGTCGCGACGCTGAAGGTCTTTCGCAATACGCACGACAACTGCGCGCTTCACTTCGCCCTTCTTCACGCGACCCTTCGGGGCGGCTTCCTTGATCGAGACCACGATCACGTCACCGATCGAGGCGTAGCGGCGCTTGGAGCCGCCGAGCACCTTGATGCACTGCACGCGACGGGCACCCGAATTGTCGGCAACCTCGAGGTTCGTCTGCATCTGGATCATGATGCATCCCCTTTAGCCGGAAGGATTTCCCAGCGCTTGAGTTTGGAGCGCGGCGGGCACTCCTGGATTTCAACGCGCTGACCGACGACCGCAGAGTTGGCCTCGTCATGCGCGTGATAGCGTTTCGATTTCCGCACGGTCTTCTTGAACAGCGGGTGGAGGAACGTGCGTTCCACTTTCACCACGGCCGTCTTCGTCATCTTGTTGGAGACGACAGTGCCTTCCATAATTCGCTTTGGCATCGTGCTCTCCTTACGCCGACTGCTTCGACTTCTCGGACAGGACCGCTTCAATACGAGCGATCGAGCGGCGGATGTCGCCGATACGAGAGGTCTTTTCCATCTGGCCGGTGGCCTTCTGGAAACGCAGGTTGAATTGTTCCTTACGCAGTTCCGCGATCGCGTCGCGGAGCTGGTCCGGCGTCGATTTGCGCCAGGTCTCGATGTCCTTGCGGATGTCGTACAGCTTGGTCATGCCCTACTCTCCGATCCGCGTGACGATCTTGGTCTTGACCGACAGTTTGGCGGCGCCGAGCGTCAGAGCCTGACGCGCGATCGCATCTGGCACGCCATCGATCTCGAACAGGATGCGGCCCGGTTTGACGCGAACCACCCAGAATTCCGGAGCGCCCTTACCGGAGCCCATGCGGACCTCGATCGGCTTTTTCGACACCGGCACGTCCGGGAACACGCGGCACCAGACCTTGCCGAGACGCTTCATCTCGCGGGTGAGAGCGCGGCGTGCAGCCTCGATCTCGCGCGCAGTGACGCGGTTCGGTTCCAGGGCCTTGAGGCCATGGCTGCCGTTGTTCAGCGTGAAGCCGGACTTGGCGATCCCGTGAATGCGGCCCTTGAAGGCCTTCCGGTATTTTGTACGTTTTGGCTGAAGCATTGTTCTATCTCACTCAACCGCGCTGGTCTTGACGCTCGCGGTCGCGACGCGGGCGAGAGTCGCCTGCCGCTTCCTGCTTGCGGTCCACCGCCATCGGATCGTGCTCCATGATCTCGCCTTTGAAGATCCAGCACTTGATGCCGATGATGCCGTAGGTCGTCTTCGCTTCGGCCGTACCGTAGTCGATGTCGGCGCGCAGCGTGTGCAGCGGAACGCGGCCTTCGCGATACCATTCCGTCCGGGCGATCTCCGCGCCGCCGAGGCGGCCGGCGACCGTGAGACGGATGCCCTGGGCGCCCATGCGCATCGTGGTCTGCATCGCGCGCTTCATGGCGCGGCGGAACGAAACCCGGCGCTCAAGCTGGCGAGCTACATCTTCGGCGACCAGGTTGGAATCGGTTTCAGGCTTCCGGATCTCGACGAGGTTCAGGAACACCTCATCCTTGCAGAGCTTGGCGATTTCCTTGCGGAGCGTCTCGATGTCCGCGCCCTTCTTGCCGATCACCATGCCCGGACGGGCGGTGTGAACGGTGATGCGGCACTTCTTGTGCGGACGCTCGATTATGACCTTGCTGACGCCAGACTGCTTCAGCTTTTCCTTGATGTACTTCCGGATCTTGATGTCTTCGTGCAGCAGGCGGCCGAAGTCAGACGTCTCGGCATACCAGCGGCTGTCAGCCGTACGGTTGACGCCCAGACGAAACCCAGTCGGATTGATCTTCTGACCCATATTATGCGGCCTCGGATGTTTGGGCGACCGCGGACGTGTCGCGGAGGACGATGGTGAGCTGCGAGAAGGGTTTCTCGACGCGCACGCCACGACCGCGAGCGCGGGCATGCATGCGTTTCATGACGAGGTTCTTGCCGACGTGAGCTTCAGCAACGACCAGGCTGTCGATGTCGAGGCCGTGGTTGTTGTCAGCATTAGCGACAGCCGATTTCAGAAGCTTCAGAACGTCGTCGGAAGCGCGCTTGCGCGAGAACTCGAGCTCGGCGAGCGCCTTCTCGACCTTCAGGCCGCGAATCGACTGCGCGAGCAGGTTCAGTTTCTGCGGGCTGATACGGTACATGCGCAGGACAGCGCGCGACTCGTTGGACGCCTGCTTCGGGGGGGCCTTAGGCTTACCCATGATTATTTACCTCCCGACGGTTTACGAGCAACTTTCTTGTCGCCGCCGTGGCCGGTGAACGTGCGGGTCGGCGCGAACTCGCCGAACTTGTGGCCAACCATCTCGTCCGAGACGTTGACCGGCACGAACGTCTTGCCGTTGTGGACCTGGAAAGTCAGGCCAATGAAATCGGGCAGAATGGTCGAGCGGCGCGACCAGGTCTTGATCGGCGTCGAACGCGCGGCGCCTTTGGCGACTTCTGCTTTCTTAAGCAGGTAGCCGTCGACGAAGGGGCCTTTCCAGACGGAACGGGTCATCTCAATTTTCTCCGTTACGCTTTATGTCGACGACGCACGATCAGGCGATCGGTCGACTTGTTCTTGCGGGTTTTCGGACCGCGGGTCTTCTTGCCCCACGGCGTGACAGGGTGACGGCCACCGGACGTCTTGCCCTCGCCGCCGCCGTGCGGGTGGTCGACCGGGTTCATCGCGACGCCGCGAACGTGCGGACGCCAGCCCTTGTTGACGTTGCGACCGGCCTTGCCGAGCACTTCGTTCATGTTGTCCGGGTTGGAGACAGCGCCGATCGTGGCCATGCAGCCTTCCGGGATCAGGCGAACTTCGCCCGACGACAGTTTCACCTGGGCGTAGCCATCGCCACGCCCCACGAGCTGGGCGTACGAGCCGGCCGAACGAGCGATCTGCGCGCCCTTGAGCGGCTTCATCTCGATGTTGTGGATGATCGTGCCGACCGGAATGCCCTTCAGCGGAAGCGCATTGCCCGGTTTGATGTCGACGTTGTCGCCAGCGATGATCGTGTCGCCAACATTCAGGCGCTGAGGCGCGATGATGTAGGCTTGCTCACCGTCCGTGTAGGTGACGAGCGCGATGAAGGCCGTGCGGTTCGGATCGTATTCCAGACGCTCGACCGTCGCGGGCATGTCGAACTTGCGACGCTTGAAGTCGATGATGCGGTAGCGCTTTTTCGCGCCGCCCCCTCGCCAGCGAGCCGTGCGGCGGCCAAGGTTGTTGCGACCGCCCGAGGAGCTCTTGCCCTCGGTCAGCGCTTTGACGGGTCCGCCCTTGTGCAGGCCGGAACGGTCGACCAGCACGAGCTGGCGGCGGCCGGGCGAAGTGGGGTTGAAGGTCTTAAGAGCCATGGCGCCTTATCCTCAGAGACCGGTCGTCACGTCGATGGACTGGCCGTCCTTCAACGTCACGATCGCTTTCTTGACGTCCGAACGCTTGCCCGGGACGCCGCGGAAGAACTTCGATTTGCCTTTGACGACCAGCGTGTTCACGCCCGTCACGTTGACGTTGAACAGGGCCTCGACCGCTTCTTTGATCTGCGGCTTCGTGGCTTCGAGCGGCACGCGGAAGACAACCTTGTTCTGCTCGGAAAGCAGGGTCGATTTCTCGGTGATGATCGGCGCCGTCAGGCGGGTGTAGTGGAGGGCTTTGGGAGCGGCCATGTGATTACGCCTTCTCGGCTTCGGCGAAGCGCGCGTTCACGCCTTCGACCGCTTCACGCGTCAGCACCAGCGTCTTGCGGCGAAGAACGTCATAGACGTTCAGGCCGGCGAGCGGGAGCACGTCAATGTTGGGGATGTTGCGAGCGGCTTTCGCGAACTTCTCGTCGAGCTCGGCGCCGCCGATGACGAGTGCGTTCTTGATGTTGAGAGCCTTGAGCTGGAGGACCAGGTCCTTGGTCTTCTCGCCGGACAGCGCGTCGATGACGATCAGGGCTTCGTCCTGAACCTTCGACGAGAGGGCGTGCTTCATCGCCATCGCGCGGACCTTCTTGGGAAGGTCGTGAGCATGGCTGTGCGGGTGTGGGCCGTGGGCCACGCCGCCGCCGACGAAGATCGGAGCGTTGCGCGAACCGTGACGCGCGCCGCCCGTGCCCTTCTGGCGATAGAGCTTCTTGGTGGTGACCGACACGTCGTCGCGATTTTGCGTCGAGTGCGTGCCCGCCTGGCGCTTGGACAGCTGATAGCGAACCATGCGCTGCAGGATGTCGGAGCGGATCTCGGTGATGCCGAAGATGGCGTCGGAGAGTTCGACTTCGCCCGCTTTCGCGGAGTCAAGTTTGATGACTGGGAGTTTCATCTGTCTCAGCCTTCCTTCTTGACCAGGCCGGCCGGCGACGGCGCGTCTTTGTGCACGTCTTTCTTCACGGCGTCGCGGACTTCGACCCAGCTGTTTTCAGCGCCGGGGACGGCGCCTTTCACAAGGATCAGGCCGCGAGCGGCATCGGTACGAACGATTTCGAGGTTTTGCGTGGTGACGCGCTCGGTGCCGAGGTGACCAGCCATCTTCTTGCCTTTGAAGACGCGACCCGGATCCTGGCGTTGGCCGGTGGAGCCGTGCGAGCGGTGCGACACCGACACGCCGTGCGAAGCTTCAAGACCGCCGAAGTTCCAGCGCTTCATGGCGCCGGCGAAACCTTTACCCTTGGTGATGCCGACGATGTCGACCTTCTGACCAGCAACGAAATGGTCAGCGCTGATTTCGGCGCCAACTTCGAGGAGCATGTCGGCCGGAACGCGGAATTCGCGGAGGACGGCTTTCGGCTCGACGGAGGCTTTGGCGAAAGCGCCGCGGAGCGACTTGTTGACGTTCTTGGCCTTGCGGGTACCGGCGCCGAGAACAACGGCGCTGTAGCCATCGTTCGCCTGGCGCGTTCCAACTTTTTCGCCCTTCTTGAGGACGTCCACTTCGCGGGATTCGTCTTTCTTGACGCCAACGACCTGGCAGCCTTCGAGCGACAGCACGGTCACCGGCACGTGGGCGCCGTCAGCGGCGAACACGCGGGTCATTCCGATTTTCTTGGCGAGGACTCCGGTGCGCATTAGCCGTTCCCAAGCTTGATCTCGACGGCGACGCCGGCCGAGAGGTCCAGTTTCATGAGAGCGTCGACCGTCTGCGGGGTCGGATCGACGATGTCGAGCACGCGCTTGTGCGTGCGGATTTCGAACTGCTCGCGCGACTTCTTGTCGATGTGGGGCGAGCGGTTGACGGTGAATTTCTCGATGCGGGTCGGCAGCGGCACCGGGCCGCGCACTTGAGCGCCCGTGCGCTTCGCCGTCGACACGATCTCGCGCGCCGACATGTCGAGCGCCCGGTGATCGAACGCCTTCAGGCGGATTCGGATATTCTGTTGAGCCATCGGGACCACCGAAACAGCGTGAAAGCAGCCTGACCGGGAAGTATCCCCCGGAGGACCGCCGCACTCGTTGAGTTTTTCCTTTTGTCTCCGTGGCTTACGTTTATCCGAGAATCCTCGGATACGGCTAAGTCGGTCGGAAACGAGCCGGGGTATTAGTCCCCTCCCCCCATGGCGTCAAGCACTCGTTTGGGGCGAGCTGCCGCAGGGATGCAGTTTTTCGGAAAACCCGCGAAACATAAGGGCTGCAAGGGTCAATAAGGCCCCGCCACCTGCCCGTCCAGCGCCTCGGATCTGGCGACAATTTGCGCCCGTTTCTGTGCGAGTTCCATGGTTTCCGGGTCAGTCGCGTAGGATTCGGCTGCGGCCCGGTCCGGAAAGCTCACGACATGGACCTCGAAAGGCCGGTCGCCCGCCCCACCCGTGTCGATCCGCACCGCAGAATCAATCCTTCCCCCATTCCGCGCCATGATCCGGGCGGCCTCGCGTTCGAACGCGTCGAACGCCGCCTCCTGGCCCGGGTGGATCCAGAGGCTGACAATGCGGACGTACCGGAGCTCGGACATGCCACCTCCCCCTACACCCGAAACAGCTCGCTGTGCTTCTTCAGCACCTGAGCCTCGTTGTCCTGGACAATCAGGTAGGCGGGATTGTCAGGCTCGGCATTGCGCACCACCCGCGCACCCTTGATCACCCGCTCGACGCGCTCGGTGAAGATTTCGCGCACCGCGCCCTCGGCCCAGTGCGCGCCCCACTTCCATTTCACGCGGTCGCCGGCCGCGAAGCGTTCGAGAGAGCGGTTCATGGGTCGATCCTCGCCAGAAGGAGACTGGCCGCCAACTCCTGCAGCCAAGCACGACCTGCGATAGCCACAAAGCAGAAGGGCGCCAGGTTTCCCTGACGCCCTCCCCAGTGTTCAGTCGATCAGTCAAGGACTACTCGATGATCTTGGCGACGACGCCCGAACCAACCGTACGGCCGCCTTCACGGATAGCGAAGCGCTGCTTCTCTTCCAGGGCGATCGGGGCGATCAGCGAGACAACCAGTTTGATGTTGTCGCCAGGCATAACCATCTCGGTGCCGGCCGGGAGTTCCACGATGCCCGTCACGTCGGTCGTGCGGAAGTAGAACTGCGGACGGTAGTTGGCGAAGAACGGCGTGTGACGGCCACCTTCATCCTTGTTGAGAACGTACACTTCGGCTTCGAACTTCTTGTGCGGCTTGACCGAGCCGGGCTTGCACAGCACTTGGCCGCGCTCGACCTGCTCGCGATCGATACCGCGGACGAGGATGCCGACGTTGTCGCCAGCCTGGCCCTGATCGAGCAGCTTGCGGAACATTTCGACGCCCGTGCAGGTCGTCTTCTGGGTGTCCTTGATGCCGACGATTTCGATCTCGTCGCCAACTTTCACGATACCACGGTCAATCTTGCCCGTGACGACCGTGCCGCGGCCCGAGATCGAGAACACGTCTTCGATTGCCATCAGGAACGGCTTGTCGAGCGGACGCTCCGGGGTCGGGATGTATTCGTCGACAGCGGCCATCAGTTTCAGGATCGCCTGTTCGCCGATTTCCGGGTCACGGCCTTCGACAGCAGCCAGGGCCGAGCCCGGGATGATCGGAAGCGTGTCGCCAGGGAAGTCGTACGACGACAGAAGTTCACGAACTTCGAGTTCGACGAGCTCCAGCAGTTCCTTGTCATCGACCATGTCGACCTTGTTCAGGAAGATCACGAGAGCCGGAACACCGACCTGACGGGCGAGCAGGATGTGCTCGCGGGTCTGCGGCATCGGGCCGTCGGCAGCCGACACAACCAGGATGCCGCCGTCCATCTGCGCGGCGCCCGTGATCATGTTCTTCACGTAGTCGGCGTGTCCCGGGCAGTCGACGTGAGCGTAGTGACGGTTGGCCGTCTCGTACTCGACGTGAGCCGTGTTGATCGTGATGCCACGCGCTTTTTCTTCCGGCGCAGCGTCGATCTCGTCATACTTCTTGGCAGTTGCGCCGCCGCTCTTGGCGAGGACGATCGTGATCGCCGCCGTCAGCGTCGTTTTGCCGTGGTCAACGTGGCCAATCGTGCCAACGTTCACGTGCGGCTTCGTACGCGCGAATTTTTCCTTACCCATATCATCCTACTCCGTAGCTTCGTTCAGCGGGGGTTGGCCGCCAGTTTGGGCTTCATCAGCCGCTGAGTTTTTCAATCACTTCTTTCGCGACAGCGCTGGGCACTGCTTCGTAGTGGTCGAACTGCATCGTGTAGTTCGCCCTGCCCTGCGTCGCGGAGCGCAGGTTGTTAACGTATCCGAACATGTTGGCAAGCGGCACCATCGCATTGATGACCGTCGCGTTGCCGCGCATCTCCTGCCCCTGGATCATGCCACGGCGGGAGTTGAGGTCGCCGATCACCGTGCCGACATAGTCTTCCGGCGAGACGACTTCGACCTTCATGATCGGCTCAAGCAGCTTCATCGCCACTTTTTCCGAGGCTTCGCGGAAAGCAGCGCGCGCAGCGATCTCGAAGGCGAGCACGCTCGAGTCGACATCGTGGTAGGCGCCGTCGATCAGGCTGACCTTGAAGTCGATGACCGGGAAGCCGACGAGCGGGCCCGAGTTCATGACAGACTTGAGGCCTTTTTCTACGCCCGGGATGAATTCCTTGGGAATGGCGCCGCCGACGATTTCGTTCTCGAACACGAAGCCAGAGCCCGGCGGAAGCGGTTCGAACACAAGTTTCACCTTGGCGAACTGGCCCGTACCGCCCGATTGCTTCTTGTGCGTGTAGTCGATCTCGGCGCGGCGGCCGAGCGTTTCACGATAGGCAACCTGCGGCGCGCCGATGTTCGCATCGACCTTGTAGGTGCGGCGCAGGATGTCGACTTTGATGTCGAGGTGAAGTTCGCCCATGCCCTTCAGGCGCGTCTGGCCCGACTCGTGGTCGGTCGAAACGCGGAACGAAGGATCTTCGGCGGCCAGGCGCTGCAGCGCGAGCGCAAGCTTCTCCTGGTCGGCCTTGGTTTTCGGCTCGATGGCGATCTCGATGACCGGCTCGGGGAATTCCATTTTCTCGAGGATGACCGGGTGGGCCGGGTCGCACAGAGTATCGCCGGTGGTCGACTCCTTGAGGGCAGCCACCGCGACGATATCGCCGGCGAAAGCTTCCTTGATGTCCTTGCGGTCGTTCGCATGCATCTCGAGCATGCGGCCGATACGCTCTTTCTTCTCCTTGGTGGAGTTGAGGAGCGTGGTGCCCGAGTTAAGCGTGCCCGAGTAGATGCGGCAGAATGTGATCGAGCCGACGAACGGGTCGTCCATGATCTTGAAGGCCAGCATCGACAGCGGAGCATCATCCGTCTGCGGACGTTCGATTTCAGAGTCGTTCTTCGGGTCGATGCCTTTGACGGCCGGCACGTCGAGCGGCGACGGCAGGTAGTCCACGACGGCGTCGAGCAGGGGCTGCACGCCCTTATTCTTGAAGGCCGAGCCACACAGCACGGGATAGAAAGCGCCCGTGAGGACGGCCTTGCGGATCAGGCGCTTGATGGTGGCGGTGTCCGGCTCTTTGCCTTCGAAGAAGGCAGCCATCACCTCGTCATCGAGTTCAGCGACAGCTTCGATCAGCTTGGCGCGGTATTCCTGCGCCTGATCGACCATGTCTTCCGGAATTTCGACGATGTCGTATTTCGCGCCGAGCGATTCATCGTGCCACACGATACCGCGCATCTCGACAAGATCGACCACGCCCTTAAAGGTATGCTCGATCCCGATCGGGAGCTGCAGCGGAACCGGCTTCACGCCGAGACGCTTCACCAGATCGTTGACGCAGTTGTAGAAGTCGGCGCCGATCTTATCCATCTTGTTCGCGAAGACGATCCGCGGAACGTTGTACTTGTCGGCCTGGCGCCAGACGGTTTCCGTCTGCGGCTCAACGCCCTGGTTACCGTCGAGCACCGCAACGGCGCCGTCGAGCACGCGGAGCGAGCGCTCGACTTCGATCGTGAAGTCGACGTGTCCGGGCGTGTCGATGATGTTCAGGCGCTTGTCCTGCCAGAAGCAGGTGGTCGCAGCGGACGTGATCGTGATGCCGCGCTCTTGCTCTTGCTCCATCCAGTCCATCGTGGCTGCGCCATCGTGGACTTCGCCGATCTTGTGCGACTTGCCCGAGTAGAACAGCACGCGCTCGGTCGTTGTGGTCTTGCCGGCGTCGATGTGCGCCATGATCCCGAAGTTACGGTAGTCTTCGAGCTTGTGTGTGCGAGGCATGGGGAGCCCTCTCTAGTTCGTATGTGCGGTGGACCGCTGGACTACCAGCGGTAGTGCGAGAAGGCGCGGTTGGCTTCCGCCATCCGGTGCGTGTCTTCACGCTTCTTCACCGCGGTCCCACGGCCGTGAGCCGCGTCAAGCATCTCGGCGGCGAGACGCTCTTCCATCGTGTTCTCGGAACGTGCGCGCGCGGCAATGATCAGCCAGCGAATCGCGAGAGCCTGACGGCGCTCCGGGCGAACCTCGACCGGAACCTGATAGGTTGCGCCGCCAACGCGACGCGAACGAACTTCCACCGACGGGGCGACGTTGCCCAGCGCTTCGTGGAACAGCTCGGCCGCCGGCCGCTTGGATTTGGACGCCACGGTTTCCAGGGCGCCGTAGACGATCTTCTCGGCCACGGATTTTTTGCCCTGGTACATCACCTGGTTCATGAAGCGGGTGATGACCTGATCGCCGTATTGGGCGTCGGGGAGAACTTGGCGTTTTTCTGCGCGGTGACGACGGGACATTCTTCTCTGACCTTACTTCGGACGCTTGACGCCGTAGAGCGAACGACGCTGCTTGCGGTCCTTGACGCCCTGGGTGTCCAGCACGCCGCGGAGGATGTGATAACGCACGCCCGGCAAGTCTTTCACGCGGCCGCCGCGGATAAGAACCACGGAGTGCTCCTGAAGGTTGTGACCTTCGCCGGGGATGTAGCAAACCGCCTCGTATTGCGTCGTGAGACGGACTTTGGCGACCTTGCGAAGCGCCGAGTTCGGCTTCTTCGGGGTCGTCGTGTAAACGCGCGTGCAGACGCCGCGACGCTGCGGACAGGCTTTAAGAGCCGGAACCTTGTTCCGTTTGGGCTTGTCGTGCCGCGGCTTGCGGATCAACTGCTGAATCGTAGGCATCTACCCTCGCTCGTCACACCAAATCGCCGGGCCCATACAGGCCAAATCGGCGCGTCTTGCTGCAAAACCATGTGCCGCGACAAGCCATTAGCCTGCCCCGGCGGAATTATTATGAGGCTTTCGCTCTCTTAAAACACACCGCCTTAACCGCGTTTGGACCTGAGTCCACAGCCGGTCCGGCAATGTGAGCCGGGGCTATACTGGCCTCCCCCGGCGGGGTCAAGTGCGATGGCGGGCTGAATCTGGGACTACCTGCGTGCGATTTTCACCACGCGCCGAAGCATCCTACTTCGCGGCATTTACCGATTCTGCCGCCATGCTTTCCAGTTCCTAGTCGAATGTGCGGACGGCCATTTCCACGGTTTGCGCCGAATGGCGGAAAAAGTCCTGCGGAATCGCGCCGAAATCGTCGGTTGGCTTGTGATAATCCGGGTGATCTTCCACCCCGAAATACACCCAAGGCTTCTTTGCCAGGTGGAACGCCATGTGGTCAGACTGGCCCGTCCAGTCGTCCTTCCCCAGCGCTGGATCGTCGTGCCCCAGCTTCAGGGTGACCGGCGCGGCAGTAACAATTTTCTCCAGGTGCGGCCTGAGCCAGGGGAAATGGAACGATCCGGCGGCGAAAAGCTCGCCCTTGTCGCTCCGACTCAGCATGTCGAAGTTCACGGCCAGCACCGTGCGATCCAGCAGGGGCCGGAAAGCAGGATCGGCGACCGTCGCCCGCGCACCGCTCAGT